>Ga0209540_10003140_pt1 | contig 11413 bp, 6 predicted proteins | sample BarGraIncu01121A_FD_184501 | JGI IMG/M metagenome (GOLD analysis project Ga0209540, IMG submission 184501) | Arctic peat soil microbial communities from Barrow, Alaska - Barrow Graham LP Incubations 011-21A (SPAdes) (version 2) | ecosystem: Environmental > Terrestrial > Soil > Wetlands > Peat... | reverse complement strand
ATCCACTATCAAACCCCGCCCAAGTCCTACGACGCTCTTTTCGGCCTCACTACCGGCACCGGCAACTGCCAGAACTACGCCCACCTTGCTTGTGCCCTGCTGCGCGCCTCGAATATTCCGGCACGGGTGGCGGTTGGTCTCACCCTCAAGGACAAGTGGAAGATCCCGCTGGACGACCACGGTTCATCGCTGGTGCAGGGGATGGGGGAGGGACTCCATGCCTGGATCGAGGTCTTCTATCCCGGCCTCGGCTGGCTTCCCTACGACCCGCAGCAGTCGAAGCAGTTCACCTCCACCCGGCACATCAAGTATGCCCACGGCCCCGAATGCGGCGGGATCGGCACCACCTGGCAGGCAGCGCCGGTGCTGCCACGCTACACTGCCGTTGTCAGCAGCAATTTCAGCAAGGACGTTGTGGCTCTGAGCCTGAAGGGATCGGGGGTCGAGCCACGCGGCTACATGGCGAGCAACCAGATGATCGCGTCACTCCCTGAGCCTTTGTTGCCGCCGGTCGTGGCCCCTGCGCCGAAACCCGAGCCTGAGCCGGCGCCGAAACCGGCGCCTATGCCGATACCAATGCCGATACCAATGCCGATACCAATGCCGATACCAATGCCGATACCAATGCCGATACCAATGCCGATACCAATCCCGGTGCCGGTGCCAATGCCGGTGCCAATGCCGGTGCCGGCGCCTGAGCCCAAGCCTGAGCCCAAATTGGTGCTGCTGAAACCGCCGGCGAGAGTCGAAGGGAAGGAGCGTCCCAAACCCGTGGCCAAGCCACCGAAGAAACCGGCCGGGGAGCCGGTTGTGACGCCCGACAAGGACGGCTTGGTGGTGTTCGGCAACATGGGCTTCACACCCTCGGTGAGCCTCTACACCACTAGCGGCAATCGAGGCGAAGCGTCCCTGGAGCAGGAGACCGCCGAATACGTCACCTCTTCCGGCGTCTATTCCCAGGCCTTCAGGCTCGACCGGCCGCTGCGGCTGGAGAAGGTGTCGCTCGCCATGAAGAAGTTCGGCGGCGACGGCACCGTCTATCTCGATGTCGTGGCGGACGATAACGGCAAGCCGGGGCTGGTGAGCGGCGTCCGCTCCAGGCCGGTCTACCTGGAAAACGTCAAGCGGCTCCCCGGCTACGGCTGGCTCGATTTCGCCCTGCCTGCCGACAGTGAGCCGTTCCCACCGGGCAAATACTGGATAGTGTTGCGCCGCTCCGGCGAGGCCATCATGAACTGGTTCTACACCCCCGGCAAGCCCTACGCCGGGCCCGATGACACCCGTTCCACAGCGCGCGGCTGGCAGTGGGAGGACATCCTCACCTACGACTTCGTCTTCAAGGTGGCGGGGCGGGTGGTGCGCTAGGGGAGAAGAGAAACTGAAACAGACGGTGCCCATGCTGGGACTGTTCCGTTGGGAGAAGGTGGTCTTCTGCTGGCCAGGGTGGCGATAGGCGCAATTGATGACCAACGGTAAGGGGGACGTGATGGCACGACGGGCCGTATGGGTGCTTTTTTTCTGCACAGCTTTGCAGCTCCTCTCTGGTGCTCCCTGGGCAGCCGGCCTGCCGAAAGAGCCGATCCTGCGGATCGAGACCGGGATGCACACGGCGTTGATCAAGGGGGCCGCCGTCGACGCCGCGGGGCGCTGGCTGGTGACCGCCTCCGATGACAAGTCGCTGCGGGTCTGGGACCTGGCGGGAGGCGATCCTCGGGGGGCGGAGATCCAGGCCGCCGTGAACCCCGCGCGCATCCTGCGTCCCCCCATCGGCGCGGGGAATGAAGGGAAGCTCTTCGCCGTGGCCATCTCCCCCGACGGTGCTACGGTCGCCTGCGGCGGCTGGACCGGCTGGGACTGGGACAAGACCGCCTCGGTGTACTTCTTCGACCGGGCCAGTGGCCGGCTCCTGAAGCGGCTCGACGGATTCCCCGAGGTCATCAAGGCCCTGGCCTATTCCCGCGACGGCAAAAAGCTTGCCGTGGCTCTCGGTGCCGGGAAGGGAGTCTACCTCGTCCGGACCGCCGACTATCGGCTCGCCGGGCTTGACGTCGATTACCGCAGCGATTGCTACGGGCTCGATTTCGATCGGGAGGGAAGGCTGGCGACCGTGTCGTGGGACGGCCTGGTCCGTTTGTACGACGGCAGTTTCAAGCTGGTCGCCAAGGTGAAGGCCCCCAACGGGGAGCGCCCGTATTCGGTGGCGTTCTCAGCCGACGGCGGCAAGATCGCCGTCGGCTGCGACGATTCGCGCAAGGTCGCGGTCCTCTCGGGGGCGGATCTGACGCCCCTTTACACCCCTCCCGGCGGGGCGGACGGCGGGAGCCTTTTCTCCGTCGCCTGGTCTGCGGACGGCTCTGCGCTCTATGCGGCGGGCAGCTACCGAAACGGGCAGAAATACCTGGTGCGCCGTTGGGAAGAGGGCGGCAAGGGAAGGTATGCGGACTTCCCGGTTGCCGATGGCAACGTCATGCAGCTTCTCCCGCTGGCAAACGGGGGGATTGCCTATGCCGCGGTAGGTCCCGAGATCGGGATTGTCAATGCTGCCGGTGCGGCTGATTTCCATCTCGGATCGTGCGTGGCGAATTACGCTGATCGCCCCTTGCTCCTGGCCGGGGACGGTTCAGCCGTCGGCTTTGGCTACGGTCAGACCGGGACTTCCCGCGCCGTCTTTGCCGTTGCCGATCGCTCCCTGACAACGGCCGCCCCGCCCGCGGCCCTGGTCCCCCCGTTGCTGGAGGCGCCCGGGCTGCGGGTAACCAATTGGCGCCACGCCACGGCACCGCTTCTAAACGGCAACCGGCTCAGGCTGGAAGAGCATGAAACTGCCCGCAGCCTCGCCGTGGCGCCGAACGGCTCGGGATTTCTCCTCGGCACCGACTGGTATCTGCGCTGCTACGACCGACAGGGGACGGAGCGCTGGCGCGTGGCGGCCCCCGGCATCGCCTGGGCGGTCAACATCGCGGCGAACGGCAAGGTCGCCGTGGCCGCCTTCGGCGACGGCTCCATCCGCTGGCACCGGCTGGCCGACGGCAAGGAACTCTTGGCCTTCTTCCCGCACGCCGACGGCAAGCGCTGGGTGCTCTGGACTCCCTCCGGTTACTATGACGCCTCCGTGGGGGGGGAGGAACTGGCAGGCTGGCACTTGAACAACGGCCCTGACCAGGCGGCGGATTTCTTCCCGGTTGCCCGTTTTCGCGCCGTGTTCTGCCGCCCTGACATCATCAACCGTGTTCTGCCGGCGGGGGACGAGGCCGAGGCGGTCAGGCTGTCGGACGCCGCCGCCGGGCGGTCGCGGGAGGCGAGGTCGCTCCTTGCGCTCCTCCCGCCCCTGGTAGCCATCAGCGCCCCGGCCGACAAAAGCGTGATCGACGGCAGCGAGGCAGCCGTCGCATTTACCGTTCGATCGCCCTCCGGCGAGCCGGTGACCGGGGTGCGGGTACTGGTGAACGGCCGCCCGGTCCCCTTCCGGGAGCAGGAAAAGGGCGGAGCTATCCACCGCGTGACGCTGGCGCTTCCGGAGGGGGGGAGCGAGATCGCCGTGATCGCCGAGAACCGCCACGCGGCGAGCGAACCGGCGACCGTCAGGGTGTCCCGCGCCGTCGCGCAGGCCGCTTCCGAAGAGATTTCCCTGCAGCCGCGGCTTTTCATCCTCGCGGTCGGAGTCGGCGCCTACCCCGACAAGGATCTGGCCCTCGACTTTGCGGCCAAGGACGCCAAGGATTTCGCCGCCCTCATGCTGCGCCAGAAGGGGGGCCTCTACGGCGAGGCCACTGCCAGGATCCTGACCGACGCCGGCGCGACCCGGGAGGCGGTGCTGGACGGCCTTGCCTGGCTGCGGCGGGCGGCAACCGACCGGGATACGGCCGTCGTCTTCCTTTCCGGCCACGGCATCACCGAGCCGAACGGGACCTACTATTACCTGCCGGTCAACGGCCAGCCCGAGAAGCTGGCAGGCACCGCAGTCGTTTTCTCCGAGATCAGGAACACCCTCATGTCCCTTCCCGGCAAGGCGGTCCTCTTCGTCGACACCTGCCACGCCGGGGACGTGCTGGGGGGGAGAAACGCCGCGAGCGACGTCAGTTCCATGGTGAACGAACTGTCCAGCGCCGAGAACGGCGTCGTGGTCTTTGCCTCTTCAACGGGCGGGCAGTCCTCACTGGAGGACGCATCCTGGGGCAACGGCGCCTTCACCAAGGCGCTTGTGGAAGGGGTGACGGGGAAGGCCGACTACACCGGCCGCGGGCGGATCACCGTCACGAGCCTCGACCTCTGGCTCTCCGACCGGGTGGCGGAGCTGACCGAAGGGAGGCAGACACCCACGACAGCCAAGCCCCGGACCATTCCGGATTTCCCGCTGGCGCTGAAGAGATGACGAGGCGCACCCACAACAATCGCCGCCTTAAAGTCTAAATTGCAATTTACAAACAAGCTCAAACTAATTCCAAAAAAGAAACCAGAATCTTTTTAGCCGCAAAAAATGCACAAAATGCACAAAATAATCCTTTAATGCCTTTACCTTTTTGGGCGTTTTGTGCCTTTTTGTGGCTAATGTTTCTTTGTGGTTTGTTTGCAGGAATTAAACCGGACAACGCTGACCCGGCACTAAATCAAGACTTACCTAATTCGAGGGACGCCCATGAAACAGGCACTATTGATCATCCTGACCCTTCTCCTCACCTCCTGCGCGCCGACGCTTAAGATGGAGCAAAACCTCGGCGACCAGCAGGTGAGCGACGAGAAGCTCCCCCGCCAGGTGGCGATCCTTCCGTTTGTCAACGGCACCGACGAGCCGGAGATCGATAAGCTGGTGCGGCGCACCTTCGCCAACCACTTCGCCGCCAAGAACTACCAGGACCTGAAGCTCCCGGTAGTCGACGAGAAGCTGGTGCAGTTCGAGAAGGCAAGCGGCAAAAAGGCCGCCGAGGCCTCTCCCCAGGAGCTTGCCGTGGCGCTTGGCTGCGACGGGCTCATTTACGGCCGGGTGATCGACTACAAGCGGGTCTACGCCGCCGTCTACTCCCAGTTCGGCGTCGAGACGGAGATCTGGATGGTGAACGCCAAGACCGGCAAGGAGGTCTTTCGCATCAAGAAGGAGGTCCGCTACCACGAGGGCGGCATTCCCACTTCACCGCTTTCCATCGTGGTGACCGTGGTCTCCACCGCCATGAACCTGCGCGACATCCAGAAGGTCCGGCTGGTGAACGAGTTAAGCTACAAGCTGACGGAGCAGGTTCCGGGGCCGAAATCCCTCGGGGCCGAGGCCCGGCCGGCGATCAAGGAGGTGCTCACCAATGCTGCCGAAGGGCCGTTCGGGGTGCGCAAGGTGATCAAGGCGGGACTGGAGGGGGAGCCGGGGCTGGTGGCCACCTTTGACATCGGCACCTTCAGGAAGGGGGTGCCGATGAAGGAAGTGAAGCCCGGCATCTACGCCGGCGACTACGCGGTCCTGCCGGGAGACAGCGTCCGGGACATGCCGGTCACGGTGACCCTTTCGCGCCCCGGCGGCTACGAGACCCAGTGGCTTGACGGGAGCGCGTACGTCACCATCGACACGACCCCGCCGCCGCGGGTGACCGGGGTGAAGGCCAAGGGGCTTTCCGACCGGGTGCAGCTCCAGTGGAGCGGCATAACGGGCGTGACCGACCTGAAAGGGTACCGGGTGCTCCGCAGCGACCAGCCGCTTACCGGCTACACGGAGTTGGCGGTCGTGGAGGTCCCCAGGTACGAGGAGATTGCCAAGGTCTCCGGCATTGCCCGCTATTACCGGGTGGTGGCATTCGACCAGGCGGGCAACGAGTCGGAAGCGACCGATGCGGTGGCGGCAGCGCCGGTTTCTTTGGAGACGGAGTCCCTGGCCGGCGAGATCCGCCAGGACCGCACCCTGGCAGGAAACTATCTGGTGCAGGATATGGTCGTCGTGCCCCGCGGAGTGACCCTCGCCATCTCCGCAGGAACGCGGCTCAGGTTCGAAAAGGACGCCGGGCTTGCGGTCTCGGGGAGGCTCATCGCCAAGGGAGACGACGAGGGGACGGTAGAGTTTCTTCCCGCGGGGAACGAGCGCTGGCAGGGACTCGTCTTCAAAGGTGCCAGCGTGGAACTGGCCAGGGCGCGGGTGCGCGGTGCCGTATCGGGACTTTCGCTCAGTGAGACCAAAGGCGCCGTGCTGGATACCCAGGTGCTGGAGAGCGGCACCGGCCTAAGCGTCAGCGGGGTTAGCGGTCTCGAGATCAAGGGGTGCACCCTGTCCGGCAACGAGGTGGGGGCCTCCCTTCAGGGGAGCGACGCCCTCCTGGTCGGGAACAGCCTGGTGCAGAACGGTGACGGGATCACGCTGGAAGGTTTTACCGGAGAACTGCGCGACAACAACATCTTCGGCAACACGCACAACCTCGCGTCGGCGTCACCGGTCCATATCGGTGCCAACTTCTTCGGCTCGGAAAGGGGCGAGGAGATGCTGATCGCCGGCCTCACCCCGGCCCTGGTCTACAACGCCAGGGTGCCGGGAGGCAAACAGGTGGCGCCGCTCTCGGACCCGTACGCCGGGCTGGCCGCAGCAGAGCGGGCGCGCAGGGGGACCGAGATGGTGGTCGAGGCCGGCGGCTACTTCCGGAGCCGCAACTTCGGCAAGGCCGTGACCCTGTTTGAGGAGGCCAGGCGGGCAACACCCTCCCCTGAGATCACCTATTACCTCAGCCTCTGCTACCGGCAGATGGGGGAGAACGAGCGGGCCGTCACCGTGTTGAAGGAGGGGGTGGAGAAGTTCCCCCGCGAGGCGCTCCTCTGGAAGTCGCTCGGGATGCTGAGCTACGAGACGGGAAACGAGGCGGCGGCGCGCAAGGAGCTCGGTGAGGCGGTCCGCCTTTCTCCGGACGACCGCCAGTCGCAGTTTGTCCTTGAGAAGGTGAGCGGAAGCAAAAAGCCGTGATCGGCCTGGCTGGTGTGGTGGGACACCCGCGAGGGGTGCCCCTGCAGAATCGGTATACGTGGGGCGCCGTGCGCATCATTAATGAATCTCGCCGATGGCAGAGCGAAAAGGAAAACACCGTGAGAACCCTGAGCTTGGTAGCACTCTTTCTGCTGCTTCCTTCCCTTGCCCTGGCGGCGCCCGTCGGCAAGGTCACCAAGGCCAACGGGAGCGTCTTCTACAAAAACGGCGCCACCGCTTCCTATCTGCCGCTGTCGGTCAACGGCAGGGTCGAGGAAGGTGGGTGGCTCAAGACCGGCAGGAACGGCTGGGCCGAGCTCACCCTGTCGGACGGCAGCCGCTTCACCCTGGCCAACGACACGGAGCTGGAGGTCGCCTCCTTCTCGGTCGGCACCAGCAGGAGGGAAGGGGCCTTCCACCTGGCCGGGGGGAAGCTGAGGGCCGCGGTCGTGAAGCTCGCCGGCAAGCAGACCGACATCAAGGTCAGAAGCGCCACCGCCACCGCGGGGATCAAGGGGACCGAGTTCCTCATGCTCTCCCGGGGGCCGGCCAACGTGCTGTTCGGCGCCGAGGGGTCGGTGTCGGTAAGCGCCGCCGACGGGGGGAGCCAGCCTCTCAGCGCGGACACCCTGGTCCAGACCACCAGGGGGTACCAGCCTCTGGCGCCGGTAAAGGTGGAGCCAGGCACACCGCTGGCTGCCGCACGGGCCGGGTTCGAGGCGGCCACCGGCGCCTCCCCGCCAGCCGATTGGGATACGGCCGACCAGCTGGGGGACATCATCGCCCGCTGGAACATCAACCATGGCCATTACCTGGCCGATTCAGGGAAGTACGACGAGGCGCTGCACGCCTTCCAGCTCGCCCTCGACCTGACCGAAACGGCCGGGGTGAGGGTGGACGCACTCCTGGAGCGCGGCGCGGTGTACGGCCGCTTCCTGCGCAACCCCGAGGCGGCACTCGCCGAGTACCTCCTGGTGCTGGAGCGCTACCCCGAGCTCCCCCAGGCCGAGACCGCTCTCTTCACCGCCGGGCAGGTCCAGTTCCAGATGGGGCTGGCCGACCAGGCCCGCGCCAGATTCAGCCAGTACCTGGAGCGCTACCCGGCCGGACGTTACCGGGGGAGCGCGACAACGCTCCTGAAACTCTTGGAAAAATAACATGAAGAAGCTTCTCGCCTTTCTCGCCATTGCCCTGGCCGCGTCGCTTGGGACCTTTGTTCTCTACCGGAGCGCCTCCACGGCGCTCACGCAGGTCGATCTGCGCTTGAAGGACGTCCGCTTCCGGGTGCGGGGAAAGCTCGTCCCCGACCAGCGTGTGGTAGTGGCCGCCATCGACGGCAGGAGCATCAAGGAGATCGGCCGCTGGCCCTGGTCGCGGGAGGTGACCGCGCAGTTCATCACCGGGCTCAAGGAGTACGGGGCGAAGGTGGTCGCCCTCGACATGGTGTTCTCGGAGCCCCAGGGGAGAGCGCAGGACGCAGCGCTGGCTGGCGCCATGCACGCCTGCGGCAACGTGGTCCTCGGCTATTTCTTCCGCAACGACGGCGACAACCCGCCCGAGGCGGTGCGCGACGAGGTGCGGCGGGACCGGGTGAAGCTGCTCCGTCTGGCTGAGGGGGTCACCAGCATCCCCGCCCCGGAGTTCCGCGCCCTGGACGCTTCCATCCCCCGGATCAGCGCGGCCGCCTTGGACCAGGGTTTCTTCAACGTACTTCCCGACGACGACGGTCTCTACCGCGCTGCCCCCACCATCGCCCTGTACGACGGAGAGGTCTATCCCTCCCTAGCGCTGCGGGCCCTGGCGCGCTACCTGGGCTCCGAGCCGATGGTGAGCGTCGCCTCCTTCGGGGTCAGCCCCGTCCAGTTGAAGGGGCTGGAGCTGCCGGTGAACGAGGCGGGGGAACTGCCCCTCAACTACTACGGGCCCACCGGCAGCTTCCGGACCGTCTCCGCCGCCGACGTCATCAAACGCCGGCTGCCGGCCGGCGCCCTGCGCGATACCCTGGTCTTCGTAGGCGCTACCGAGATGGGGGTTTTTGACCTGCGTGCCACTCCGTTCGACCCGGCCCTGCCGGGCGTGGAGATCCATGCCACGGTGGCGGCCAACGCGCTGGATCGGCGCTTCCTCACCAGGGACGGTCGGACCGCCGGGATCGAATTGGCCGCCATCTTCCTGCTCCCGGCGCTTCTGGCGCTCCTTTTGAACGCCACCATCCGCACCGTCGCGGGGCTCGGCTGGCTGATCCTGAGCGCCGGTTCCTGGCTCTTGCTGAACCAGTTTCTCTTTCGCAGCTATTTCCTCGACCTCAGCATCATCTACCCCGTGGCCCCCGTGTTCCTCGCCTACCTGGGAGGGGAGGCGTACCGCAACCTGGTGGTTGAGCGCAAGGGTCGCTACCTGAAGAAGGCGTTCAGCAGCTACCTCTCGCAGGAACTGGTGGACGAGATCGTGAAAAACCCGGACCGGCTCCGCCTGGGCGGCGAGAAGCGGGAGGTGACGGTCCTCTTCTCCGACATCCGGGGCTTCACCACGCTTTCCGAATCTCTGTCGCCCGAGGATCTGGTCCAGCTTTTGAACGAATACCTCTCTCCCATGACGCGGATCGTCCTGGAGGAAAAAGGGACCCTCGACAAGTTCATCGGCGACGCGGTGATGGCGATCTTCAACGCGCCCCTGGATCTTCCCGGTCACCAGGCCAGCGCCTGCCGCGTCGCGCTCCGGATGATCGCGCGGCTGCACGAGCTGAACCAGGAATTCGCCCGGCGCGGCATAGCGGCCATCGATATCGGAGTCGGCATCAACACCGGCGAGGCGGTGGTCGGCAACATGGGGGCCGACCTGCGCTTCGACTACACCGCCATCGGCGACAATGTCAACCTCGCCTCGCGGCTGGAGGGGCTCACCAAGTACTACGGCGCCCGGATCGTTGTGACCGGCGCGACGCGTGAGGCGGCCGGGGACGAATTTATCTTCCGCGAGATCGACCTGGTGCGGGTCAAGGGGAAGCAGAAACCTGTTGCGGTGTACGAGCTGATGGTGGATAATCCCGAAATTATTCCGCCTTTCGCCGAGGGGCTCAAGCTTTACCGGGGACGCGACTTCGCCGGTGCGCTGCAGCTCTTCGATCGCCTGGCGGCAGGAGGCGACGGGCCTGCCGCCCTGTACGTAGGGCGCTGCCGTGCGTTCCTTGCCAATCCACCGGATGCCGGGTGGGACGGCGCGTTTGTGGCGCGGTCGAAGTAGTCGGCAAACTTCCGTGAATGGTGAATGGTGAATGGTGAATGGTGAATGGTGAATGGTGAATGGTGAACGGTGAACGGTGAACGGTGAACGGTGAACGGTCTCGCAATGTGCCGGCTAAATTTATTTTAAACTGTAAGGCGGCAACATGCTGAATGCGCTCGCGGACCAGCTGATCACGCTGATCGTCTTCCTGTACGACCTGACCGAGATGATCGTGGTCGCCTTCGCTAACGGCGCCTCCACCCTCAGGCGCGGCGTCCGCCCGGTTTTCGACGTCTACCTGCGCCAGGTCTACTTCACCGGCCTGGAAGCCTTCAGGATCATCCTGGTCATCTCCCTCATCATCGGCACCGTGGTCATCACCCAGATAATCAGCATCGCCGGCGCGGGGAGCGAATCCCTGACCGGCAAGGTCATCGTCTGGATCGTGGTGCGGGAGCTCGCTCCCCTGTTGACCGCCATCATCGTCATCGCCCGCAGCGGTACGGCAATCGCGGCGGAGCTGAGCCAGATGAAGATCGGCGGGGAGATCGACTACCTCGAGTCTCTCGGCATCCCTGCCGCGAGCTACCTGATCATGCCGAGGATCTTCGGTCTCACCACGGCAATCCTGATTCTCACCGTTTATTTCGAGATCGCCGCGCTTTTGGGCGGCTTTCTGGTGGCGTCGCTCGGCTGGCATGTGCCCTGGGAACAGTATTCGCAGGGGGTTTTCTCCGTGCTCACCATTTCGGAGCTGGCGGCTTCTCTCGTCAAGAGCTCACTTTTCGGCCTTTTCGTCGCGGCCATCTGCTGCCGGCAGGGGCTCAGCGTCGGCAGGAGCGTCACCCAGATCCCGCAGGCCGCCACCAGGGCCGTCATGCAGAGCCTCTTTTTCCTGTTCGTCATCGACGGCATAGTGTCGCTGTTTTTCCTACTGTAGAGGTTTCTTGTGGACCAGGCGCTAAAATTCCAGGATGTCGTTGCGGATGAACTGCCGGGGGGGGTATCCTTTGCCCTGCCTGGCGGCACCCTGACGGCCGTAATTACCTCCCGACAGGATGAGAACGACCAGTTGGTGAGGCTCGTGCTGGGATTGTCAAAGCCTGACGCGGGTTCGGTCTCGCTGCTCGGAGCTGACCTCGCCGGGGTTTCCAAAAAGGCCCTCAACGATCTGAGAAAGCAGGTCGCCGTGGTCTACCCGAGCGGCGGGCTGGTGTCCAACCTCAAGGTCTGGGAAAACCTGGTGCTGCCGCTTGAGTAGAT
>Ga0209540_10003137_pt1 | contig 11418 bp, 9 predicted proteins | sample BarGraIncu01121A_FD_184501 | JGI IMG/M metagenome (GOLD analysis project Ga0209540, IMG submission 184501) | Arctic peat soil microbial communities from Barrow, Alaska - Barrow Graham LP Incubations 011-21A (SPAdes) (version 2) | ecosystem: Environmental > Terrestrial > Soil > Wetlands > Peat... | reverse complement strand
GGCCAGGCGGGTGATCGAATCCAGCAGGATCACCACGTCCTTGCCCATCTCCACCATGCGCTTGGCTTTTTCGAGCACGATGTCGGCCACCTTGGTATGGCGCAGGGGGATCTCGTCGAAAGTGGAAGCGATGACCTCGCCCTTGACGTTGCGGCTCATGTCGGTGACCTCCTCGGGCCTTTCGTCGATGAGCAGGACGATGAGGATGATCTCGGGGTGGTTGATCTCGATGGACTTGGCGATGCTCTGCAGGATCATGGTCTTGCCGGTGCGCGGGGCGGCCACGATCAGGCCGCGCTGCCCCTTGCCGATGGGGGTGAGCAGATTCATCACCCGGCCGGACATGTTGTCCGTCCCGGTCTCCAGATTGATCTTTTCGTCGGGATACAGCGGGGTCAGCTTTTCGAACCTGACGTTGCGGCGTTTTTCCGTCACCGCTTCCGGGTCCTCGTTGTTGACCGCTTCCACGCTCAGCAGGGCGAAATATTTTTCTCCGGTCTTGGGCGGGCGGACCGAGCCGGAAACCGTGTCGCCGGTGCGCAGGTCGAACTTGTTCACCTGGGAAGGAGAAACATAGATATCTTCCGGGCTGGTCAGGTAAGCGTACTCCTGGAAGCGCAGGAAGCCGTAGCCCTCGCTGTGCACTTCAATGACCCCTTCGGCGAACAGTTTGCCGTTGGCGCGGGCCTGGACGTCCAGGATCTTGAAAAACAGGGAATTTTTATCGTTGATGTCTTTTTCGTCGATTTCCAGCTCTTTGACCAGTTTTTTTAATTCCAATGCTTTCAGGTTTTGCAAATCTTTCAATGAATACATATTCACTCCTTAATGGCCTCATTTATATATTTCCAAATTTCATTCTTTCCCGCTTGCGCTTTGATCGAAAAGGAAATGGTTTGCAAGCCGAATTTTGTTTTGAGTTTCGTGCTGAGGTTGTTTTGTTCAGAAAATGATATCTTATCACTCTTGGTCAGGATTGTCAAGATGGGGAATTTTTTTTCGACGATCTGCGCCAAGGTGTCCAGGTCGGGGGGCAGGAAGCCCCGGCGCGAGTCGATGAGCAGGGCGGCCAGGCGGACATTTTCCACCTGGCTTAAAAAATCGGCGATCAGCTGGCGCACCCGGATGCTTTCGCTTTTTGAGACCTTGGCGAACCCGTAGCCCGGCAGGTCGACGAAAAGCACCCTGGCGTCGATCAGGTAGTAGTTGATGCTCAGGGTTTTCCCGGGCGTGGAGCTGGTCTTGGCCAGCTTGTGCTCGAGCAGGACATTGATCAGCGAAGATTTACCCACATTGGAGCGGCCGAAGAACAGGATCTTCGGCCGGTTGTCCCTGGGCAATTGGCCTTGATTGAAGAAAGTCCCCGCAAGTTCGGATTTTTTTATATTCATTTGGAAAAACCAGTGCCTATTGTAAATTCGCCTCTTGCAAAGGCCGGATGACCTTGCTCCTGATATTATTTATCTTGATGGGATTTTCCAGGACGATATCCAGGAGCTCATCCATGGTGTCGACCGGATAGATGCGGATGTCATTTTTCAGTTCTTCGGGAATATCCTCTTGGAAATCTTTTTCATTCTCCGACGGGATCAGGATGTTCTTGATGCCGTAGCGGTGGGCGGCGATGATCTTTTCCTTGATGCCGCCGACCGGCAGGATCTTGCCGCGCAGCGTGATCTCCCCGGTCATGGCATAGTCGGACCGGACCGGGATGCCGGTCAGCAGGGAGATCAGCGAAACGGCCAGGGTGACTCCCGCCGACGGTCCCTCTTTGGGCACGGCGCCTTCGGGGATATGCAGGTGAATGTCGTAGTTCTTCAGGTCTTCGGTGTCCAGCTCCAGTTCGAAAAGTTTCAGCTTGGTGTAGCTGAATGCCGCCGCTGAGGATTCCTTCATCACCTCGCCCAGGCGGCCGGTCAGGATCAATTCACCCTTGCCTTTCAGCATGCGGGCTTCCACCATCAGGATGTCGCCGCCGACCGCGGTCCAGGCCAGACCCATGGCCACGCCGATCTCGTTGCCGTGGGATATCTTCTGGTTGCTGTATCTGGCGATGCCCAGGTATTTTTGCAGCAAGGCCCGGTCGATGAGCTTGTGCTCCTTTTCATTGTTCTTGCTGCCCGCTTCAATGATGCTGCGGGCGGTTTTCCTCATGATGACCGCGATTTCCCGTTCCAGGTTGCGCACCCCGGCTTCGCGCGTGTACTCGTTGATGATGCCCAGCAGGACATCATCGCTGATCTGGATCTCGTCCGGCGAAAAGCCGTTCTTTTCCGCCTGCTTTTTCAGCAGAAAATTCTTGGCGATCTGCAGCTTCTCCCTCTCGGTATAGCCCGGGAGCTCGATGACTTCCATGCGGTCCAGCAGGGCCGGGGGGATGTTGTCGGCAAAGTTGGCCGTGGTAATGAAAAAGACCTGGGACAGGTCCAGCTCCAGGTCCAGGTAGTGGTCGGTGAATTCGGAATTCTGCTCGGGATCCAGGGCTTCCAGCAGGGCCGAAGCCGGGTCGCCGCGGAAATCCGAATTCAACTTGTCGATCTCGTCAAGCAGGAAGACGGGGTTCATGCTGCCGGCTTTTTTCAGGCCCTTGACGATCTGGCCGGGATAGGAACCGATATAGGTGCGGCGGTGACCGCGGATTTCCGCCTCATCCTTGACCCCGCCCAGCGATACGCGGACGAATTTGCGGTCCAGGGCGCGGGCGATGGATTTGGAAAGCGAGCTCTTGCCCACTCCCGGCGGTCCGACGAAGCAGAGGATCTCGCCTTCCGATTTTTTGACCAGCAGCCGCACGGCCAGGTAGTCCAGGATGCGGTCCTTTACCTTGCGCAGCCCGTAATGGTCCTCGTCGAGGATCCGCGCCGCCCGCCGGATGTCCTTGTTTTCCTTTTTTAATTTTTTCCAGGGGATGGCCAGCAGCCAATCCAGATAATATCGGGAAACCGTGCCTTCAGCGGAAAAAGGCGGCATGGCGGCCAGCCGTTCCAGCTCCTCGTCGGCCCTGAGCATGACGTACTCGGGCAATTGGGCCGCCGCGATCTTCTTTTTGTATTCTTCGTAATCGGTGTCCTGGCCTTCCTCGCGCTTCAGCTTGGGTTCGATGTCCCGCTGGCTCCTGAGCTGCAGGACCTCTTTTTTCAAAATGTTGTACACGCGGACGCCGCGGGCATAGGTGTTCAATTCCTCGAGCAGCGATTGCTTGATCTTTAAAGGGATGTTGATGATGGAGATGATGATGTCGGAGGCGTCGGACAGATGGCTGGGCTTGAGCCGGGTCAAGATGCCCGGCAGGCGCACCCGTTTCAGATTGATGTATTCCTCGAACAGCGCGATCAGGTTGCGCGATAGTTCCAGCAGGTCTTTGCCGCTATCGGCTTGCTCCTCCAGGATGTCCAGCCGCACCAGGTAAAAATCGCGGCTGTCGGCATAATGGAGGATGCGCCCCCTTTTCAGGCCCTGGACGACGATGCGGTAACTGCCGTTGTTCTGTTCGGCGGATTTTTCGATCTTGGCAATGGTGCCGGTTTCGTACATTTCTTCGGGCAGCGGCGCTTCGGTGACCTGGTTTTTCTGGGCGGCCAGGAAGATGTAGCCGCCATAGGTGTCCAACGATGCTTTCAGGGCGTTGACGGATTTGTCACGGCCCACCAGGATGGGCACGATGACGGTGGGGAAGGCCACCAGCTCCCGCAGGGGGATCAGGGGCAAAATCAATTCCTTGCTGTTCAGGCGATCCATTTTTTGTCTTTCAGGAAATCTCCGTCGATCAGCACTTTGCTGGGCTGGTCTTTCTTAGACGGGATCTCGAACATGAGATCGAGCATGATCTCTTCAAAAATAGCGCGCAGGCCCCTGGCGCCGACACCGCGGGTCGTGGCCTGCTCGGTGATCTTTTCCAGGGCTTCCTGGGAAAATTCCAGGTCCACTCCGTCCATCTTGAAAAGGGCCTTGAACTGCTTGGTGATGGCGTCCTTGGGTTCCAGCAGGATGCGGTACAGCTGTTCCTTGTCGAGCTCATTGAGGACTCCGGTCACCGAGAAGCGGCCGACCAGTTCGGGGATCAGGCCGTAGCGGATCAGGTCGTCGGTCTGCACCTGCTCAAAGATGTCGGCGCGGAAATGGCGGCTCTTTTCCTTGCTGGTACTGAAGCCGATCAGGTTTTTTTTCAAGCGCCGCTGGATGATCTTTTCCAGGCCCACGAAGGCGCCTCCGGCGATGAACAGAATGTTCCGGGTATCGATCTTCAAGAATTCCTGGTACGGGTGCTTGCGCCCCCCGAGGGGGGGGACATTGGCCACGGTGCCTTCGACGATCTTGAGCAACGCCTGCTGCACGCCTTCGCCGGACACGTCGCGGGTGATGGAAGGGTTTTCGCTTTTGCGCGAGATCTTGTCCAGTTCGTCGATATAAACGATGCCCTTTTCCGTCAGTTCCTTGTTCTCGCCGGCGGCCTGGTAGAGTTTCAGCAGGATATTTTCCACATCTTCGCCCACGTAGCCCGCTTCGGTGAGCGTGGTGGCGTCGGCCATGGCGAACGGGACATCGAGGATCTTGGCCAGGGTTTCGGCCAGCAGGGTCTTGCCGGTGCCGGTCGGCCCGATCAGCAGGACATTGCTCTTGCGGATATCGACCTTGGCCAGGTTCTGGTTGTGGCTGATCCTCTTGTAGTGGTTGTAAACGGCCACGGCCAGCTTTTTCTTGGCCGTCTCCTGAGAAATGATGTATTCGTCAAGCTTGCCCTTGATCTCGACCGGGGTCAGGAGCTTGAATTTTTTCCCGCTGACCGGCGGCTTCGGCGTTTCGCCGCCGCTAAAGATGAGGTTGTACGCGGTTTTGGTGCATTCGTCGCAGATGTATACTCCGGGGCCGGCGATCAGTTTCATGGCCCGTGATTGGGGGATGCCGCAGAAACTGCAGCGGGCTTCTTTCTCTTCCTTCATTTGGATCCTTTTTTCTCTTTTTTGCGGTCGATGATCACCGTGTCGATGATGCCGTATTTCATGGCCTCATCCGAGGACATGATGTAGTCCCGTTCGATGTCCTGGGCGACCTTTTCTTTTTTTTGGCCGGTGTGGAAGGCCAGGATCTCAATGGTTTTTTCCTTCACCTTGCGGATCTCTTCGGCCTGGATCAAAATGTCGGTGGCCTGGCCTTGGAAACCGCCCTGGGGCTGGTGGATGATGATCTTGGCGTTGGGCAGGGCCATGCGTTTGCCCTTGGTGCCGCCGGCGAGCAGGATGGCGGCCATGGAGGCCGCCTGGCCGATGCAGATGGTCACCACGTCGTTCTTGATGAAGCGCATGGTATCGTAGATGGCCAGACCGGAGCTGATGATGCCGCCGGGGGAATTGATGTAGATGGACACGTCCTTTTCCGAGTCTTCGGCTTCCAGGAACAGCAGCTGGGCGATGGTGACGTTGGCCACGTTGTCATCGATCGGCGAGCCGAGAAAGATGACCGAGTCCTTCAGCAGGCGCGAATAGATGTCGTAGGCCCGCTCGACGTTTCCCGCTTGTTCGATGACCATGGGAATGAGTGGCATGTTATACCTCTTTTATCTTGATTTTTTCCCTGATGAATTCGTTGATCTTGACATTGAGCAGGTGATCCTTCATCTCCGCCGCTCTTTTTTCTTCGCTGTAATATTTTCTGATCTCTTTTTCCGGCAGCGAATGGTGCTGGGCCAGGTGGGCATATTCCTTTTCCAGGTCCTGGTCGCTGACCTCGATGTGGTGCTGCTCACGCACCCGCTCCAGGATCAGCGACAGGCGGACCGACTTCTCCGCCTGAGCGAATATCATTTCCTTGAACTTGGCTTTCTCCTCATCGTCCTTGAAATTCAGGGGACGCTTGTTCTGGGTCAGCCGCCGCGCCACCTCCTGTTCCTGCAAAGAGCGCGGGACCGGGAATTGCACCGTTTCCAGCAGCTTTTCATAAATGCCGTCCATGACCTTTTCTTCTTTTTGGTGTTCCTGGCGGTGTTCGTATTCTTCTTTCAGCTTTTGCTTGAAATCCTCGGCGTTTTTCATGCCCAGGGACTTGAGGAAGTTCTCGTCCAATTCGGGCTTTTTTAATTCAAAAATGGTTTTGATCTCGACCTGGTGCTCGATCTTCTTGCCCGCCCAGGCCTTTTTCGGGGCCGCGGCGTCGTAGGACCTCTGGAGGTTGAATTTTTCATCTTGTTTTTTCCCCAGCAATTCCTCGTGAAGACCGGTAATTTCGGACTCGCTTTCCCGGTTCATCATGAAATAGGTTTCCTGGCGCGGCCATTTTCTCTTGCCCGTCGTGTCCGCGGATTGCACCAGCAGCAGCACCAGGTCGTTCTCCGCGATCGGTCGTCCCTGGACCGGCAGCGATCTTTTGTTGGCTTCCAGTATCTGGTCGATCTGCTTGGCCTCGTCGAAAGTTTCTCCTTTCAGGTCCGCGGCCGGGATTTTCACCTGCAGGGTCTCCAGGGCGGGAAGTGCGATTTCCGGGAGAGTTTCGACCGCGATATCGGCTCGAAAATCCTCCCCTTCCACATTGTCCATTTTTTCCACGTATGGTTCGCTGGCCACGGCGATCTTGTCCTCTTCAATCCGGGCAAAGGCCAGTTTGCTGACCACCTGCTGGACTACCTCTTCGCGCAGGGCCTGCTTGTACACTTTTTTTACCACGTCCACCGGGACTTTCCCCTGGCGAAAACCGGGCATTTTGACTTTCTGACTGTATTCTACGGCCAGGGCGTCAATCTCGCGGGCGATATTTTCTTTGTTCATGGAGATCTGGAAACGACGGATCAGGACATTTTCATCCTTGTCCTGGGCGGCCGGCTGCGCATCTCCCCCGTTTTCGGCTTTGGAAACGGGCTTTGTCTCGGCTTCCGCTTTTTCGTGATTCATGGTGGTAACTCCTGAATGTGACAATATGAGGCTTGCCCAGACTTTAGCAAATAAGCAGTCTTTTGTCAAATACCCAGACGGGCGATATCCTGGCGGATCTGCTCCACCAGGCCTTGGGCCGAAGCGAATTTTTTTTCCTCGCGGATCTTGTCGATGAAATGAAGGCGGACCTTCTTGCCGTAGACCAGGCGCCGGAAACCGGGGATATGGGTTTCGATTTTCAGAGGAACCCCGGCCGTGCCGTTGAACGTGGGAGCGAAACCGATATTGGTGACGGCAGGGAACTGGCGCATGCCGATTTCGATACGGGTATGGAAGACGCCGGCGGGAAGGATCTGGTTGTCGGTGGCGACGTTGATGGTCGGGAAGCCTATCTTTTTCCCTCGCCCCGCCCCCTTTTCCACGATGCCGTCGATGTAATAGGGCCTGGCCAGCATGCGGTTGGCTTCGCCGATGGCCCCGGCTGCCAGTTTTTTGCGGATCAGGGAGCTGGCCACCCGCAAGCCCTCAATTTTTACGGTCGGTGAGCGGATGATCTTGAAATGCTCCGCCGCCGCCTCCAGGCGCAGGTGAGCCAGGTCGCCTTCGCGGCCGCGGCCGAAGCGGAAATCTTCGCCGATGACCAGCACCTTCATGCGCAGGGTGTCCAGCAGGATGCCGGTGATGAAATCATGGGCCGGTAGAGCGGCCACGACGGCGAAATCGATGAAAAAAAGATAGTCCAGCGGCAGCCGGCTCAGTGTCTCCCGGCGTTGGCGGTCGGTGCTGATCAGGGGAATGGCATGGCTGAAATAAAGGCGGGGATGGGGATGAAAGGTGAGGACCACGGACAGTAGTTTCTCGCGCCGGGCTGTTTTTTCCAGTGCGGCAAGTATCCTTTGGTGCCCGGCGTGAAAGCCGTCGAAATTGCCGATGGCGACGGCGCTGGGACCGGGGAGCTTTTCCAAGCGGCTGCGGAACATCATTGGCTCAACGGGCTTGCAGGGTCAGCGGCAGGTGGAGGCGGTACAGCTCGGACTTCAGCAGCATGTTCTTTTTATGCAAAGGCCGCAGCGGCGTGAAAAATGTCAGCAGCAGCAAAAGGCTGAGCAGGAGTATGAAGAACTGGTTCAGGTGGCTGAGTTTGCGGGCATTGTCTTGTTCCAGGTCCTCGGACATCTTCTTTTCCCGGATCTCCTGGATCTCGGTTTTTTCCTTCTTTTTCATCAAGCCTTTGTTGGCGAGATGGTAAAGATTCTTGTAGATCTTGTACTCGGTGAACAAGCCCAGTTCGACGATGTCTTGGACCGTGTTCTTGCCGTTGATGTACTTGAGCAGGTTGACCTCGGTTTCGGTGAGGTACAGGGTGTTGCTGTCCTTGGATTGCAGGTCGTCGTCGTATTCGGAGATCAGCGAGATCTTTTTGCTGCCGAGAAAGACAGGTTCGAAAATGATGTCTTCGGAAGGGATGACCTTTTTGATCAGCGGCCATTCATCGAGCATCTGCACGCCTTCCATGATCAGGTTGTCCACGGCGATGGGTGCGAGCAGGCGCAGCTCCTTGTCGACATAATCCAGCACCTTGAAATTGTATTCGCCTTTTTTCCAGTTGAAAAGCGACAGCACGATCTGGGTGGCCTGGATCTTGAGGACTTCGGGAATGATCTTTTCGTCGATCAACCCCATGCCGATCAGGATCTCGCCGACTTTCTGGTTGGTTCGTTTCTGAATGGACAAGGCCCTTTGCAGCATCTCTTCGCTGATGATCTCCTGCTTGACGAAGACATTGCCGACGCGCATCTCCAGCTTCTTGGGAAAAGCGTCGATGCCGATGATGAAGCCGTCCTCGAATATCAGCGTGATGAAGCCCTCCTGGCTGTTGAAGGTCAGGATGCCGGTTTTCTTTTGCAGGGAGAGCAACTGCAGGATATCGGGGACTTTGAACTCCCGCAAGGTCCCTTTAAAAGCCATGGTGATCCCCCTTCAGTGAATAGGCATTGATGGCCAGGTACAAAACAACGGCCAGGAGGCCGATGATGTTCAAAAACATGGGAATGGTGCCGAAGATGCTTTTGAAGGTCAGGGAGGTGAACAGGAAAAAGCCGAAAACGTTGAAAAACAGCAGGAATAAGATGATGAAGGCCTTGCCTTTGTCCGCGAAGTTCAGGGAAAACCCGGGGATGACAAGGGAAGCCAGCATGATCAGGGAATTCTTCAGGCTGGACTGCCTGCCGATCTCTTTTTCCTTGAGTATCTTGGCTTCGAGGAAGATGGGGTCTTTGATCAGGAACAGCTGGTAGCAGTCGTCGCACAAGGCATGTGCCTGTTCGATCGACATTTTTTTGATGATCTTGCCGCATTTGCTGCAAAACGTGCTTTGTCCCAGGGTGGGGGAAAATTTATTCAGCAGCGCTACGTAGGCCGCCAGGACCAGGATGGCCAGCAGAACGGGAAATTCAAAGAATTCGCTGGCCACGAGTTCCAGAAAATTCCAGACATGAAAATTCTGCCAGGAAAAATTCAGCAGCCTTTTCCACAATAAATTTTCCGGCAGCTGGGTCTTCTGCAGGACCGTGACCTTGTCCTTGAGGTCCTGGATCTGCGGATAGTTTTTGCTGTAAAAGAAAAACAGCTCCGGGTCATTGTTTTTCAACAAGGCCATGGTGAAATTTCTTAATGTCGTCTGGTTGCGGTTGTCCAGGGTCAGCGATTGGCGGTAATACTGGATGCTCTGCAGCACGTTCCCTTTTTCGAAATAGATATTGCCGAGCAGGTTGAACTTGAGGGTGGAAATGTAATTGTTGCCCGTGGCCTGCAGGATATCCATGGCCGCGTCGGTTTGATTCCGGTTGTAATAGGCATAGGCCTGCATGACCTTCATCTCATTGTCGAAGCGGCTGTAGGTGCTTTCCGGGAAAAGCTCCCCGGCATAGATTTTTTGAATGTTTTGAAAACCGGGGCTTTGCAGGCTTTTTTCCAGGTATTGGCCGAGGCTGTGCAGGAAGGTAAAAACCACCAGGATCGCCAGGATGCGCTTGACATTGGCCCGGTCGTCGTGGTTGAAATAGCGCCAGAGAAATCCGCAGAAAAGAAAAGGATAGAACCCCCAGCCTCCGGTAATGGCCAGCGGCCAGAGCAGCAGCAACAGCAGCAGCAGGAGCTTGGGGACCGGGAAACGGGAATAGCCATCCTTAAGGAAATCATTGGCGGCCAGTTTGAAATACTTGATGAACAGGACGGCCGTGACCAGGAAGAACAGCAGCAGTCCCGAAAAAAGCAGGACGTTGAAGAAACTGTCCAACAGGATGAACGAGCTGTTGAAATCGCGGGTCACCAGTCCGAATTGCCGGACGATGTTTTCCGGTTTCCAGAAAAAATTCCCCCGGCGCCGGGAGATCTGTTCCAGCTTGTTGTATATGGGCCAGGCGTTGCGGGCGGAAATAGCCAGGATTTTCCTGTAAAATGTCTCGGCCAGCAGGTAATCGCCCCTTTGATAATAATGGTCGCCCAATTCTCCCAGTTTTTTTATCAGCTCAATCTTTTCGTTGGGCGGCAGGGCCTGGGCGTCCAGGCTGTCCAGGTTTTGTTTGACTTCGGCCAGGTTGCCGCTGACGTCGTAAAAATAGATTTTTTTCAGGTCGCCCCAGGGGTTGGAGGCCGTCGGGGATAAGGATGCCAGCAGGATCATGGCGGTCACGGTCAAGATTGCCTTTTTAACCATTTTCCGCTCGCGATTTTTTTAAAAAAATCTTTTGCAGGTTTTCCAGCAGATCGGCCAAAAAAACGTCTTCCTCGGGGAGCAGGTTACCCCTGGTCGTGCGTTGCAGTTCCGCGAGCAGGTCGATGAAGAATTCGGCCCCGGCGGCATTGAACTCGGCCTTGCCGCTCAGGGGATCGGGAATTTCACCCAGGCGGATCATGCCCTGCGTGACCAGAAGAATGGCAATGGCGCGGATGTCCCTTTTCTCCGGATATGTCTTGCCTTTTTCCATCTGCATAACTATACCACAAGCGCAGTGGTTCTTCAAACGTCAAGCCGCGGCCGGCGGAAAATATTTTTCGTGAAATCCGGGCACTATCCGTAAAACTTTCACAGTCAGTAATTTTGGGTTCCATTTTCACAAATTTTTTGACAATTCACTTTTTTGGCATTACCATTTAATTGAATCGGGAGATGCAATGAAGAAAACAATCTGTGTCGCGGCATTTTTAGCGATATTTGTTTTATGCAGCGGTTTCTATCTTGGGCAACAGGAGACCCAACGCGAGTACGTACAGGTCATGAACATCGAGATGCTGGTGCGGGTGATGAAGGCCGGCCGGCCGCTCGCGGGCCTGCAGAAGGGGGAGTTCACTTTAATCGAGAATGGGCGCAAGCAGGAGATCAATGGATTTCTTGAAGTGCACCGGCGCATCACTCCCGGCGCCGTGGGGGAAGAACTCAAGGCCGAGAAAAAGGAACGTCCCGGCCGCCTGTTCCTGCTCTTTTTCTGGATCAACGAGCCTACGGTCAAGGTTGACGAGGTGCTGGACTACTTTTTCAAGTCCATCTACCGCG
>Ga0209540_10003136_pt1 | contig 11423 bp, 8 predicted proteins | sample BarGraIncu01121A_FD_184501 | JGI IMG/M metagenome (GOLD analysis project Ga0209540, IMG submission 184501) | Arctic peat soil microbial communities from Barrow, Alaska - Barrow Graham LP Incubations 011-21A (SPAdes) (version 2) | ecosystem: Environmental > Terrestrial > Soil > Wetlands > Peat... | reverse complement strand
GTGATCTGGGCGCTCATCGGTTCCCCTTTGCTTGGCGGTAGGGAGGAATCGGTAGTGTCCCAGATCGCCCCACCCTCAGAAGGTGGGGGTGTTGCGTTTAGTATCTGAATTCGCGAGGCCTAACAAGCGCATCCACCTGACGCGCAGGAATCATCGCAGTTAGGCTGAAGCTCGTAGGCGCGCAGGTTATGCGCAACACGTTAGCCAGAACGCTGGACGGCTGGGGGGGACGCTTGGACACGACCACAATCGCAATGGTTGGCTGGGCTCTGACTCTCCTCGTGGCGCTTGCCGGTTGGATAGTCGGCGCCATTATCGCCGCGCGTGGTCGACGGGATGCATTTCGGCTCGAAGTGATTGAGCACGCGCGTCGGGAGCTCGCGCCCAATATCACTGCCTACCAGCGATGGATTGGGGCATTGGGCGGCGAGCTCTCATTCCTGGATCATTTGCGCCTAATCGATCAGAACCCGGTCTTCCCAGCCAACTACGTTGCGACATCCTGGAGGACTCAGCGCGAATCGCTTGAAGCCGTTCTGCGTACACACGATGAGGCTTTGGCGATGTTTCGAACGCTCGAGGACTACGAGGTCGTCTTTCCGCAGACGCGCGAAATTCGCCTCACGTTGATCCAGTTTCACGGGCGTCTGGTCCATTTCGCATCGCAGGCGCTCGGACTAGTCACGTCCAACATGCCGTTTGAGGGAGCTGGCGTCCTGCCTTCACCCGACCTGACTTGGCTCGCAGTCGTACAGGCTGCGGTTCCGGCGTACTACGACATGCAGGCGCTTTGTGAGGACATCAGGATTGGCGTTCAGAACGCGACACTCGCGCGCATCATGGACGCCAACGTCCCCGACCGGCAGCCGGGAGATCCTGGTGTCCCTCGTGTGCTGGCACAGGGGGACGTCTGGAGGCTTCAGAACTCCCTACCCGAACTCCCCGTCTTGTAGAAAGGGCGGGGGCGTCTGGCTAACAAGCGCATCGAGCGGACGGCGTGAGCGCTAGACTCATGAGAAACATGGGCCACCGCTCATGCGCAACACGTTAGGCCGAATCGGGGAGATGCGTGAACGAAGCCAAGGCCAATCAGAAGCGATCTCCGCTCAAGCACAAATCCCTTCGCGTTCCCGGCGAGTCCCTGAGCGAGGAACGCGACCGTATCGTGGAGGACGAGCTGCTGCCCGTCTTCATGATCGCAACCTTTGCTGTTCTATTCGCCGTACTCGAATGGTGGAGGTGGCTGACGAAGACACCTCCGCATCCTGTCGCGGCCACCCTGTTGGCCGTAGCGATGATCGCCTTCTGCGGTTATCGACTCCTCAAAGTGCGAGCTCGTCTTCGCCCACTGAGGCTCGGCCTCGAGGGCGAGAGAGTCGTCGGTCAGTTCCTGGAGAGCCACAGGGGGGCCGACTGGCACGTCTTCCACGATGTGGTTGGACCGGGCTTCAACGTGGATCACGTGATTGTCTCTCCGAAGGGCGTGTTCGCCGTCGAGACCAAGACGTTCAGCAAGCCGGCGAAAGGAGAAGCCGTCGTCAAGTACGACGGGGAGAGAATCCTTGTGAACGGGCGCGAGCCCGACCGCAATCCTGTGGTCCAAGCACGTGCGGTGCGCGACTGGATTCGCGAGCTGCTCTTAGACACAACTGCAATCCGCTTCCCGGTACGCGGTGTCGTGGTGTTTCCAGGGTGGTGGGTTGAGTCCCCCAAGGGCAAGACCCGGCCCGACGTGTGGGTGCTCAACGAAAAGGCCTTCGTCAAGTTCATCGAGAATGAGGCCGTTGTCATTGACGAGGCGGACGTCGCCTTGGCGTCATCGAGGCTCGTCAACTACATCACCAATGCGTGAGTGATCGGCCTAACAAGCGCATGGAGCGGGCGCCGCGGACGCTATCCTGATGCCAGCGCGTGAGCGCCGCTCATGCGCAGCACGTTTGGGAGCGCAGTAGCGACTTTCCACATGAAAGGCTACTCATGCCGTGCTCACGGCCGACGTGAGGTCGGTGGGAAGCGAAAGGCCACGCATTCGCGACCTCGGGACACGTTATCCCCGTGTCAGACTCGTTCGACCAGTCCAGGAACGTCACAGATTCTTCAGCATGAAGGTTACGAATTCCGCCGACTTGGCGATTTGGTCAACGTGATAAGGGTGGGTGGAAGAGTAGTTTGTGTACACGGTTGCAATCCGTCCAGCTGATGCAGCAATCTCCGCAGGGCTGAAGTCGTCTGCGGCGATAGCCCTGACACCGTTGATGTCGTATTGCGACGAGCCAATCTTGGCGACGATTGCAGCCGTGCAGACGTGAAAACGGAAGTTCCGCCTAATCTCGGGTTGGATTGCCTTGATCTTCGGCAGGTCGGATCTGAGGACCTCATCCACTCGCTTCATCGTTCTGGCGCTCAAGAGGTAGACCTCCATGCCAATCTCCTCATTGAACACCCGACGGTAGTCGTCGTCCTTCTTGATGACGGTACTCGGGCGAGCACGAGCTGTGTCGGGTTGCTTCAAGACGATCGACATCACGGCTTGCGCCATGAATGAGATGGAGACGATTCGCGCGGGTTCCTTGCCTAGGTTCTTGTAGTAGTTCTTGCGCCGATCGTAGTACCAGCCGTGCGCGAGCAAGAACTGCTCGATACTGCGCTGGATGTCATCGGTGGCCCTGAACGACGCGGCCGAGACGCTGGTTTGCATGTTCGTCGCGCGAATCACGCGATCTCGGGTCTCTGGGTCTTGAGCCACGATTACCCGCACGAGTACGGAGCGTTGATCGGAATCGTGCTCTCCTTCGCTCGAATACCAATCATGGATGAGAGTGCTCGTCTGCAAGCCGTTCACGACTTGCACGTCATCTAGGTTGAGCGTGTGACCCATCGCCGTCGCCTGTGAAGCAAGGATGGTGACGCCGTTGTTGAGCCACCAGAAGTCCGTGGCGCCGTCGCCCCTGAGTCCCGAGGCAATCTCGCGGTTGACCTCCACTTCGCGTTGATAGTCCCTCACATTCCAGTCGAAGATATGAGTCAGCAGTGCGCCGTTCTCGTCGCTGATGAACCTGCTGTACGCGGGCAGCGAGGCCAACGTCACATAGTTGTTGCCACTTATCATGCTTTCGACGAAATCGAGGCTGAGCGTGTAGCTCTTGATTCTGTGGAAGGCGCTTACCAGTTCGTGTACGCCCATCAGCTCGACATTGATTTGGTGTCGAGGAAACAGCTTCTGTAGAGTCTCCTCCAAGTTATCGCGGTTGTTCGCGACCTTGCGGTGGACGTGGTCCGCCTTCGTGGCGTACGCAACACGAATGGAGAGGGAGGCATGAAGGCTCGCCAAGATTGTGTAGGCTTGGCGGAAGATCCCGACTTGGTCGGTCAGCTGCGGGTTGTAGAGCAGCCCAATCTGATCCATTCCCTTGTTCAAGTCGAAGAGGTCTTTAACTGTGTTGCTAATAGTGGCCAACGCAGTTTCCGAGAAGGATGCGGTTTGCTTCGATTGGATTATGAAGAGATCGATCTTCTGATTCTTCTTACGTCTGTTCGCTTCAGAGTCGCTCTTGAGCAATTCGCCATCGACGAAGGTGAAGAACCCGTCGATGCCTCCGTCGTTTCCTCCGTCAACATGTCCTGACAGAAGGTCCTCTTGTCCCAGCTCGAAGTCCTTCAGAATCTGATCGAATGAAAACACCTCGAATATGAGGTCAGCGCCCGTCAGCTTCGTTGTGGATCCATAGTCGCTCAGGATGCTGTCCAGGACGACTCGTTCGTTGCTGGCCATCTCTCCCCCTACCGGACAACTCGACATCAAGAAGAGGATGAACTAACTACTGCCGGTCGCATAGACGACGCTGTGGCGGTGGATCACTGACGTCAACGCGGAGAACCACACGGCCGCGACCTAGCTGACATCACATATGCGCTACAGCGGCGTGCCTCTTCAACGGGAGAGCTGCTGTATTCCGCGGACTGAATATCCCCGTGTCGTGGCTCTGGGTCTCACGTTGCTGTTGGCGAATCGGCGAATGTAGTCTTCTTGCACCAGAAAGGCCACGTATTTGCCTGCTGGACCAGCTATTGGCTGAGGTCCTGAGGGAAACGCCACGTATTCGCGAAGTCGGGATGTCATATTCTCAGGTCTCGCGGACTACATGCGGGCGTCGTCGCGACGAGCGAACGTGGGATATCGCAGCAGCACCTGCATAATGGACGCAGTCAGACTCGAGCCAGTGTCCGTCCTCAGTACGATTCCGAGAAAGCGCGGGTGGTGCAGATGAGCTTGCTTCCGGGGGAGAAGTTGGACTTCTCAGATTCCGCTAACAAAGAACCGGAGCATCTGCTGCCTCAGCAGATCAACGACAAGTACACGCGGGGCGAGGTTCGGATCGTCACAGAACAAGCCAGGTACCCGCTCAGTACGATCGTGACAATGCTCGATTCAGGTGACTACAAGTTGCAGCCGGAATTCCAGCGCCGGCATAGGTGGGATGTTCATCGTCAGTCAAGCCTGATTGAGTCGTTCATCATGAACGTGCCAATCCCACCGATCTTCCTCTACGAGGTCGAGTACTCGCGCTACGAGGTCATGGATGGGCTGCAGCGCCTGACTGCCATCGCGAACTTCTACAAAGGGGAGTACGCGCTCGAGGGGCTTGATCAGTGGTCAGAGCTAAACGGGCTGCGGTATCCCGACTTGCCGGAGCAAGTGCGGAGAGGGATCGACAGGAGGTATCTCTCCTCGATCATCCTGTTGCAGGAGACTGCGGCGACAAAGGGCGAGGAGCATCGGCTCAAGCGGCTTGTCTTCGAGCGAATCAACTCAGGTGGGGAACAACTTGAGCCTCAGGAATCGCGCAATGCCTTGTATGACGGTGACTTCAACCGACTTTGCATCAAGCTCGCTCGGACCGAGTCCTTCTGTCGGATGTGGGGAATCCCTACGGCGGCGAGTCTGGGCGGACCATCGGTCGCGCAGCAGAGTCTGCTGCTGGAGGAGGAGGATTATGTCGGCGGCGAAGAAGCGCTGCCCGAGTTCTCAAGGGTCCCGGGCGAAGTGCCACCCGAGACGCAGCGCAACGAGTTGTATCGGACAATGCAGGATGTGGAGCTCGTGCTCCGCTTCTTCGCATTTCGCCAGATCGAGCAAGTAGAGCAGGGCAGAATGCGTGACTTCTTCGATGAGTACCTCCGTCGAGGGAACGAGTTCGGAGCCGAACTCCTTGGCGAGCTGGCTGACGCATTCACGCGCACCAGCGATCTCGTTTACGAAGTGCTCGGGGACGAAGCTTTCTTCGTGCTACGGCCTCGTGCGAACGCCCAGGACGGCTGGGTCGTGTTTGAGCGACCGGCCAAGTCCGCGTACGACCCAATCATGTCTGCGTTTGGCGAACACCTCGAACAGAGCGGTCGCTTGATTGAGCGAGCTACGTGCGTACGAGATCGGCTCAAAGCGCTGTATCGGGAGCAGGCGGAGGTGTTCAAGGGTCGATTCAACAAGGAAGACATCCGCAGGAGGAACGAGCTCGTTTCGGAACTCCTTACGAACGTGCTCACGTAGCCATGCAAGTGGTCTTGGGTGAGTATTTGAGGCGTCTGGGGACAATTCGGCGTGCCCTCGACGACTCCGAATCAATCAACCGAGTTCTCTCTGCCGACGCTGTCTTCAGTGGCACTCCGGATGAGATCTCATGGTTAGATGATTCTTGGATCCGATTGCGCGACGCCAGGACCGACCGTCGACGTCACGAGTACTCCAGTTGCATCGCACTGCTCTATGGCGCGTTCGAGCAGTTCTTTGAGTCCCTCATCGTCGAGTTTCTGGATGACCTAGGTCGTGTGATTCCCGCCTTTGACGATCTCCCGAAAGAGATTCGGCAGAACCACGCGGACCTTTCGGCGCGACTGATAATCAACGCGAGCAGGGACAAATACCGCGAGCGAGTCGCGGTTGCGAACATTGCTACGAGAATTGCGGAGAACGTTCCCGGACGCCCGGTCGACTTGAACTCGCTGGCATATGTCGAGCACTCGAGGAACCTGCGATTCGAGGTTCTGGACTCGATGCTCAAGAGGATTGGCGTCCCTGAACTGGAAAAGGACCTAGTGTCATCTGCGGCGCTTCAGGGCTACTGGGATCTCAAGTTCTCTGGGACGACGCTGAACGGACTTGGCTGCAAGGTTCTCTTTGAGGATCTGGACGACCTGGTGCAGCGGCGGAACATTGTGGCCCACAGCTGGTCATCGGACATCGCGCTTCTCTCCGTCGCGAGTCTCCGAGACATGGTCGACTTCATGTCGAGCTTAGGCGAGGGTATTCACGAAGTCCTGGTCGGGCACCTGGTGGCGTACGAGGCTCAGCACTTTGCTTTCGAACTGCCCCACCCGCTGAAGGTGCTTCGCAAGCACCGCGTCGCCTGTTTCCAGATCGACGCGGGCTGCGTGTGCACGGAATCGCGGTTGGCAGTGCTCCGACCCGGTGCGCGGCTGCCGATCGAGGCGCGCGTCGTGGAGCTTCAGGTTGACGACGTGTCCCTCAGCAAGGTCGTGGCGCCGCCAGCGCTATCATTTGGCTGCCTTCTGGATGTCGACGTCAGTCAGGGTTGCCGGTTCTACGTGATCATGGACCGGAAGCGCGACGAGAAGGAAGGCGGCATCGCTGACGGCGTGCAGCCGACTGTGGTCGACTGCGGAACGCCGGCCCAAGGTTCATTCTGATGCGACGCAAGACCAGCACGGCAATGAGTCGCAGCTGACATTCTTGACTTGCGCTCTCGAGCGGGCTCTTGGTCTCCGGGGCGTCGGCGTGTCGTCGTGCGCGGCGAGGCCGAAAGCAGTCTTCCTCGACGTGAAGAGGTACGCATTCGTGGCGTCGGTCGGGGCGCAGGCCAATCTAGGAGTAAGGGCGACGCATCCCCTGCTGTCGGCTCTATCGTCCGAACCGTCGTGCCATCGCCTCAGCCGCGTGGGTGTCGCATGCGTGGGCGTAGGTCTCGAGTGTCGTTCGAAGACTTCGGTGCCCCAGCACTCGCTGGACGCCGATTGGCGGCGCGCCATTGGCCAGCATCTCAGTTGCCGCGGAGTGGCGGAGCATGTGAGGGGTCACGTGGCCGATCCCGCTCCGTCTCCCGTATAGATCCATTGAACGTCTGACCGCACTGGGTCTGATGGGTTCGCCGGATCTTGTGATGAAGAGCAAATCGTCGTGTGGCCAGGACTCTCGGACTTGAACCCACCGAGCCACACTGTGGGCGAGTCTCGCGTCGTCTGGGAGCGGCACGACTCGCTCACCTGTCTTGCCGCGCGTCACGTGGACCTTGAGACGATCGAGGTCCACGTCCTGGACACGCAGGGCCAGGCTCTCGCCAATTCGAAGGCCTGCCAGGTAGGTGAGGTAGAGCAGCGCGTGGTTTCGCGCTGCTGTGGGATAACGAGTCTGAATGCAATCGAAGAACTTCGTCCACTCCTCCGGAGCCCTAGTCTTGGGCATCGCGTTCTTGCTCCGGTGCGTCACGTCTACCTCCTCCTATGCGAAGCCAGGTCGGTGACGGACAGTAGCTCTGATCACCAAACAAAGCCACGATTCGGAGTGAGGGGATGGGGCGGCAGGCGGGGTTTGGGGCCTAGCAATTGCGCGGGCTACATTGGACCCCCACGGCCGAGAAACTCACAGGTCAGACCCTGCGGGAATCTGGCGCTGGGGTAGGATGGTAGCTGCAGTTTCTGCGAGGTTCGCGAGGGTTTGCGCATGGCCTACAAGTACGGTTATGACGAAGATGATCTATACGTCGAACAGGGCACAGACCGCGTGCCGGATGACGGACGGTTCCATATCGTCCTCAGAGGCGTCGTCATAGACTCCGAAGGAACCGCACAGCGCGCGCTTGCCCGACTTCAACAGGTGAGACTCAACCCGCCCGAGGTTGGTTCCGAGGACGCGTCGCCCGACCTCAAGGCGAAGATGCTCCAGGCAGAAATGGTGCATCGGTTCTTGCAACAGTCGTCCGCAGAGAAGCACGCCAATCGAACCCGCAAAGGTGGGAAAGGCCGCTAGTCACCTCGTCCGATTCACTGGGGAAGTCCAGGGCCCTCGGGTCTCTGAACAAGGAGGAGCAGCATCTTGAGTCTCAAGCCGATTCGGCAGACATGCGTTCCACGCGCGGACGTTCTGCGAGGGGGGCTTCCGGACAACCACTTCGCGGCGCAGCTGGACAAGGTGGTGCGCGACGCTGCGAATTACCCCGTCTATGGCGATGCCGAGGAGTTCTTCGCTCTTACCTATCCCACTGGCGGATTGAAGACGTTACTCCAGAAGACGTTCGGGCGGCTCACCTCGTCTGGCGGTGTGGCGGCCGAGAATGGCGTGCTGCGGTCGGCGACTTCATTCGGTGGCGGCAAGACACATGGGCTGACCGCCGTGTACCACCTCGCCAAGGGCGCGCGCCCCTCGAATATCAGCGAGTTCCTTGATGCCTCCTCGCTTCCGGATGGACCGTTGCAGGTTGCGGCACTTGTCGGCGACGAGATGGATCCTACGGCCGGTCTGGAGACAGACGGGCATCTCTCATTCACTCTCTGGGGTGAGATGGCGGCGCAGGTCGGTGACCATGCGTGGTCGGTGCTGTCGGCAAATGACGCCGATCGCCAAGCGCCCGGCAAGCAGACCATCGTCGAGGCGTTCGGCGGCAAGCCTACGGTCATCATCATCGATGAGATAGCGCAGTATCTCCGGAGTGTCGCGCATTCCGGCAACGAGGATGTGCGGCGCATGGCCGGGGCGGTACCCGTATTTCTGAAGAACCTGTTTGAGGTTGCTGCTGATGCCTCGAACCGCGTTGTAGTCATCATTACCCTAGCCTCCCAGACGAACGCATTTGGAAGCGAGACGAGCGAGATCACCGATCTCTTCGGGGCCGATGAAGAAGAGACCGCTCGCGCAATCGACGAGACCGCGGATGTACTGACACGTACCACCCAGGCGTCGTCCGTCATCCGCCCAGCCGATGACGCCGAGATCGGCGAGATACTGAAGCGCAGGTTGTTTCAGACGATCGACCGGGGCGCTGCGAAGGATGCCTCAGAGGCTTACCAAGCGCTCTATGAGGGGCTGCTGGCACGAAGCGAGACACTCGCGGGCGGCCCCGACCAGCCGGTTTCCTACGCGGAGGCCGTTGAACGGTCCTATCCGTTTCATCCCGAGCTCGTTCGAGTATTGGACAAGCGACTCGGAGACATTCCGCGCTTTCAGCGGGCGCGTGGTGCGCTGAAGTTGCTCGCTGAAGTGATTGCGGGAATCTACAACGACAAGGACGATGCTGCCGTCATCAACGTCGCAGACATCGACTACGGAGACGAGTCAGTTCTCAACCACCTCACTGAGAACATCGGCAAGTCCGAGTTTGAGGGCGTCGCTCGCGCCGACATTGCGGGGGTCAATAGCCATGCCGCATCAGTTGATGAGCGTGTCTTTGCAGCTAGCGAGCCATACGCGATGCGCGTCGGGCGCACAGTATTCACTCATTCGCTCGAGTCGAAAACTAATGCGGGTGCAGGCCGGAATGACTGGCTGGTTGGCACGCTGCGTCCAGGTGAAGACCCAGCCATTCTTGAGAAGGCACTTGCGGAGCTGGAGAAGGTCGCATGGCACCTCGGATACGATGGCGCCCGTTGGCGGTTCAGCGTTGAGCCGAACGTGAACAAGATCATCGAAGAAGAGAAGAAGAACATCCCCAATACCCGTGTTGCACAGATGGTGGACGACCTGGTAGCCAAAGCCTTCCCGAATGACGGCGGCATCTCGACCATCATCCGCCCGAGTGGTCCAGCTGACGTCCCCGACACGAACAGCCTTCGCGTAGTTGTCATAGACCCCGATGTGCTGACGATCGCATCCAAAGAGGCGGAGAATCCGCCGGCGCTGTTGCAGACCATGTTGGACACAAGCGGCGCGTCAGGTATTCCGCGACGTTATCGGAATAGCGCCGTATACGCAGTGGCCGATGAGATCCTGATTGATGGTTTGAAGGATCGAGCGCGGGGTCTAATTGCCGCCGAGCAACTGGCCCACGATTCGGCCCGCCTCAGCGAGTTCTCTGAGGACATCAGAACGAGAATCGAGGCGCTTGAGAAGCAGGCACGACTCGACGCGCGGATTGCTCTGAACCGGGCGTACAAGCATGTCTACTTCCCGACGTCAGACAAGGCGCACGGCAACCTCAGGCACCGAGATCTGCCCGCTCAAGGTCAGGGCGACGTAAAGAAGACCACCACGGCGATCGTCCTCGATCTGCTCACCGATGAGGGCAAGGTCAGAACTCAACCGCTCTCCGCGTCGTACCTACAGTCAAAGGCTTGGCCCGAGAGTAGGCCCAGCGTCACGACTCAGGAATTGGCGGATTGGTTCTGGATAGACCATGGAGTAGACATCATCCGCAATCCGGCGTTGCTGAAGGAGGCCATCCTCAACGGGATTCGCAACAACGGCTGGGTCTATTTCGACGGGGCTTCAGGGAAGGCCTACACGGCGACAAGCATGGGCAACCTGCAGATTGAGTTCCGCGCTGACGCCGAATTGATGGCGCTGGCCGAGGCCACAAACAGAGGTCTTCTCGTTCGAAAGCCCACATCTGCCGATGTGCGCAAGGTCTTCATCCCGGATGTCATGTCCGGTGCTGAGCTGCGCACGGCACTGGAGCCCGAATGCGGCGGCGAGCCTGGCAAGGCCGACGTGCTTGATGCGTTGGCGACCGCCGTTCAGTCCGAACAGTACTCGGGTCTTGTTGTCACCGATGTTGCCCCCGTGTCTGGTGTGCGCGCTCTAACGCCAAGCGACATCCGCTCGAAAGGGCTCGACACGCTGTGCGTGCTGCTCCGCGCGCATGCCGACAGTCTAGGAGTGGAGGTTCCGGGCCGAGTCGTTCTTGGTAAGACATTCTCCACCACGGGACCTGGAGGATCCGCAATCCAGGACCTGCTGGATCAGGTGGCTGATCACACAGTCACAACAATCAGCGTGCTAAGAGTGAGGGTGACCGCGGACTCTGCGCGAGGGACGGGCGACATGGACCTTCTCGGGGCGTCTCTGGGGATGCTCCCGAAACGTCAGATTACGGCTACTCTCGAACTAATCGCTGAGTTCGTCGGTGTCGAAGGTGGCGTTCGGATACAGGCAACCGCAGACAAAGGCGATTTCCAGCAGTTTTTCGGGAACGTTCAGCGTTTCATGAAGGCGGCGAGTAAGGTTAGCGGCAGCCTGTCTGTCGTCTTTGTATTCGCGGAACCAGCGGATGTTGATTCTCCGGACATCGGCCAGATCAAGAAGGTTCTGCGTGATCTGCAAATCGGGCTGACCGAGATGACGGCGGAGGTTGGCAAGTGACCACAGGCCGCACTGGCCAAAGAAACACTCGTGTGATCGAAGACGGGCCCAGCAGCCT
>Ga0209540_10003135_pt1 | contig 11424 bp, 6 predicted proteins | sample BarGraIncu01121A_FD_184501 | JGI IMG/M metagenome (GOLD analysis project Ga0209540, IMG submission 184501) | Arctic peat soil microbial communities from Barrow, Alaska - Barrow Graham LP Incubations 011-21A (SPAdes) (version 2) | ecosystem: Environmental > Terrestrial > Soil > Wetlands > Peat... | reverse complement strand
CCTGCGAATTCACTGACTTTTTCATCAGAATTATATCCGTCAAACGAGAGCTTTAAAATATCTGCCCCGGAGTATTCCAAGCCGGATATAAAAAAAGGAACCGGTTTTCCTTCAATTTCAATGAAGACCGATTCCATTTGAGGAATATTTTCAGTAAAGATTTTCTCTAACTTAACTGCAACAGCTCCCTCATAGCCGATGATTTTAATAATTCTGCCGAGTAATATGTTACATGTGTAAGCCATTGGATCGCTGATCCTTATGACGATTCAACTATTCTTGAGGCTTATCTTCTGCAATCGGTTCTGATGCAGTTTCTTCCGAAGCGGGTGATTGAGTTGATTCTTCTGCTGGTGCTGTCTCTTCGTTAATAGCTTCAACTAAAGCTTTGTCTCCAGCTGTCACTTTAGCTGCAAGATCCGCATTCTTTTTAGCAAGTTTTGCTGCTCTAGCTTCATTAACGCGTTTTTCAATTGAAAGTTTTTTTCCTAATTCATCATCCTGAGATTTCTCAAGATTTGATTTTTTAGCTTCGATTTTAGCTTCATTCTGCTTAATCCACTCTTCGAATCTCTTTGTTGCTTCAGCTTCATCAAATGCACCTTTTTTAACACCTTCAAGAAGATGTTTTTTCATCAGGACACCTTTATAAGACAGGATAGCTCTACATGTATCTGTAGCCAATGCGCCATTTTGCAGCCAACCTAATGCTTTATCGAAATCGAGTTCGATTGTAGCGGGGTTAGTGATAGGATTATACGATCCTAACTTTTCAATATATCTGCCATCTCGTGGCGATCTGCTATCTGCAACCACAATGTGGTAGAAGGCCAGCTTCTTGCGACCTTTTCTAGCTAATCTGATTTTAACTGCCATTAATTCTTACGCTTTTTTATTTAACCTGTTTTAAATTTGTGGCTGCAAAGATATAATATTTATTATTACTGTCAGGATTCTGACACACAAATTTACTAATTTTCTTCGATAAGCCCGAACCTGATGAAACGAAGAACATGACACAAAGTTTTGCGCTTTATGAAATCAATATCCATTTACTCCCTAAAACAGCTCCGATTTTAAACCAAATATGCATATTTTTGTTAACTTCGACAATCAGATATTTAAATCCCTTTTATGGCTGGATTTGCACACTTACACGTTCATACTCAATACTCTATACTGGATGGAGCCTCCAACATCGGTTTACTAATGGACAGGGTCAAAACGCTGGGAATGGATGCTGTAGCCATAACCGATCATGGAAATATGTTCGGAGTTAAAGAGTTTCACAACAGCGCCACAAAAAAGGGGATAAAACCAATAATCGGATGTGAGATTTATGTAGCGAAAAGATCAATAGAAGATGTTAGCGGGAAAGAAGATCGTTCGGGCGATCATCTGATTCTCCTGGCTAAAAACCTTACCGGATATAAAAATCTTATTAAACTGGTGTCTATTGCCTGGATTAAAGGTTTTTACTATAAGCCGCGGATTGACAAGGAACTATTAATCAAGTATAAGGAAGGACTAATAGCTTCTTCTGCCTGCCTGGCAGGAGAGATTCAGGATGAAATACTTAATGGTACAATATCGGGTGCCGAGGCCTCACTCAAGAGTTATCTTGATATATTTGGTGAGGATTTTTACCTGGAGATTCAGAGACATGAAACCTATGATCCTGATGCAGACAGATCTGCTTTCCCCCTTCAACAAAGAGTTATTGAAGCATTTAAAAAACTTTCAGTTAAATATAATGTCCGTCTCATTGCAACAAATGATGTCCATTTTATAAATGCGGAAGATGCTGATGCCCACGACAGACTGATATGCATTAATACGGCAAAGGATATTGATGACCCAAACAGATTAAGATATTCAAAACAGGAATATGTCAAGAGTGAAGAGGAAATGCGTACGATCTTCAGCGATGTTCCTGAAGCAATAGATAATGTTGCGGGACTGGTTTCTAAAATTGAAAAGTACAAACTCGATCATGAACCTATAATGCCGGAATTTGATTTGCCGGAAGGCTATACCGACAAAGACGAATATCTGAGATTCCTTACATACAAAGGAGCAAACGAGAGATGGGGAACACTTACAAAGGAACAGACTGACCGCCTTGATTTTGAACTGGAAATGATAGCCAAAATGGGATTTCCCGGATACTTCCTTATAGTCCAGGACTTTCTTCGTGCTGCCAGGGAAATGGGGGTTTCTGTTGGTCCAGGAAGAGGTTCGGCCGCCGGATCTGCAGTTGCATATTGCCTGAGAATCACAGATATAGATCCCATAAAATATGGACTTCTGTTCGAACGTTTTCTGAATCTTGATCGTATTTCAATGCCTGATATAGATATCGATTTTGACGAGGATGGAAGAGAGTCGGTGTTGAAATATGTGGTTAATAAATACGGGCATGACAAGGTAGCTCATATTATCACTTTCGGATCGATGGCTGCAAAAATGGCTATACGCGATGTAGCACGGGTACAAAAATTACCTCTGCAGGACGCAGACAGACTTGCCAAGCTTATACCTGAAAGACCAGGGATCACACTCAAATCTGCTTACGCGGAAGTACCGGAACTGGCCCGTGAAAGAGAATCTTCCAATAAACTGATTGCACAGACCCTGAAATATGCCGAGGTCCTCGAAGGTTCAGTGCGGCAAACAGGGGTACATGCCTGCGGTATAATAATCGGTAAAGACTCTCTTGATAATTACATTCCTCTCTGCACAGCCAAAGATACTGATCTCTATGCCACACAATACGATGGAAGCCATGTTGAATCGGTAGGTCTGCTTAAAATGGATTTTCTTGGTCTGAAAACACTCTCAATAATTAAAGATGCTATTGACAATATTAAAAAATCAAATGGAATAGATATCAACGTTGATACATTGCCTCTTGATGATAAAAAAACTTTTGAGCTCTTCGGCAATGGTGAGACAACCGGAATATTCCAGTTTGAATCGACCGGGATGAAGAGATACCTAAGAGACTTGGAACCAAACAGGCTGGAAGATCTGGTTGCAATGAATGCTCTGTACCGTCCCGGACCAATGGAATATATTCCAAAATTTATCAGGCGGAAACATGGTAGCGAGAAGATAGACTATCCCATTCCTGTAATGGAAAAATATCTCGATGATACTTATGGAATTACCGTTTACCAGGAACAGGTGATGTTACTATCGCAGGAACTGGCGGGGTTTACGAAGGGAGAAGCCGATTCCCTGAGAAAAGCCATGGGGAAAAAGAAACGATCCATAATGGATGAGATGAAACTGAAGTTTCAGGAGGGATGTTCAAAGAATGGCTATGATGTGGAGATTGTAAACAAGATTTGGTCCGACTGGGAAGCTTTTGCTCAATATGCTTTTAATAAATCACATTCAACATGTTATGCCCTTATAGCTTACCAGACGGGTTATCTGAAAGCTAATTATCCCGCAGAATATATGGCTGCCGTGCTCAGCCGTAACATAAGTGATATCAAAAAAATCACAACCTTCATGGATGAGACCAGGAGGATGGGCATGGAAGTACTCGGGCCGGATGTGAATGAGAGTAATGTTAAATTTACGGTAAATAAAGATGGAAACATAAGATTCGGTCTGGGGGCAATAAAAGGAGTCGGGGAAAGCGCAGTATTGCAACTTATTGAAGAAAGGGAAAAGAATGGCCTGTATAAGAATATTTATGACCTGGTTGAAAGAGTAAACCTCAATTCCCTTAACAAAAAAAACCTTGAAGCCATGGCTGTCGCCGGAGCATTGGATTGTTTTCAGGATATAACCAGAGCACAGTATTTTTCTCTCGATACCAAAGGATCAAGCTTTATTGAAAGTCTTATCAGATATGGTAACAATTCAAAGACTGTAAAATCCTCAAGTCAACAGACACTCTTCGGAGAAACAGGTGGTTTTGATATGATAAAACCTGAACCGGCCTCTTGTCCCGATTGGCCCAAGCTTGAAAAACTTAACAGGGAAAAAGAGGTAATAGGCATCTATCTTTCTTCTCATCCTCTTGATGATTTCAAACTGGAGATAAATACATTTACAACGGCAACCCTGGCCGATTTACAGAACCTTCGAGAATATCTCGACCGTGATGTCACTGTTGCAGGAATGGTAACAGATATAAAAACAGGTATCGGGAAAAACGGGAAACCTTATGGTTCATTTACATTGCAGGATTATTCTGATTCATTCCGTTTTATGTTATTTGATAAAGACTATATTGAAAACAGTAAGTTCTTTATTGTAGGTTATTATCTTCTGGTGAAAGGAAGAGTGCAGAAACGGAAGTACAAAGAGGAAGAAATTGAATTCAAGATAAAAACAATTAATCTGCTATCAAGTGTCAAGGATGAACTTATTAAATCAGTCACTCTGAAAATAGACCCTGAAAACATAGATAATGAAATGATTAAGGATTTGAAGAACCTGGTAAACGAACACAAAGGTGAAACCGAACTCAAGTTTCTTTTCCTCGATTCCGATGATAAAATTTCACTCCCTATGTTTTCAAGAACTCTCCGTATCAGGCTGAATAATGAGTTACTTGCTTTTCTGGAAGACCATCCGGGAATAGAATTCAAAGTTAATTAGCTATATTTGCACACTGTATTAATTAAAATTATTTCAAAATATAATATTATGGCTTTAGAGGTAAATGATGGAAATTTTGACGAAATAGTCATCAAATCAGACAAACCTGTTGTTGTAGATTTCTGGGCTGAATGGTGCGGACCTTGTAGGATGGTTGCTCCGATAATGGATGAGATTTCACATGAATATGAAGGTAAAGCCATCGTGGTGAAATGTGATGTAGACAGCAGCCCTGCCATTTCTGCCAAATACAGTATCAGAAACATACCAACAATACTTTTCTTCAAGGACGGTAAAATTGCTGACAAACAGGTAGGGGCAGTTCCAAAGAAGAACTTTGTTGCAAAACTAGATGCACTTATTTAACAAATAATGTTCCTTTATCTGGCCGTTCGGGTGATCTCTAACGGCCTTTTTTTAATAACTTCTCATGACAATCTGTGTATTTGCCTCATCGAGCAGCCGAATTGACAACGAATATGCAACTGCTGCTGCAAGTCTTGGAATGTTACTGGCGCAAGCTAAAATGGATGTTGTGTACGGCGGCGGTGGTATTGGACTTATGGGTAAACTTGCTGATGCAGTCATTGAAAACGGAGGAAGAATAACCGGAGTAATTCCGTCATTCATGAAAGATGAGGGATGGGATCATTCTGCCGTAAGCAAGATGATTGTTACTTCCGATATGGGAGAAAGGAAAAAGCAGATGTTTGCTATGGCAGATGCAATAGTTGCATTACCCGGAGGAGTAGGTACGCTTGAAGAATTGACTGAAGCCTTGACACTAAAGCAGCTTGGTCTTTACAAAGGACCGATAATAATCCTTAATACCCTTAATTTTTATAAATCATTTATTGATTTCCTCGAACATATGATTTCAGGTCATTTTCTCAGATTCGAACATAAAGGTATGTGGGAAATAGCCAATACAACAGAGGAAGTTATGGCTCTTCTTATGAAAAAAGACGGATGGCATCAGGATCCACGCAGTATTGCAAGAATCTAATTTTCAGGGATTTTTGTTCCAATAAACAATATATCATCTACCTGTTCAAGATCACCTTTCCACGTCAGTATTTCTTTTTCCAGCCTGTCTTTCTGCTCATTAACAGGAAGATCACATATTACAGACAGCAGTTTTTTAACATTTGCCGATTTATATTTCTTGACCTCAGCCGATCCAAACTGATCAGCATAACCATCGGAACACATATACACCATGTCTCCAGGCTGTATATCAACGAGTTGATTGGTAAAATTTTTCTTTTCATCCAGTGTGGTCATTCCTATCGAGAATCTGTCACCTCTGTAAACAAATACTTCACCTTTTCTTACCAGGTACATAGGATTAAAGGCTCCTGTGAATTCGAGCGTAAAGTTCTTCTTATTAAAAGCTATAAGCGCAAGATCCATACCATCGTTTATTGCTTTTTCATGCCGTTGCATCAGTGCCTTCATTACCTCATTATTGAGCTGGTCAACAATTGCGGAAGGACGTGTTAACCCATATTCTCTTACAACTTTATTCAGAGAATTATGGCCGATAATTGACATAAATGCTCCTGGAACACCATGACCTGTACAATCAACTACAGCAATGAACTGCCAGTCTCCGTTATCATACATCCAGTAAAAATCGCCGCTTACAATATCTTTTGGCATGAACAGGACAAAAGTCTCTTCGAACGTGTCTACCTTTGGAAGCATTGCTCTTTGTATACGCTCGGCATATCTTATACTGGCAGTTATATCCCTGTTTTTCTCTTCGATTTCCATGCTTTTCTGAACTACCTCAGCTGTTCTCTCTTTAACCTTTTCCTCGAGAATTAACTTTTCCTTTACCAGGTTTTGTTCCCTGATACGAATATATATAACCACAATAACAACAATCAATACAAAAGAGATAAGAATAAACCACCAGGTAAGATAGAATGGGGGTCTTATCATAAAATGAAAAGTCACAGGCTTCCTGTTCCATATCCCCTGGCTGTTACTCGCTATTACGTTGAATGTATACTTCCCCGAAGGTAAAGCTGAATATATTACCCTGGTCTGGTCAGTGACAGGTCGCCAGTCTTCATCAGCCCCCTCAAGTTTAACTTTATATCTAACGACGTCCGGATTTGTAAGACAAATACTGTAATAATCAAATAAAACAGATCTCTCTGTATAATATAGATTCATTCCCATTGTCATTTCTCGTGGTTCATAATTTACCCGCATGTTCATAATATGTGTCAGTGGTTCGAGGCTTCGGGTAGTTGCCTCTGATGGATTAAAATGTGTAGCGCCATTGGCTGTACCAAACCAAAGGTCTCCTGAGGGGCTATTAAATACTGCATTAGGTTTAGCCTCAATTCCAGTAAATCCGTTTCTTTCAGTGTAAGAAAAGATCCTCTTACTTTCAGGAAAATATCTGTTTAGCCCATTATTGGTGCCTATATAAATGCTGCCATCTTCTCCGGTAGTAAGAAGGTTTATATTATTTGAAAGAAGTCCGTCATCCTGGGTTACAGTGGAAATTATTGATCCATTCTTAAATGCTATTAAGCCCTGGCCAGTACCAATCCATAAGACGCCCTTCTTATCCATAACAATCGCCTTTGGAATAATTCCCGGAAGAGCAGAAACAGGTTTAAATTCTTTTTTAATTGCATCGTATCTTATAAGACCCGGCTTTTCTCCCCTGGGTTCAGTTCCGATCCACATATTCCCATCAGGATCGCAATAAAGGGCTGTAATTGCAAATATTGTCAGACTATCCACGAGAGTGTACCTCTGGAAATTTTGTTCATTAATTGTACCGACAGCAACGCCTTCAACGGTTCCTATCCAAAGATTATTTTGTTTGTCAATTTCCAGTGCAGTAACCTGCCCGTCGTGGTGAAGAATTGAGTTTATATATGATTGTGCTTCAAACTTGGAAGTCTTCATGTTGTAAAGGATAACCCCTCCATCATTTGTTCCTATCCATAAATTTCCTTCCCTGTCTTCTCTGAAAAACCTTATGTCTTCGGGAATTGAATTAACTGCCTGATTATAAATTACAGTTTTTTTGTCTGATCCCAGATTATAATGTGAAATCCCAGCATTTGTTCCAAACCACATTGATCCGGTTTTATCCTTATATATTGCATTAACATTCGGATCGGGTAATATTGCCTTTTCATTGATTGTTTCAAATGCATCGCCTTTAAATATTGTTAGCCCGTTACTCTGATCAGAAATTAAAATATTGCCCTCAACGTCTTCTATAATTTTATATATTTTCGAGGCTTTAAGCCCGTTTTCTGTGTTAAACTTCCGGAAATTTTCTCCGTCAAAAACGGCTATTCCGCCGCCCCAGGTTCCGATCCAGATACGGCCCTGGCTATCTTCAGTTATACAGCTAACTGCATTACTTACCACACCCATCCTGATCAAATCATAATAAACCATCCGGCTTTCAGATGTAACATATTTGTAGATTCCCCCATTATATGTTCCGAACCACTTGTTCCCTCCTTTATCTTCAAGTAAAGATGTGGTAATAAAATAAGTAGTCATATGAGGCATGCGATAACCTTCAAACTTTTTCTCCTCTTCATTATAGCGTTTCAGGCCTACATCAGTTACACAAATAAATGAGCCTCCTCTGATCAAAGTCGAACCATACACCTGATCACTCAGACCTTCTTTCCCCCTGAATTGTTTTGCTTTAATATGTTTAAGATCACGTATTGGAAATTCAGCGCGGATCGCACCATCATTTGTTGAAGTAAACCATATCTGATTCTTAATCTGTGATATGCTTGTTACATCTCCCGTTACTTTCAATGAGTCGAAGGCTACTTTTTCAAATCTGTGACCGTTATAGCGTGAGATCCCTCCGTTAAGATGCCCAAACCAGATATAACCTAATGAATCCTCTGTAATGCATTTAACTCCACCATTTGAAAGGCTGTCGTGCGATGTGAAGTTTTCAAATCTCTTACCGTCGAAGCGTGATAATCCATTTGCTGTTCCAAGCCATATATAATCTTTTGAATCCTGAAGAAGGGTGTAAACTTTCTGTTCACTGAGCCCCTGTTTTACACCATAATTATCAAAAAAATATTTCTGTGCCTTAACCGGTAAAAAAATGACACACAAAAAACCCACAGTCCAGACAAAATATTTTGCCTGGCGATTAATGAGGTTCAAGGCTGACATTTAAGATCCTATTTTGTGATAAAGAAGAATGTCCCGTTAAAATCGTCCAGCCCCTGAATTTTACCAAACTTAGGTTTCTGCCCGTTATCGGTTGTAACAGCGGCAGTTACTGATTTAACAATAGTTTCAATAGGAATACACGCATTTTTATTGTTCATAAGAGTATTAGCGAATGTTGCCGTGAATTTTGAATTATCAACGGCCAGCTCATACCCTGCTGAGGAGAATACCTGTGCCGATTTGGAGCCTGCAACTTGCGTATTATCACATGTCGGAGCTCCAAGTGCAGATCTCATGGCAGTATAAAATCCTGGTCCTGATTCACATGCGTCTGAAACAACCAGCGTATGAACCACAACATCACTATAGCCCTGTAATCCGGCTTTTAATGAGTTGATATTAAAGTAGGTAAACTCATCATCGCGTTTTGCATCAACTGGGATCCAATAACCAACATCATTAATGAATTTCCCATGACCTGCATACCAAACCAATAATGACTTAACCTGATTTTTCTTAATCTGGTCGCGGAGCTCGATATTAAAGAATCTCTCCATCTCAGCCTTAGTCATGTCCTTTTTGTGAATAATGTTAGCTATCTGATAATTGGCAAGCGCTCTCTGAATCGTACTGATATCTTTTAATGGACCATCAAGACTTGCAAAAGTTTCATAACTGGAGTTTTCTATAAATACTACCCAGGTTCTGCCCATTGGATTATTTGCGGCCGTTCCTGAAATAGCTTCTCTGTTAAGTATGAATTCTGTTTCCTGTCTGTTCCCATAAATATCTTCAGCAACCACGGTAAATTTATTTAAATCTGCAACGTTTAATGTAGCGGTAAATGAAGGATTTAATTCATTGGGGTTATAACTTGCCGTAAAATTTCCCACAGTGATTGATTTAATACGGCTTTCATCTGAAATTTTACCCTGAATTGCAATATTGGATGTCGGAGTATCGAGAAGAACCTGTCCTTCGTCATTCGTATATGGTGCAACTATCATAATTTTAGGAGGGTTGATTTCAGTGCGCTTAAGAGCATAATTCAGTACCCTTTTATTATCATAATCGTCTGCCGCAGAAAAAATAATCTTATCGATACCGGTAACATTGATATTTGCAAGAAAATCATTTTCTCCGTTTTTTTCTACAAGGATAACACTGTCATTATTAATCTTAAAAGATTTTATCTTACTTTTATCTTTAACGATACCGGAGATAAGAAGAGTGGTTTTGTCTCCTTTGATTTCTATAGTATCTTTTGCCGGTACTGGACTTTCCACTGCTATTTCCGGAGGATCTGTCTCCCTGTTCAGATCATAAAGTCTCTTCTGGGAAAGTTCCAGCATTTCGCGTGCCTTTGCATCGTACTTGGAGAGAAATGTAATCTTGTTATAATCGGCCCTGGCTTTATCATAATCCATAATTTCCTCATAGGATTTGGCCCTTGAATAATAAACATTGGGATCTTCCGCCTTAAGCTCTGCATTAAGGGAGATGGTTTTTGAAAAATCATTTATTGCATTTGTATGCTGATTGAATTCCTGGTAGCACTTTCCCCGTTCAAAATAAAACATCGGGTTGGACGGATCGATGAGGATTGTTTTGGAAATATCATTAATGGCGCTCGGATAATCAAGGTTTTTCTTAAATACCCTACTTCTCTGTAAATAAGCTGCTGTATTCCTATCATTATTTTTAATCACTTCATTACACTGTTCCATTGCTTCCTTAGGATTTGTCATGGTAAGCAGGTCAGCAAGCTCAATTCGCGGTTCAGCAAGTTTCTTGTCTTTAGATATTGATTTCTCCAGCTCTTTCTTTCCAAGAACATCGTTATTGAGTCTTCTGTAGATAATCCCCCGCCAATAATAATCCATCGGAGTATCTTTAATTATTATTGCAGTGTCTGATACCTTAAGTGCCTGGTCATATTTTTTAAGGTTTATCAGTGTAATAACCTTTTCAGGATATACTTTTGTGTTTCGTTTATCGATGGTTGATGCGTGGTTAAGAAGTTTAAGAGACTCCTCATATTTGCCTAGCTTGTTACAAACAGCGCCAAGGCTTATAATTGCATCAACATCTTTTGGTGCAAAAACCAACGCCTTCTCAAAATCGGCCTTAGCTTCAGTATATTTTGACAGCTTTTCATAAGCCTGACCCCTGACATAATAATAATCAGGATTTGAAGGTTCGAGGCCAATGGCGCTTGTGAACTGAACGATAGCGTCATCATATTTAAGATTATCAACAAATTCCATCCCGGCTTTATATGACTTCCTTGCACTTTGTCCAAAAGCACATATCACCAGGGTCATCATGGTTGCAACTAAAAATACTCGCTTCTTCATATTGTCTAGACTTAGGTTAATTTCTCTACGATATATCAAAATTAGAAAAATTTCTTCTAATAATCAATCTTCATGAGGCCTAACTTCCATTCTTTAAATATATTTCAAGTATACTTCCGCTGAAAATCGTCTTTGAAAAAAGTACTCCTCTTATAACAGGAGCCTTTACACCTTCCCTGAAATGTTCCTCTCCGGTAAAAACCCTTGCTTCATCCCAGAGTCCAGTTGAAATAAAATGATTAAGTACTTCTGCCCC
>Ga0209540_10003134_pt1 | contig 11425 bp, 14 predicted proteins | sample BarGraIncu01121A_FD_184501 | JGI IMG/M metagenome (GOLD analysis project Ga0209540, IMG submission 184501) | Arctic peat soil microbial communities from Barrow, Alaska - Barrow Graham LP Incubations 011-21A (SPAdes) (version 2) | ecosystem: Environmental > Terrestrial > Soil > Wetlands > Peat... | reverse complement strand
GCTCCTTGAACCCATGCTGATTGTCTTCCTGGGAGTTGTCATCGGCGGCATGGTCGTTTGCATGTTCCTGCCGATCTTCAACCTCGCCAACATCGTCAATGGCGGACATTAATTAAACTTGGGACGCAGAACACACAAACCGCCGGCCGAATTCATTTCGTCCGGCGGTTTTGCTTTTCACACCGAAACCATCCCGGCCGGCTGCGGCTGAGTGATTTTGATTTTCGGATGGCGCGCGCGGATTTGTTCCTCAAACCAGGCGCGTGAATCTTCACCGCCGTGGCCGAGCAAAATCGCGCGCGGGGAAACCCGCCCGACGAAATCCAGCAAATCCCCGCGGTTCGCGTGCGCGGTCAAATCAAAATCCAGCACTTCGCATTTGCGGGTGACCCGGCCGGCGCTGGGGCTGAGCACAAACGTTTCGCCTTGCTTCGCCGCCTTCAACCGTCCGCCCGGCGTGTCCGGATCCGCGTAACCGACGAAGAAAATGGATTGCCGTTCATCGCCAATCATGCGCGCGGCGAGGTTATGCGCGGCGGTGTTCTCGCTCATCATGCCGGCGGTGATCACAAAAATGCGCCCGCCGCTGAGCTTCATTTTTTCCGCCTGGCCTTGTTCCAACACGATGAGTTCCAGCGACTCGTGCAATTGCAAATTCGTGTGCTGCCGGTGCGTGCGGTGGGCTTCGAGATCGTAAATTTCCGTGAACACGCGCCCCAGCCCGCCGATGTAAATGGGCTGCGGCTTCAACTTCCCCGCGCGCATGAGCAACGCCAGCAGCGCCAGGATTTCCTGCGTGCGCCCCAGCGCGAACGACGGGATCAGCACGCAGCCTTTGCGTTTGAGCGCGCGCTGGATCGCCGCGGTGAGCCGTTCGATTTCACTTTCGCGGGAAGCCTCCGGCGGCAGCGCGCGGTTGCCGCGCGTCGTTTCCATGATGAGCACGTCGGCCTTCACGTCCTCAAAGCGCGCGGCCCGCAACATCGTCTGGTCGTGGAAACACACGTCGCCGGTGTAAAACAGCGTCTCCTTTTTTCCGCGAATCAAAAGGCCCGCCGAACCCAGCGTGTGCCCGGCATCAAAAAATTCCAGCGTCGGCGAGGCGAATCCCGCGCGGGTTTTGTGAAACGCCGCCCATTCGACTTCCCGATTGTAGCGGAAGCCCTGAAACACCGGCGCGATGTCGTCCACCTCGTCGTGCGTGTAGAGCGGATATTCCCGGATGCCCAGTTCGTCGCGCTGGCGCGTCATCACGTTCACCGAATTGTGCAGCACGCGCTCGACGATGAAATAGCTCAACTCGCTCATCAGCACGTGCGCCTTGGGAAAATGCCGCAACGCCACCGGCAGCGCGCCGACGTGATCGTGATGGCAATGAGAAATCGCAATCGCGTCCAAATCCACATTCCCCGCCTTGCCGAACAGCGGCAACGCGTCGCGGCCTTCGCGTTTCGGGTGCATCCCGGCGTCGAGCAAAATGCGGTGGTCGTCCACCTCCACCAGCCAGGCGCTCGCCCCAATGTCCGTGTCGGGATTCAAATTCGTGATGTTCACGGGAAAAATTTAACCACAGATGGACACGGATTAACACGGATAAAATGGGTGGGCTGCGGTGCTGGTAGGGCCGAGTTGCTGCTCGGCCTAAACTTAAATCCGGGCGGCGCAGCAGCGCCCGCCCTACCGAAGAATTATTTCGAGGGATACCGCCAGACCCAGTCGCCTTGGCTGATGTCCACCGAACCATCTGTTTTGAAACCAACCACCCCGTCGTCATCCGTCTCATTCCAGCCGACCGAATAGAGCACGAATTGTCCATCCGAAGTGCGGCGATAATGCAAAAGCTGGCCATTGATGATGTCATGCGGCAGTTTGGCGATGAACTGTGGCGCGAGCGTATCGAGCGCTTCAGGATATTCGCCGTGCGCCAGCCGGTAACGCTCCAGCGCAATCGCCACCCGCGCCAGGTCCACGGAGGCCTGACTCCAGGCAAATTTCTTCGCGGCATTGCCAAGTCCGGGCAGCATCAGTCGTTCGAGCAAATTGAAAGGACTGGCAGTTTTGCTGTCAGCCGTCAAAGCGGCATCACCACGACGAACCAGCGCCGGAGAAAAAGTGCCTTGGCTCACATCCGCCACCGGAATGTAAAACTCAATCATCATGCGGGTGCACCGAAGCTGATTTTGATAAAACCAACCGCCGGGGATCAAATGGCTGACGATTTTGCCCGGCAACGAAGGATCGTTGTGATTGCCATCTCCAGCGCCGATTCCGGACAGATTCTTGATTTTTTCCGGGTACCGACGCAAGCGATCCATTTCACCGCCTTGGCATCCCATTTCGCCGTCCATGGACAACTTGTAATCCGGGAGAAAATTAAACTTCGCGAGTTCCGCATCCAGTGCGCCCAACTGTTGATCCGACCATTTATGTTCCGCCAAACCTTCCCAAATCGGCTGGAGCGCGATTTGCAACATCACAATGCGCACTAGATGTGAAATTAGAAACGGCTCGGTGTGGATTTTATCGGTCAGTTGCAATGCCAGTTTCACATCATCCAGCGCCTTGTCCGGCTGGCCGCTTTGCAGTTCGGCCAGGCTGCGTAGTTGGAGCACGCGCGCGCAATTTTTAAGCGGAGCCAGATGCGGCAGCCAAATGGACGCCGGAGATTCATTCGTATATTCGAGCGGAAACCGCGAGTAAGGCAGCCGGCTGGCGGCGCGCAATTCTTCAATCACGGAATTATATTTGCCCAACGCCAGCAACACATCCGCCGCCGGCGACTGCGGCTGCACCGGGACGGCAAACTCATTCGTCTTGGCCGCCAGATCGCGGTAGTAGCGTTGCCAAGCCTCCAGATTGGTGAACTTTCCTTTTTCCCAGTTGCCGAAACCGTTGGTCGGATCGTTGTAATCATGGGCAATGGACATTTGCATGCGCACTACGAAGTTGGTGTCGCGCTGCTCGTGAGGAATGCGTTTTCCATCGCGAGTAAGTAATTGGCCATAGCTTGTGAATGCAATCGGCGTCAGGGCAAAATTCTGGTCGTCCGGCACCGGCGCGGGCGCCACGCTGGCCATGTTAAAATGTTCGCCTTTGGCTTCCCACTCGTGCTTGAACTGGTTCCAAGCATGCCAGCCGCGCCAGTCTTCCTCGGCGTAAAACAGCGCAACCAGCGTGGCGAAACACGCCAGCACAAACAACGAACGTTTGATATGACGCCAGCAAAAAAAACAGCGTGTGAAAGCCCAAAGGCCAACAAACGCGGTGGCGACTACCACGCTGACCAGGAGCGTGAAAACCAGCGCCGGCCACCAGTCCGAAAGACTTCGTGGCCCGCCGGGAATAAACAGAGTGACAATCAGAACGGTAAAAAACGTCGCCGCCACCACAATCAGCCACGCGCGAAGCCAGTGCAGCCCGGCCCACGATTTTTTCCAGATGCTTTTGGGTTCTTCGTTCATAGTTTTTCTCGGAGGGGCGAGTTCCACGAGTCCCTATTTTGATTTGAAAGTCAGGGGCTCGTGGAACTCGCCCCTCCGGTAATTTCACGCCGTCACAAATTCCACGCGCTCGCTGCGCGGCTGCGGCACAAATGATTTAGACCGGTCGGCGTCGTGTTCGTCACGCGACCCAATCAGTTCGGCCAGCAAACGCCGCTGCTGCCGCAATTCCACAATCACCTCCGGCGACGGTGGTGCGGTTTTTTCCGCCATGACTGGCGATTTGTCGCGCGTCGAAAAATTCACCGCAAAAATCAAAATCCAGACCGCCCCCAAACCGGCCCAAGCTTTGGGATGAGGCCACAGGAGAGACGAGAGACGAGAGACGAGGGTCGAGGGCCAACATCCTTCCTGCTCTCGACTCTCGACCCTCGACCCTCGACCAGTCGCGGCGGCCAGAATTTCCTCGCGCCATTCGCCGGGAACCTGCCGCAGTGGCTGCCGCTGAAGTTTTTGTTCAAAATCGTCCATGTTCAAGCTCCGTCAGTTTCTTCATTCATCATTCTGCATTCTTCATTTCCTCATAAATGGGACGCAGCCGCTCGCGCAATTTGTCTAACCCGTAGCGATACCGGCTGGCCGCGGTGTTGGCTGGAATGTCCAGCGTGTGGGCGATCTCCTCGAAGGTCAGCCCCTCCCACAATTTCAAATGAACCACTGCGCGCTGCTCCGCCGGCAGTTCAGTCAGCGCTTCGGCCAGCGCGGCGCGAAAGGTTTGTTCGTCCGGATCGCTGGACGGCGCGAAGGGCGAAATGATTTCGGCGGCGAATTGTTCGCGCGTTTTTTCGCGCGTGCCGTGCCGCCGGATCAAATCAATCGCCGCATTGTGCGCCAGCCGGATGAGAAACGCGCGCTCGTCCCGCACGCCATTCAGAAGGTTCGGGTCGCGGGCGAGTTTGACAAAAATGTCCTGGAGCAGGTCGCGCGTGTCGGCCTCGTCGCGGGTCAGGTTCAGGAGAAAGGCATAAAGTGCCCCGGCGTGCTCGTCGTAGAGCCGTCTGAGATCGGGTCCGCGCATGGTTCATCCGTATGACGCGCCCGGCGGGCAAATTTGTCTAGTGCGAAAACAAAAGCTGTTTTACGGAGATGATTTTTTCCCTTGTCCGGGGGGAAACGTTGCCCCCCGGCCGGGAAGCATTTCAGGCGCGATATTCGGCGGCCTCCCGTTATCCGTTTTCCGCGGTCGTGCGGATGAAGTCAGTTTTCGGCAGGCGGGTCAGGGCATGGAGCATCACGTAGGTGATGAAAAGAAACGCGGCGAAGAACACCAGGAACGCCGCGGAGGCCGTATTGATCATCGGGCCGCCCACCCAGGTGTCCAGGCCATGATAGATTTTTCCCGGCCGCAGAAGCACGTCCCAACTGTTGAAACGCAAAAACCGGCCGAGATAGATTCCCAAGCTGCCCAATCCCACCGCCAAAGCCACAAACAACCAGCCCGCCACCCGTCCGAACATCCGCGCCACAATGGCTTGCATGAAATAAAGCGACACGAAACCAAGCATCAATCCGGTGAAAGCACACAGCAAAATTAGCGTCAGGTCGGTCCAAAAAAAGCGGGGAAATCTTGCCGTCAGGTGAATCAGGTCGGTTAAGATGTAAGGCGCATTCGGAAAGAACAGGAACCATGCGCCCGCCAGTCCAAGCAACCGCCACGTTTTTTGCTGCTCCGTCCGAAAGGTCTCCCGCGCCAGCAGGGCGAACAGGAGCGGCAGCCACGCCAGAAACAGATTCCAGACCAGGAAGCCGTAATGAAGGTCTCTGGTCCAGGCAATGCGGGTGAAGACGAAGATGACGCTCGCGGTCGTGGCGAACATTAACGCCAGCATCGGGGCGCGGGTGTCGTGTTGGAAGGGCAGTCTCAGGTATTTCATAATGGCAAATCAGTACTGGTTAGACCGGGTTTGCCCAAACTTGTTCACCCATCCCCAAGTTGTGATCAATCGCAGGCACGGTTTGTCCGTATGACGCGCCCGGCGGGCAAATTTGTCTAGCTTTTAACGCGTTGCTCCAACTCACTTGTCCACTTGCGGCAGAACCAAAGAGGAATGAATCCGAACACGCCGAAAGAACAATCAATCAGTCGCCACCAAATCGGAACGCCCCGCAAACCGCCGAACACCAACGCGTAAGGAACCACCAGCGCACACGCAATCAAACCGAAGTCGAAAAGCCAGCGATTGCGAACCGGGTCGCGCAATGCGCCGAAGAAAACAATCGCGATGACGAAATGCCCAAACGCCAGCCAGTCCGTGCCATAGAAAAGAAATGGATACTGCTTCTGTGTTTGAGCCAGTGCATCGCGAACACGCAAAAGCCATTGTGCCAATTCCGATGATTCGCCCGCTGATCCAAAGAAATTCATCAGCAGATTCAACTCGCCTTGCAACGGAATCGCCGTTGCCCCGCTCACGACCAGCCCGATGATGAACAGCCAGGTCAGCAGTTTGATGCGACGGCGCAAGGTTTGTTCGCGATTCATAAGTGAATTTTTAAGAATTTAATCCCGCGATCTTGATTTCGATTCGCTGTCCGACGACTTCAAGCAATCGCTCCAATGCGAGAGGAAGAATTTTTTCTCCGTCGGCAGGAAAGTTTCCGATGTTCCCAGGATGGGACGCAAGGCGGTTGTCATTTGCAATGCCACCAGCATGAAGATGACCACCCAGGTGCGGAAACCGGCCAGCGATTTGGCGTTCGAGTGCGAAAATCCGGCTTCCAAAAATCGCAGTCCGAAGCAGGTCGCGATGAACCAGAAAATCAGATGCAGCGTGCCCATCCAGGCGAGCGATTCCGTGGACTGCGAAAAAATCCACGCCACCGGGGCGAAGCCGATCAACAGGATGGTCATCAACATGAGCAACCCTGCCAGCAGTCCGCCGACTTCAATCAATCGCGCCTGCGAACCGCCTAGGCAGGTGAAAATGTAAAGGCTCGGCAGGCAGATCAGCGCCGAAATCATCAATCCGACCGCGATTTTGACCGGCGCGGCCCAGAGTTGTGTGCCGCCCGAAAACGTGCCGGCCACCACGCCGTAAATTAGGCTGCACACGACCGAGACGAAAACCATTGCCGCAATCAACCGCCCCGCGCCCGGCTGCCGCAATTGGAAAATCACCCGCCGTGGCTGCCGCAGAATAGCTTCGATGGCGACAATGACATTGGGAATGGCGGCGCGCTCGGCCGGCTCATCGCCCAGCGGTCGCGGGCCGCTGGCAGGTATCACGGGTGGGAGTTGCGGTGGAATTTGGGGCGGGACTGGATTGTGGTTGTTCGTAGGTCAATGATGTTTTGGTTTAATCGAATTGCTGGAAAATTTGCAGCAGCGAGTGGAAGACGTTTTCGTAGAAATTTCCGTGCAGGGCGGTGGCGCGGAAAAACTCCACCGGCAACGACGGTGAGCCGATGAATGGGCGTAAAATCCACGAAAGCTGGCTGCCGAGAAACAGGTTGCCCGCCAGCCACGCAAACAACACCCGGCGCGCGCCGGTCCGGCCCCCACCCAACTGCGTGAGCAATTGAAACAAGCGCGCATTGCCTGTTATGCCGGCGAAAGCAATGACGGCGACGTGCGTGAGCTTGATGAAGTTGTAAGCCGGCGCGGAAGCCGCTGCCGCCGAAATCGGCGGGGTGTTCCAAACCATGAACGCCAGCAGCGGGCTGAACGCCCCGAGAATGGCCGCCGCAATGACAAAGCTCATCAAAATGGCCGAGAAGGATTGACGAAATGGGATGTTCAAGCCCAGCAACGGCGCGAGCATGGCGTTGAGCAGCGCGGTGCCGGCGGTGGTAAGCAGGATGATGAGCGGAAATTTGACGGCCACGTACAGTGCCTGTTGCGGATCACGCCACCAGCCCATCGCGGCACCGTAAAGACCCGCACCAACGACGATGACGACAACCTGCAGCGCGAACCGTCGCGCGCTCCATTGCCCGGTCCAAGCCGCGATCTTTTCCGACTCACCGCGCAATAGCACGCTGATTTCGCGTGGATTTAATTCGTCAAGCGCACACATAAAAGCTCTTCAGCCATTTTCGCGCCCGTTGAAACAGGCGTGATTTGCATCAGCCGCTGTTCAACCGCGTTGATAACAGAATCCGGCGTCGAAGTGCCAGCCGTAATCCCGACAATCTGTGCGTCGGCAAACCAATCAATCTGCAAATCTTCCGCTGCTTGCACGTGATGCACGCGCGAACAAAAACGGGAACAGGTCTTGACCAGTTCCTGCGTGTTGTTGCTGTGCTCACCGCCGATGACGACCACCACGTCGCACTTTTGAGCGAGTTCAATGGCCGCGTTCTGCCGCTGCTTCGTCGGCTGGCAGACGGTGTCAATGAAACACACTTCCGACTGCGGAAAGCGCTTGCGAATCAACTGCACGAGATGCCGGACCTTGTCAATCGGCTGCGTCGTCTGCGAAACGACACCGAATCGCGACCGCTCGCAAAGTTTGGCCACGTCCTCCCCGGTCAACACCACGTCGAACTCGTCGAGATCTCCGGTCATGCCACGCACTTCCACATGGTCGCGTTTGCCGATGATGACCGGGTGAAAACCTTCGCGCACGAGCTTCGCCAGACTGCGATGGGCAACGTGCACCAGCGGGCAGGTAGCCTCGACCACGCCCAGACTGCGGTCGCGCGTTTCGCGCAACGCGCGCTCCGAAGTGCCGTGAGCCGTGACCATCACCGTCCGCGTGCTCACGTTGGAGGGTTGTTGTTCAATGCGAATGCCCTGCGCGCGCAATTCCGCCAGCACGGTTTCGTTATGGACGAGATCGCCCAGAATGGTCAGCGGCTCCTGTTTCGCGGCCCCCAGCGCCAGCGCGATGGCGTCCTTTACCCCAAAACACATGCCCAGATGTTCGGCCCGGATGATTTTCATGATCAACCTCGTGGAGTTAATTTACTTTGTATCACAAAGTAAGTGACCATGCCGGTTTGATTCTGTTCAAAAGATTTTTATTTACCCTTGTTTTGCCGGACAATTTGTTCCAGCAGATTGATGTATTCAGCGAATGCCTTGCGGCCGGCGGGGGTGAGCGAGCAGGTCGTGAGCGGGCGGTTGTTTCGATATGATTTGGTCACGGAGATATAACCCTCCTGCTGCAACGCGCGGATGTGGGTGGTGAGGTTGCCGTCGGTCATGGTCAGCGCGTCGCGCAGTTCGGTGAACGACAGTTCCGGCGAGGCGGCCAGCATGGACATGATGGCCAGCCGGCCCTTCTCGTGAATCACGCGGTTGAGCTGTAGGAACGGTTCCGGGTTCACGCCGCATTCTTTCCTTTTTCGGTCAGATACAAATACGCGCCGTAAGCCAGGTGCGGCACTCCAAAAAAGAAGCCCATGAGCCAATGGATGCTAAAGTCTAAATCTGGCTGCACGATTGTGAAAAAACACAGAACTCCAGAGGCCAAGCCGATATAAATCCAGCCAAACCATTTCACGCCGCGGGGCATGAAAAATCCCGCCGCGTGCAACGCAAGCCCGTAAAACAACGCCCACAAAAAGGGCAGCAAGAGTATAAAATCAACCGGGCCGCCTCCAGGAAGCAATGCAAATACCACGCCGAGAAACATTCCGGCGAACAATGGCGGCAGCAAGGCCTGTGCTACCCGGCGGGTCGGCGGTGACCAGAATGGTTCCTTGTCCTTGAGCGCTTGCTGGCGGGTGATCAGCAGTGCCCCGACGACAACAATGGCGGCGGTGCCCAGCCACAGGGTTCCAAAGGCTGCCATTGAATCCAGACGGAACAAAAGTCCAATGACAGCAGCAGCAACGCCCATAATACCGGCGAAAAGCATGATCGGTGCAAGCGCCCGGCGATAAACGGCGGAACGTTCCATCAAAGTGCGGATGGTTTGAAGATGCTCAACGGCCCAGTTTGTTTCCATGCCAACACTTTGCATCACAAAGTAAAAGTTGGCAAGCAAAAAATGCCCCAAAAAAAACGTTTTAAAGTCATGAAAAGATCGAGAACGAGGACGAAGAAGAACAGGATGCTTCCTGAATTTGCGTTTCCAGTCCGAAGCCTGCCTGCTTGCTTTCCCCGGTGGTTACGCCGATGCTTTTTCCGCTTGAAGCCGCCGCCCAAATACATTCCGCCGTTGGGGTCGGGGAAAATGTCTGCCCGCCGGCGCGTGCTCGCGCAATGGCGCGGCGTGGACCTCGCGCCGCTCGAAGCCGCGCAAGCCGTGCGCGCCCGCCGCGTCGGCGACGTGCTGCCGCGCGTGACGAAGGATTTGCACATGGACCAGCGCCGGGCCGAGGCGGAAATCGTCAAGGTGTGGAATTCGCTGATCGACCCGAACATCGTCGCGCACGCGCAGCCGGCGGGGGTGCGGAAAGGCACGCTGTTCGTGAACGTGGACAGCAGCGTGTGGCTCTCGGAGATCGTCCGCTACCGCCGCAAGGAAATTCTCGACCGGCTAAAACACAGCTTCGGGCCGAATTTGATTCAGCGCATTTCGTTCCGCGTCGGCTGAAATTTTTTTGCTCGTAGCAGCCGACGTGAGTCGGCTCTGATTTTTGGAGGAGAATGAGCGGACTCATCCCGCATTGCGGGACTGCTACAAACTCAGCCCATCAACTTCATCTGCCCTGGCGTAAGCAGCCACACGAGTGTTGCACACCGGTCATGACTTAACTTCTCGATTTCCAATTTGCACAGTCCGCCTTTTTTGAAATCCATCATCAAGTCCACACGGCCTGTCGTCAGCAGTGAAATCAGGCAACTCAAATAAGGTTCATGGCCGACGAGCAAAACGTTTTCTGGCACAGGCTTTAATTCATTCAATTGCCGGATCAACGCCTTCGGATTGCCGTCGGGCGTCAGCGCATCCGAAAATCCGGGTTGCTTTTTCAGCTTCAGCGATTCTGCGATGATTTCGGCGGTTTGCTTTGCCCGTAAAAACGGACTGGAAAGGATCAGGTCGAACCGCAAATCCATTTTCTTCATCGCGGCGGCGATTTGCCGAAGCTGGTGCCTGCCTTTGGGTGTGAGCGGCCGGTCGGAATCCCTTTCAAAGCCCGGCGTGCCGGGTTCCACCGCGATGCCGTGCCGCAAAACATAAAGGTTCATGGCGGAAAAATACACGCCGCCGGCTTCAGCGCAAAGTCTGCAATAGGCACAGCTTGACTGCCCCCAACGATGGTAGGGCAAACCTGCCGGTTTGCCTCAATCTCACCGCCAGCAAGCGCAGCGATGCTGGCGGAACCATGGGGATATACACACGCAAGAACATCGCTCTGCTCGTTCTGGTGGAAGTTTGGGCGGCGCGGCAGCGCCCGCCCTACCTTGTTGGTGGTATCAAGTTGCGCCACGTCGGCGAAATGTAACATTTTTTCACTTGGGCTTCCGCAATCGCGCTTCGTAGTCTGATGGCTCATGGAACCCGTTCGCCGCGCTGTCATTGATGTCGGCACCAACTCGATCAAGTTGTTGGTGGCCGACGTGGCCGGACGCAACGTGCAGCCGGTGCACGAGGAAAGCCGGCAGACGCGCCTTGGCAGGGGTTTTTACGAAACACAACAACTCCAACCTGATGCCATCGCGCGCACCGCCGAGGCCGTGGCGGAATTCGCCAAAACCGCGCGCGAGCATAAAGCCGCCTCCATCCGCGTCATTGCCACCAGCGCCGCGCGCGACGCGGTCAATCCCGAGGATTTGATTTCCGCCATCGAAGCGGCATCGGGACTGAAAGTTGAAATCATCTCGGGCGACCGGGAAGCCGGGTGGGCGTTTCAAGGCGTGACCACCGACATGGAATTGGCCAATGCACCGCTGCTGTTGCTGGATGTCGGCGGCGGCAGCACGCAATTCATTCTTGGCCAGGGCGAACGCACGCATTTCGCGCACAGTTTCCCGCTCGGTGCGGTGCGGTTGTTTGAAAAATTTCCGCACAGCGACCCACCGACGCGCGGTG
>Ga0209540_10003131_pt1 | contig 11435 bp, 10 predicted proteins | sample BarGraIncu01121A_FD_184501 | JGI IMG/M metagenome (GOLD analysis project Ga0209540, IMG submission 184501) | Arctic peat soil microbial communities from Barrow, Alaska - Barrow Graham LP Incubations 011-21A (SPAdes) (version 2) | ecosystem: Environmental > Terrestrial > Soil > Wetlands > Peat... | reverse complement strand
GAACGCGAAGATCGCCAGGAGCATGCCGGTCGAAAGATAAGCATTCAACGCAATGGCCACCGCCGAGCCGACAACGTTGTGCCCCAGAATCCCCCACACGGCCCGGAAGCCGTACATGAGCAGGTTAATCAGCACGCCCAGCCCGAGAGTCGGCCAGAAATTGTTGTGCACCAGTACCACGCTGCGCAGGACACCCCGTAGCACCGACTGCTCGTCGAGCAGGATCGCCTCGTTGACAAAGAAGAGCGACACCAGAAACCACAGGGTGAGCCAGAGGGCCACGCCCCCGAAAAGCAGCATCAACCCGCCCAGGACCGAGCTATTGGAGACCCACAGCAAGCCCAGGGCGAAGGCCAGCGGCAAGCGCAGCACCATGACGATCGCGCCGATCAGAATGCTGAAACCGGCCAGCCGCAGCGTCAACGACAGCAGGCCGCGCAAGCCCGCCCACGGCCTGTTCCCGGCCAGCGCCGCAGCTGATTCGCTCGCCGCCGGCACGGTTGGGGTCGGATCCGCCGCGCCCCGGCCCGGCCGTGCTGCGCGTGCGCGCACCCCCCGTATCACCAGCGGCGCCGGCGGGCTCGTCCGCCAACTCGTCCCGCACCAGCGCAGATAGGCCGCCACCAGCACCTGCCCAACCACCCAGAAGCCCACCATCAGCAGCAGAAGCATCCCCAGGCTGGTCACTTCGATTGGGGCTCCCTGCCACGGGGAAGCGCCCATGCGTGGCACCGGGATGGCCAGCCCGGCCGGCGCCAGCACCAGGTCACTGATGAACGTCATGCGCGTGACCTGCGTCGCCGACAGCGCGCTGGGCGCTCCCAGCCAGCCACCACCGATCCCGTCCAGCAGGTTGAAAGTGCTGCCGGCCTGCGCCATGAGGCCCCGCATCGACGCGATCATATCGCCCAGGCCGCTCATCTGGCTGGGCGTGTAGGCCGCGCGCAACACCGCCTCCCAGGCCGACATAAAGCCTTGCAGCAGCCCGGCGATCGAGAAGGGCGGGGCCAGCCACAACAATAGCTCGCTGATCAACGGGATTGTGATCAACCAGGGACGCCGGGCGGCTTCCGTGAGCCCGGTCGCCAGCGCATCAACAACGCCGAGACGAGGGATGGCTTCTGTTTTCATTCCCATATTTTACCATAAACGCCCCCGTAACGGAAAACCGCGCTGCGAACGTGCATAGCATAACACACATGTGTTCTAAACCCAAATGCATAATTATCGCCCTCAGGGCGAACTTATGTTGCAGTTGTTCAGAGTAACACCAAGTGGGCATGAGGCGGGACGCAGGGTGCAGTGCGTGCAATCAGTGAGGAGATTCGAGTCCGAGGAATGGCTACAGTCTACCCTTCTGGCAAAGGTCGAGCAACAAATGGCCGCACACAACCAGGCACTGGACGGCGCCGATATTACGGCCGGCTGCGTTAGAGCCCTGAACGGCCAGGTGAGTGGCACACTACCAAAATTAAACGCCCGCGATCACGGTCTGGCGCACGATCTGCGGATCGGTGAATGTGTCCTGTACGTCGATGGCCTTGGTCGAGAAGCTCCAAATGACGGTACCATGTGGGCCGGCCTGAAACCAGTGAGGGGTGTTGGGCTGAAAGCTGACCTGATCGCCGGGGCGCAATACGTGCTCGTGCCAAACGGTGTACGTATGCTTGCGATGTTCGGGCGGGCAGGCGCGCGGATGTGATGCCGGCTCGCCCGGCGCGTAGACATAGACCTCACCCCATTCGCAACGGATGGTCTCCTCCTTGCCTTCGTAGGCGCCCAGGCGCGGGTGCGTGTGTTCCGGCTCCGTCTGAGACGGGAAGAGTACCAACAACTTGGCTGCGATGCGCTCGGTGTTCACCAGCGTCACGATCTGCGCCCCGCTGATCTCCAGCTCGCCAAGCCCGAAGTCGGCCACTTCGATCCCATCGATCTCAGCCTGTCGAAGGGCCAGACCGGTCTGCGCCAACAACACAGTAGCCCGCCGCTGGGCCTGTTCGTATTCCGTCGTTGTAATCATCGCGCTTACCCCTCATATTTGCTGGATGTCACTCATCAGCTATAGAGTTCGAGGCGCGAGCTTCAACATGGCACGTGCCTCGTACGGAGTGGCGGGCTCTCGTCCCAGTTCCCGTGCCAGGCGCACAAGCCGCTCGATCAATTGAGCGTTGCTCTTCGCCAGCTCGCCCGGACGGTAATAAGGATTGTCTTCAAACCCGGCGCGCACTTGACCGTTCATACTCATCGCCAGCGCCGACATCCTCAGATCGCTACCGCCATGCCCGATGACACCCCACATCGCCCCGGCGGGAATGATCTCGCTAAGGTACAGCAGGTTTTTGGGGGTCGCGGGCATGGCACCCGCCTGACCCAGCGCAAAAGTAAAGAGGGATGGCGGCCGGATCCAACCCTGTTCGGCCAAGCGAAGAGCGTTGGCAATCATCCCCGTCTCGAAGATGACCATGTCCGGCAGGATACCGCGACACGCCATTTCCTTGGCCCAGTATGCGATATCGTCGGGCGAGTTCACATAGACGCCCGTATCGTAGTTGACGGAACCCGGGTTGAGCGAAGCCATTTCGATATCGGCTTGGAGCGCCACCGAGCGTTGGGCCGCACTCAGCGTGCTGATGCCACCGGTTGAGCCTTCGACGACGATGTCACAACGCTCGCGGATGAGTTGCAGCGTGCGCCGGAAGGCGTTCAATTCCATCGTCGGCTGGCCGCGCTCATCCCATACGTGCAGATGGACCAGGCTCGCCCCGGCATTCCAAGCGCGCACCACTTCCTCAGCAATGCCCGCGGGCGAGAGGTCCAGGCCAGGGATGTTTCTGGCCATGTAGGGTGGTATGCTCGGCGCGACGGCGATGAGGATTTTGTCGGTCACTATTCACCCTCCTGGTGCCGGCACCGGACATATGCCCGGTATATGGCTCAGAGCAAAGAGCGGAAGAGATGTTTGTAGGCACGCGCTGGGTTGGCCTCCTTGACGAAGCCCTCCAGGCATGCCATCCCAATCTTGTCCACCAACTGGTCGGCGCTCTTAACAATCTCGATAGAGGTCTGCATCGTCTCGACCATACTGCCGTCCCGTACCAGCACATCATAGGAGAACCAGCCGTCCCAGCCGGTGCGCCGCAGGTAGAACATGACCTCCAGCAGGTCCCAGAAATTCACGGAGCCGGGAATCATGTCCCAATCCCACTCGCGGCCATTATCGTTGAAGTGGACGTAGAACAGCTTGCCGGCGAGGATCGCCAGGCTGAGCGCCTCGGCGGGGGTCTCCTTAGCGATCAGCGCATGCCCGACGTCCATAGTAACGCCCACATTCGGAAGACCGAGGCACTGCATCAGGTACAGCGCCCGCCCCATGTCGGAGAGGAGGTTGGCATTGCGCGACTCGTTCAGCTTGTACTCCAGACTCACGCGCACGTCGGAGCGGTGGCGGCCGCCTTCGGCGATCCCCTCCTGCAACCATTGCCACTGCTGCAGGTAATCCACCTCGAAGCTGTAGTTGTGTCCGTCGATGAGCGGGCAGCAAGAGACCATATTGACGTTGAGCTCGGCGGCCAAGTCCATAGCAGTCTTGAGCTCCTGGACGGCCTGGCGGCGGATAGCCGGGTTAGCGTTGGTGAAAGATCCCTGCTGCCAGCGCTTCTCCCCCTTGACATTCAGGTTGACGGCCGAGATGCACAGGCCGCTGTTTTGCAAGATGCGGATGGTCTCCGGCATATGCGCGAACTCGGAGGGATAGACGATCTCGATCCCGTCGGCGTTCGAGACCTGCTTCGCCAGTTCCAGGCGTTGGACCAGATCGTGCGCCTCCTGATATTCGTGAAAGCGATCGGCGACCCGGCCCATCATGCCTACCATCAACGCGTGTTTAATTGCCACGTTTCACCTCAATCGGATAATGAAATGATTCTCTCAAGTTACGCTTGCCGTGCCGGAATGGACCGGGCTCATCCGGCGTAAACCTCGGGATTCGCACAATGCGGCAGCCTCTGCCCTCCCAGCCCGGCCAACAAGTTCTCACATGCCAGTTCCGCCATGCGCTTGCGGGTGCCGCGTGTGGCCGAGCCGATGTGCGGCAGGATCAGGCAGTTCGGCAAGGTGTACAGTGGATGATCGGGCGGCAATGGTTCCGGATCTGTGACGTCCAGCGCTGCCCCACCGATCCAGCCCTCGCTCAGCGCCCGGTACAAGGCGCCCATATTCACGACCGGTCCCCGCGACGTGTTGACCAGGATAGCCGCCGGCTTCATCTGCCGGAGCGCGCTCTCGTCGATCAAGCCACGTGTCTCGGGCAGCAATGGAACATGGAGGGTAATAAAGTCGCTTTCCTTCAACAACGCCGGCAGCGGCAAACGCACCGCGCCGAAACTTGTCTCGATATCCGCAGCCGGCGCAGTATCGGCATAGATCAGGCGCATCCCGAAGCCATAAGCCCGGCGGGCCACGGCCCGTCCGATCTTGCCCAGGCCGACGATCCCCAGGGTTGCCCCGTTGAGGTCCCCGCCCAGCCAACCGGTCGGCGACCATGTCGTCCAGCGGCCCTCACGCGCATCGGTAGCAGCCTCCATCAGACGTCGCGCGGCAGCCAGCAAAGCCGCCATCGCCAGGTCAGCCGTGGCATCGGTGAGGACACCGGGCGTATGGCCGACGGGGATGCCACGGCGCGTACAGGCGGGAAGGTCCACGTTATCCACGCCCACTGCCATGTTACTGACCACGCGCAGGTGCGGCGCGCGCGCCAACAGTGCCTCGTCAACCCGGACGGTGAGCAGACTGAACAGGCCGTCGGCCTCAGCCAGGTGCGCGGCCAGTTCCGGCGCCAGCCCTTGCGCATCCGCCGGGCCGACCAACGAACGGCAGGTGCCCTCCAAAGAGACCAACCAATCCGACGGCAGAGCGTGTGTCACAAGTACGAACGGTTGGGAGGAAACTGTTGACATCAGGAATCTACGCCTCCTATGGTAAAGGTGCGGACAAACCTACTACCGGCCGTGGGCCGCGATCGGCCGGGTCATTCTACTCAACAAGCCATAGTGAATCAAGAACGCGCCGCTGTACAGCGCGGAACAACACCGCTGAGACAAACCGGCCTTACACGGTTTGCTCCGTCATCGAGCCGTCAGCCAAACGGTGTTGACGCCTAGAAAACCCTGCTGTAGAATGCCGGTAAATGACAATTATCACTTTGACCACCGATTTTGGCCTGGCGGATGGCTACGTGGGGACCATGCAAGGCGTGATCCTGTCCATCGCGCCCGAGGCCCGGCTGGTTGATCTGAGCCACGCCGTGGCCCCGCAGAACATACGTCAGGCCGCCTACATCCTACAGCGTGCGGCGCCCTACTTCCCCGCAGGCACAGTTCACCTGGCAGTGGTCGATCCGGGCGTGGGCGGGGAACGGCGCGCCATAGCCGTGCGCGCGGGGGGCATGGCTTACGTTGGGCCGGATAACGCCCTGTTCAGCGCCGCCCTCGCGCAGCCCGGCGCGCAGGTTTTCGTGCTGGATCGCCCACAGTACTGGCTCCCGGATGTCAGCCGCACCTTCCATGGCCGCGACGTCTTCGCCCCGGTTGCAGCGCACCTGGCCCACGGAGTGCGTGCCGAGGACATGGGCACGCCTGGCGATGAAGCCCTGCGCTTTGCCATACGCGAGCCCGTCCGCCCTGCGCAAGATCTCATCCAGGGAGAGGTTGCCTACGTCGACCACTTCGGCAACCTGATCACCAATATCCCCGGCGCCTGGCTGGCCGAGGGCCATTGGCGCTGCCAGGTCGGCGGGCACACGATCCATCAGCTCTCCACGGCCTATGCCGGGGTGGCGCCCGGCACGTTATTGGCCCTGGTCAGCAGCGTCGGGACCGTCGAGATCGCGCAACGCTCGGGCAGCGCCGCTCAGAAATTGGGAGTAACCGCCGGCGAGCCGGTTACGCTTCGGCTCGCCGGCTGAGCTCGCGACCGTCAGACTGACGAAGGTACTGGTCGACCCTACTACCCACCGACACCAAGGACGGTATCCCATGGAGAAATTCGTGATCGAAGGCCGGCAACCGCTGGCGGGCGACGTCAAGCCGGCGGGAAACAAGAACGCGGCTTTGCCGATCCTCGCGGCGGTGCTCCTCAGCGAAGAGGGCATCACCCTGCACAACGTGCCACGCATCGGCGACGTGAGCACGATGCTGCTTTTGCTATCCGAAATGGGGGTGAGCGTCAAGGACGAGGGACCAACGCTGACCCTCTGCTCGAAGGACGCCCAGTTCGCGAAGCTGCGTACCGACCTGTTCCAGCAGATCCGCGGCTCCATGCTGCTGGCCGGGCCTATGCTCGGCCGTTTCGGCTGCGCCACCGTGCCCCTGCCCGGCGGTGACCGGATCGGCCGGCGCCGCGTCGATACTCACCTGCTGGCGCTTGAGTCATTGGGCGCCAAGGTCGACTTCGACCACTACGAGTTCAAAATATGCTGCGACAGCCTGCACGGCGCCGATATCCTGCTGGATGAGATGAGCGTCACCGGCACCGAGAATGCCGTCATGGCAGCCGTGCTGGCCAAAGGCAACACCATCATCCGTAACGCCGCTTCCGAGCCGCATGTCCAGGACCTGTGCCGCCTGCTTAACACGATGGGCGCGCAGATCGAGGGCATCGGCAGCAACCAGCTCGCAATCCAGGGTGTCGAGCGCCTGCGCGGCGGCGAGTTCGCCATCTCGCCCGACTACCTGGAGGTCGGCAGCTTTATTGGCTTGGGCGCCGTCACACGCGGGGAGATCCGCATCCACGGCGTCGTTCCCGAGCACATGCGCATGATCAACCTGGTCTTCGAGGACCGGCTGGGCGTGAACATGCATCTGGAGGGTGACGTCCTGGTCGTGCATGACGAGCAGAACCTGTGCGTCCGTGAGGACATCGGCGGCGCGGTGCCAAAGATTGACGACGCTCCTTGGCCCCAATTCCCGGCCGACCTGATGAGCATTGCCCTGGTGGTCGCCACGCAGGCGAAAGGCACCGTGCTGATCCATGAGAAAATGTTCGAGAGCCGGCTCTACTTCGTAGACAAGCTAATCACGATGGGCGCCAAGATCATCCTGTGCGACCCGCATCGCGCCGTCATCGTCGGTCCGTCGCTGCTGCACGGCCAGGAAATGAGCAGCCCGGATATCCGGGCCGGCATGGCGTTGTTGATCGCCGCCCTGGCAGCGCGCGGCACCAGCGCAATCCAGAATGTCGGCCAGATCGACCGTGGCTACGAAAAGATCGACGCCAAGCTGCGAGCCCTGGGCGCAAAGATCGAGCGCATAAAGGCGTGATGCGCGGTTCACGGATCACGCGGCATCACTTTTCAGACTGGAGGTCATATGGCCAACGCCCTTATCGTCGTTGACATGCAACGCGGCTTCATGTCCCCCGAGGGCACGCTCTATTGCGGGGACGCGGCGCGCCAGATCATCCCCCGCGTGCGCGAGTTGGTCGAATCAGAGGCGGCGCGGGGCAGCCTGATCGTCTTTACTGCGGACACACACACGCCCGACGACAAGGAATTCGCGATGTTTCCGCCCCACTGCGTGGTGGGAACCTCCGATGTCGAGATCATCCCCGAGCTGGCAGCGCTGGCCGCACAGCACACGGTGCTGCCAAAGCGGCGTTTCTCGGCCTTCTTTGAGACCGATCTTAGCCAGCGCCTGGCCGCCTTCGGTCCCGAGCGGATCATCGTCGTCGGCGATTGCACCGACATATGCGTTCTTCACACTGTCGCCGATGCGCGTAACCGCGACTATCCGGTCGAGGTGCCCAGCGCCTGCGTCACATCCTTCGACGCTAACGCGCACGTCTGGGCGCTGAAACACATGGAGAAGATCCTGGGCGCGCACGTGATCTAAGCGCAGGCGCAAGGCAGAAAGGTAACCAATGGAGACGTTCCGTAGCCTGGGGAGCATTCCGGCCTACATCGGAGAGGACAAAGCCCGCATCCAGGAGCTGGCCGGCCGCAGCACGGGGCTGACGAGCCACAGCCTGGCCGTGATCACCCATCCGCCCGCCAGCGCGGCCCGCACGCATCACCACACTGTGGCCGACGAGATTTACCTGGTCCAGTCCGGCCGCGGCCAGATCCGCGTGGACGCCATCACCCGCCAGATCTCCCCCGGCGACGTCGTCGTGATTCGCCCGGACCAATGCCACAAAGTATGGAACGAGGGTCCGGAAGACCTGGTCCTCGTCGTCACCTGCGCCCCCGCCTACCAGGTCGACGAAGTCGTGTGGGACGAATAACAAAGAAGGCAGAAGGACGGGAAATCCTTCTGCCTTCTGTATTCTGCCTCTGGCCCTTCTCTAGCCCTTTCCCCCCGCGGCCGGTGTGAACACGGCCATCAGGCGGTCCAGTTGCTCGTAGACCCAGTTCTGCCGGAAGCCGGCCAGGACTGCCACCAGGTAGGGCAGGATGCGCACTGCCGTCGCGGCCTGCGGATTGGTCAGGTCGACCTGCACCACCAGGAACCCCCCGGCGAGCACCAGGAACATGATCCCGCCCAGGACCAGCCCCATTAATGGCTGGACCAGGTACCACAGCGAGTACTGGCCGTCGAAGTCCTGCAGGTTGGCTACATGCCACCAGAGCATGTAGAGCGCCCCGATCACGCCACCAATGCCGCCCCACATCATTGTGCTCCAGAAAGGAAAGATGTCGGCTGCCGTCGGTCCGCTGATGCTGCCCAGCCGGTTGAGCGCCGCGGTCATCGGCGCAGCCATCACCAGGCCGGCCAGCAGAACCACCGCCCAGCCCACCTGGTAGAGTAAAAGCGATATGCCGTAGCGGGTCCCGTCGTGCCGGCTTTTACGCGTGCGCTCGAGCATTGCTTTGACCTCGCGCGTCCGGTATTCGGCGTTGACGTACTCTTCGGGGTTCTCGATCAGTGTTTGGCGTGCGTCGTGCAGCATCTTCAGCATCTGCTCGCTGTTGGCCGGCGGGCTGGCAAAATCCGTGCTGATCTGCTGATAGAGCTCGTCAATCTGCGCGTGCAATCCCTTCAGCCACGCCGGGTCGATACTCGCCAGGATGGCCGCGCGCTGCTGGTCGGTTAGCTGGCGAGGCGAGGGCATGGGGCCGACCTCAGCCGGCTGGCCCGGCCCGATCACGCTGCGCCCTCCGGCGGGCGGCGGCTGGACGCCCGCAGGCCCGGGTCCCCCGGCAGTTTCGACCACGATCGCGCCGATGCGCTGCCTGGGCGCCGCCAGCGACCGGTTTGCGCCCGCGGCTCCCGGCTGTGCCACCACGGCAGGTGATGTCTTGCCTACCCGTGCTAGCGCAGTTGTGGCCGGGCTCTGCCCGTCCGTCGCTGGGCGGCCGGCCAGGGCGGGTTCCCCAGACTGCCCGGCGGACATACCCACTGCTGCCGGCTCGACGCCGCCGGTCCCCGGCGCGCCCGCCATTGCTTTCCGAACTGGCGGCACGTCGATGTTCCCGAGTCGCGCGTCAGCGGTGACCCTGGCTATGGCTGGAATTGCCGCATCGCCCGGGCGGGTGGCATCTCCTGATTCTACATCCACTGTCACCCCGTTGCCATCGCCCGGCCGCGTAGCCGCTCCGGCAGCGCGGCGGGCCTGTGGAGACTGGTTTCCGGTTGCGATTGCCGCCACTTCGTTGTCCAGAAGGGCGGCCAGGTCTGTGCTGACGAGTTGGTCGGCCACAGACGCGCCTTCCGACCGGTTAAAGAGCGCGTCAAGCCCGCGCCCGCGTGTTTCGCGCGGACCGGCAGTGCTGCTGGCAGATGTGCTCATGGCTATTCACCTTGCTGAGAGCAACGAACAACAAAGACAACAATATTATACCATATTTTTCGTCAGATGGGACCAGGCAATTTTGCCAATCAGATAATATCTACAGCGGGGACCACGTCAAAGCGGAAACGGTTGCGGAATCGGCGCAGGACGCGCAGCACGGGGCGAGCCAGGACAAGGACGAGAACTGCGTTGCCGGCGGCCCGACCCAGGTCCCACCACAACGAGGTCGCGACATAGAAGACCAGGTAGGCGCGTATGGTCGGCCAGAGTGACAGGCCCGGGCGCCAGGTGTCCGTGCCGGCGATGCCACCCGAGAGGAAAGGCCAGAACCAGAGGTTCATGATCGCACCGAAGACAAAGCCCAGCAGCCCTCCCCAGATGGCAAGCGCGAGCGGTTCCGCCTTGCTCCCACCCGTGCGCCCACCCGGCAACAGGCCGGAAAGCAGCCCGACCCAGGCCGTCGCAAACATCTGGTAGGGCAGCCAGGGCCCAACCCCGCCGCCGATGAGGGCCGAGACCAGCAGCGACAGGGCGCCCAGCAGAAAGCCAAACGTCGGACCGTAGGCATAGCCTACCAGGATGGGCAGCACGAAGATGGCCGAGAAGCCGGCCGGCCCGGGTAAGGCGCGCAATACGGCGTTGAGCGCCACCAGAATGCCAAGCAAGGCCGTCAACTTGCTGGTCATCTGCTGCACATTGAGCCCGGCCAGTGCCGCCACCAGGCACAGCCCGATCAGCAGCACCGTCAACAGGGGCGCGTCGGAGGCGTGCGCCATCATCGATCCGCCGGAGGCCGGCAGAGCCGGCAGAAAGAAGGGATACAGGAAAGCCGCCAACCCCAGCAGACTGGCCAGAGCGAGGATCAGGCCAGGGGTGACGCGTGATAGACGATAAGTGAGGCGCGAGGCATGACTTGTCATCGACCGCTATTCTTCCGTGACCCTCGGCGTTCCGTCCCTCATCCCTCCGCCTTCATCTCGCGCAGCACGTCCTCGACGACCAGAAACCGCGGGTCGCGGAAGAGCTTGTTGATCTGTGACGAGAAGACTTGCGAATCGCTCATCACCGCGCGGGCCGGGCCGTCCACCACTACCTCACCTTCGGCCAGCAGGACCACGCGATCTGCACAGGCGGCGACCAGTTCCACGTCGTGCGTCGCCATGATGACGGTGCGCCCCTCGCGCTTCAGATCGAGCAGCAGCGCCGCCAGCGCTTCCTTTTGGGCATAATCCAGGCCGCGCGTCGGTTCGTCAAGCAGGATCACCTGCGGCCCGGCCACCAGGATGGCCGCCAGCGCCGCGCGTTGTTGCTCGCCGCCGCTCAGATCGCGCGGGTCGCGCCCGCCCACTTCCGCCAGCCCCAGTCGCTGTAACAAGGCCCGGTCGGCCGCCGGGTCGGGGCGCAGATGATGGCCGCGTCGCGTGAAGCTGAGTTCTTCGTCGAGCGTTTCCTGGAAGAGCAGCGTTCCCGGCTGCTGCGGCACGTAACCCACATAACGGATGATGTCGTCCATCTCCGCTCGCTGAGTGTCCAGCCCGGCGACCGTGACCCGGCCTGCACCCGGCTTGAGCAAGCCGACGATCTGTTTGAGCAGCGTGCTTTTCCCGGACCCATTGCGTCCCATCAGCGCCACAAACTCGCTCGGCCCC
>Ga0209540_10003129_pt1 | contig 11453 bp, 11 predicted proteins | sample BarGraIncu01121A_FD_184501 | JGI IMG/M metagenome (GOLD analysis project Ga0209540, IMG submission 184501) | Arctic peat soil microbial communities from Barrow, Alaska - Barrow Graham LP Incubations 011-21A (SPAdes) (version 2) | ecosystem: Environmental > Terrestrial > Soil > Wetlands > Peat... | reverse complement strand
CGCGCGCTCATGCCCGGGGGCATGAAGCCGACCTCGTCGCCCGGCTCGTAGGGGTCCCACCCGACCGGTATCCCCTCGGAGTCGAGCGCGCGGGCGACATCCTCGAGGCCCGAGAGCCCGCCGGGTCCGTCGTGCGTCGCGATGGTCTGCCACGCTCCGTCGATCGGGGGCTTCGACACGACCTGCTGCCGCCCTCCGCGGGCGACCGCCTCCTCGGCGGCGCGAAGCAGTCCCGGGTCCTCGATATCCTCGGTGTCGTCGCTCCACTCGCCCATCGCCTGGAGCCCCGCGAACAAGCCGATCAGCCCTCCGCCCCCGGATCCCGTGGGCGGCTTCTGCTCCCCCGACTCCGGGCCCTGCGGGTTCCCGCTGCAGTCCTGACCGAACTCGTCGTCCCTCATCGCTCCCCCGTCCCGCCTCGGACCGCCCGCGCGATCGCGAGCGCCTGTACCGTCTCCGCCACGTCGTGCACCCGCACGATCGCGGCGCCATGCTCGACCGCCACCAGGGCGGCCGTTATCGATCCCGCCAGCCGGTCCCGCGGCTGCGTCACGCCCGTGAGCTCGCCGATGAAGCGCTTGCGAGAGGCGCCGACGAGAACGGGGTATCCGAGCGCCACGATCTCGTCGAGGCGGCGCAGCAGCTCGAGGTTGTGCGCGGTCGTCTTACCGAACCCGATCCCCGGGTCGAGGGCGATGCGCTCACGCGCCACGCCGGCCGCTTCGAGTGACGCCGCCTGGCCGAGCAGATACGCCGCGACGTCAGCGACCACGTCGCCATAGTGCGGCTCGTCCTGCATCGTGCCGGGGTCGCCCTGCATGTGCATGACGACGAGCCCGGCGTCGCAGGAGGCGGCGAGCGCCACCATCGCCGGGTCGGAGAAGCCCGAGATGTCGTTGATGACGGAAGCGCCCGCCCTCACGCACGCGGCGGCCACGCCGGCGTGCCGGGTGTCGACGGAGACGACGGCTCCGCGCGCCGCCAGGTCGCGAACGACGGGCAGGACGCGATCGAGCTCTTCGGCCGGCGAGACCTCAGCTGAACCGGGACGGCTCGACTCGCCGCCGACGTCGATGAGATCGGCTCCCGCGGCGCTCATGGCCCACGCCGAGACGAACGCGGCGCGCGGGTCGAAGTACATGCCGCCGTCGGAGAACGAGTCGGGGGTGACGTTCACGATCCCCATGACGAGCGCGGGAGTGAGCGGGAGCGCGTGGGCGCCGCAGCGCCAGACGCCCGGCACTATCGGCCCTTAATCAGCGACATCGCCTCGGCGCGCGTGGGCGCGTTCGTGCGGAAGATGCCCCGCACTGCAGATGTCGTCGTGATGGCGCCGGGCTTCTCGACGCCGCGCATCGACATGCACAGGTGCTCGGCCTCGATGACCACGATGACACCCTGAGGCTTGAGGTATTCGACGATGGTCTCCGCGATCTGGGAGGTCAGACGCTCCTGGACCTGCGGCCGCTTGGCGAACACGTCGACGACGCGCGCCAGCTTCGACAGGCCGCAGATGCGGCCGTCGGCCCCAGGGATGTAGGCGACGTGTGCGCGGCCCACGAACGGAAGCAGGTGGTGTTCGCAGACGGAGTACAGCGGGATGTCGCGCACCAGCACCATCTCCTGGTGGCCCTCGCCGAATGTAACGGACAGGTGGGAGCCGGCGTCCTGCGCCAGGCCCGCGAAGATCTCCTCGTACATCGCCGCGACTCGGCGGGGCGTCTCGAGCAGACCCTCGCGAGTCAGGTCCTCCCCGACGCCTTCGAGGATCATGCGAACGCCGGCTTCGATCTTCTGACGGTCCATGACATGCTCCAGACGTCGCTCGGGACTGCGGCCAGTATCCCTCATCGGAGGGGAGAGCGGGCCAGCAGGGACCCAGACGCTCCATCCCGAGCGATGAAGGTCTGCAGCGATCGGAGTGACTCAGTCTGGGCGGATGCTGCCCAGCCATCCGCTCCGTCAGAGCGTCAGACTCCGAAGAAGGCCGACGCGATCCTGATGATCGCAGGCCCCATGACAACGATGAGGGTCGCCGGCATGATGCACAGAATGAGCGGGAAGACCATCTTGGCGGGAGCCTTCTGAGCGAACTCCTCCGCGCGCTGGCGTCGCTTCAACCGCATCTCATGGGACTGCGTACGCAGGACCTCGCTGATGCTCACTCCGAAGACGTCCGCCTGCACGATCGCCATGATGAAGGCCCTAAGTTCAGCCACCGACGCGCGATCCCCGAGCGCGCGCAGCGCATCCCGGCGCGACTTGCCGGCTTGGATCTCACGCAGGGTCATGCCGAACTCCTCCGCGAGCGGGCCGGAGGCGTTCTGCACGTACTTCGACACCGACTGATCGAAACCCAGACCCGCCTCGACCGAGATAGTCAGCATGTCCAGCATGTCCGGAAGCGCTTTCGCGATGTTGCGCTGGCGCCCGCTCACGCGGGCCCCGAGGATGATGTCAGGAACATATGAAACCAGCAGCGCTGCGATGATCGCGAATAGCAACGCGCTGCCTAGGCCGAGGCCTGCCACTCTCATCGCCACGCCCACGAGCGCGAAGATCCCGATGGCTACGAAGATCTTCACCATCACGAATCGCTCCGGTCCGATCCGGGACGAAGTCCCGGCGGTGATCAGGCGGTCGCGAAGCCGTTTCAAGTAGCCCCGTGGCGCGATTGCGCCGATCCCTCGGGACATGTAGGTGACGGCGGGACGGAGAATACGGTCGCGGAATGGCGTCACCAGTGGCTGCGCTTCGGCAACGGCTCCCGCGCTATAGGCGCCGAGCGATTCCAGCCGCCGACGGACCCGCTGTTGCTCGGAGAACATCACGTCCAGGACAGCGAAAGAGAGTATCCCCACGCTCAACGCCGCGCCGACGATGGCCACCAGGTTCACGTCACACCTCGACATTCACGACGCGGTTGATCCAGAACGTGCCGATCGCCAGGAGGGTCCCGCCGAGAATGAGCATGGACCGGCCTATCCCCGTGTTGAGCAGCTGGAGCGCGTAGTCGGTGCTCACCAACAGAAGGCCGCCGAACATCACGAATGGCATGAGCGTCAGCACCACGGCCGAGTAGCGGCCCTCGGCGGTGAGCGCTGACACAGAGCGCTTCAACTCGGCCCGCTCGCGGATGGTCCTGGCGACGGTGTTGAGGACCTCGGACAGGTTGCCCCCGACCTCACGCTGGATGCTGATGGCCGACACGGTCCACCGCAGGTCCTCGCTGTCGACGCGGTTCGCCATGCGATGGAGCGCGTCCTCGAGCGGCAGACCCAACCGGGACTCGGCCTGCACGCGCCGGAACTCACTCCGCGCCGGGTCTCCCACCTCGTCCACCACGAGGTCGAGCGCTTGCTGGATGCCCCATCCCGACCTCAGAGACCCGGCGATGAGGTTGAGGATGTCGGGCAGCTCCTCCTCCAGCGCATCCCTGCGACGACGGGCGCGTGTCTGCAGGAAGGCGATGGGGGCGAAAACGGCGATCAGCGTGGCGGCGATCACGAGCAGCCACATGCCTCCGGACAGCAGGTTCGCGAGGAGCCCGACTGCGATCGTGAGCAGGATGTGGAAGAAGATGTATTCGTTCGCGCGGAGCGCCAGCCCGGCAGCCTCCAGCCTGCGCTGGACCAGACCGGTGAAACCCCGCTGTTCCGCGATCTCCCCCATGAAACGGAGCAGACGTCCCCCCGATGTCGTAGGGTCCGCGCCCGACCTCTCCGACGCTCCGCGGGACCGCAGCTGATCGTAGTACTCGAGTTGTTCCATCGCCGCATGATCACGCTGGAAGGCCAACCCGAGCGCGAGAACGAGAAGCAGCACTGACGCGAACGTCAGAACGATTGCAGTGCCCATCGCGGCGGGACTTGGCTTCGCCGGGAGCAGGGCTGTGGGCGCATTGCCGGCCGACGCATCGAACAACGGGTTGGATACCGTGGTGCGAGCGGTCGGAGCATCGGCCCCGGTCCCCAGCGTCACGAATATGTCGAGCTCGGGCGTACTCGGGCGAGTGCTCGTGTACGTCACCCGATAGCGCAGCTGGAGTTCACTGGCGATCGACTCGTAGATCGAGGTCAACGATGCCGAACCCCGTGCCGTCGTCATCCGCCCACCGGATGCCTTCGCGATGGTCGCGAGCGTGGCGGGCTTGTACTCCGGCGACTCGAGCGCCACCGCGTACACCGGCGCTCCCGCCCGCTTCAGTGCCTTCACGGCATTGTCGGGAGAGTTGATGCTCAGCGTGTCACCGCCGTCCGACAGCGCTACGACGTACCGCTCCGCAGCGGACGATGCATCCGCGACCTTCGCGGACTCGACCAGAGCGTCGTAGAGCGCGGTCTCGCCCGATGCCTGGAGCCCGTCGATGTCCGACGCCAGAACCGCGCGGTCGTTCGTGAATCCCCGGACCAGCCTCGGCTGAGACGAGAACGCGACCAGTGCGATGTGGTCCTTGGGCTCCATGGACTCGACGAATCGCCGTGCGGCGCTCTGTGCGTCGGCCAGAGGCTGCCCCTTCATGGAGCCGCTCGTGTCGATCACCAGTACGACGTCGATGGGACCGCGTTCTTCGACAAGCGAAGACACGACGACGTCCTTGATGGGCGCGCCGTTCTCGACGAGAGTCACCTGAGGTGGCCGGCCGTCGGCCGTCGCGGCGTCCGAGGGCACCGCCATCGTGAATGACACCTTGGGGTAGGCCGTCGTATCGAGGTTCTGTACGAGGATCGTCTGGGCGGCGATCGCCGGCGCGGCGACAAGCAGCACGGCGATCGCTACGACCAGCGAGAGTCCGACTCTGCGACGCATTCTCCGGCCCCCTAACGCCGAAACGGCGGCTCGTGAGCGAAGAGTTCCGGCGCCATCGTGATGCCCATGTACTCCAGCTTCTCAGCGAACTTCGGCCGAAGCCCCGTCGACTTGAGACGGCCGCGATAGCGGCCCTCATCGTCGATACCCATGGAGTAGTCGAAGTAGAAGATGTCCTGCAGAACGATCGTGTCACCCTCCATGCCCTCGACCTCGCTGATCTGCACGACACGACGGCTGCCGTCGCGCAGGCGCGCGAGATGTATCAGCACGTTAAGGGCCGAGGACGCCTGCTCGCGGATCGCCCGGATCGGGAGATCGAACCCCGCCATGAGCACCATGGTCTCGAGGCGGGACAGAGCGTCTCTCGGGGAGTTGGCGTGGATGGTCGACAGCGAACCCTCGTGACCGGTGTTCATCGCCTGGAGCATGTCGAGCGCCTCCGAACCTCGCACTTCACCAACGACGATGCGATCGGGACGCATGCGAAGCGAGTTCCGTACGAGGTCACGGATCGTGACCTGCCCCTTGCCCTCGATGTTCGCCGGGCGGGACTCCAGCCGGAGCACATGCTGCTGACGGAGCCGCAGTTCGGCGGCGTCCTCGATGGTCACGATGCGCTCGTCGTTCGGGATGTACTGCGACACGACGTTGAGAAGCGTCGTCTTGCCCGTTCCGGTGCCGCCCGAGATGAGCACGTTGAGCTTGCCGCGCACGCATGCGTCGATGAAGTCGGCCACCTCCGGAGAGAGGGTGCCGAAGTTGATCAGGTCGTCGACCGTGTAGGGCTCGCGGGAGAACTTGCGGATGGTCAGGATCGGCCCGTTGATCGCGAGCGGATGGATGATCGCGTTCACGCGCGATCCGTCGGGCAGGCGGGCGTCCACCATCGGAGAGCTCTCGTCCACTCGCCGGCCGACCTCACCCGCGATCTTGTCGATGATGCGCAGCAGGTGCGCCTCATCGATGAAGCGCTTGTTCGTCGGATGGATCCGGCCTGCTCGTTCTACATACACGGTCTCCGCGTTGTTCACCATGACCTCGGTGACCTCAGGGTCGTCGAGGAAGGACTGGATCGGCCCGTAGCCCAGGATGTTGTCGATGACGTCGGTGACGACGTTGCGCCGGTCGGACGAAGTGAGCGGCGTTGTCTCCTCGGCCAGAAGCTGGTTCAGGCGACGCTCGATCCGCTGCCGCAGCACGCCCTCGTCTGCCCCCACCTCGGCGATCTCGGCCCCCATCTCCTCGATGATCAGGTAGTGGAGGCTCCGAACGACGTCCCGCGAGGCCCGGCCGCTGCTGCCTGCACCGGCCGATGCGTCCGCTTCGGTGGCCTCCGGACCCTCGGCGGCGGTCAACCTGCTCCTCAGCGACATCGCTACTTCGCCTCCTTGTCGGCGGCGACCGTCTCGGCAAGCTGGATGATCGCCCGCGCCACGCCCGACCTCGGCGCATCGGTCACGATGGGCACGCCCTTGTTGACCGAGCGTGGGACCAGCCTGTCACTCGGTATGCGCGCCGAGACACGGCCCGACAGAGCCTCCTCGACATCGCTGATGTCCATCAGCACCTTGCTGTCGGCGCGGTTCAGGACGAGCTGCACGAGCCCATCGGCATAGCCGAGCTGCGCGAGCTTCTGGAGTGAGACCCGCATGTTCTTGACGCTCGGCATGTCGAGTGTGGCGACGGCAAGCACGATGTCGCTCTTGTCGATCGCGGTGAGCACCACTTCATCGATGGCCCCGGGGGTGTCGATGACCACCACGTCTGCGATCTGCCGGGTGAGATCGAGGATCCGCCCGACCTTGGCCGCCGTCACCATGTCCGCATCCTCGGGCTGCAAGGGCGCCAGGAGCGCGTTCACGCCCGATCCGTGCGGCACCAACAGTCCCCTGAGCAGCTCCGTGTCGAGCCGGTCGATCGCCTGCGCTGCGTCGAAGATCGTGTGCGCCGGCCTGAGATTCAGCATGATGCCGTCGTCTCCCGAGGCAAGATCGAGATCCACGAGCACGATGCGGAGTTGCTTGTCGGCCGCGAGCGCGACAGCGAGGTTCGTGGCGAGCACGCTCTTGCCGACCCCGCCCTTCGTGCTGAACACCGTGATGATGCGCGCCTGATGCGCGGCGGTCTGCTGCGTGTCGTCGACTGCGGTGTGGCCCTGCCAGGCCATCGCCGAGTCGTACGCGTCCCGGACCGACTTGGCCACTTCGCCGTCGGTCTGGTCGGTCGCCGAGAGGACGTCGCGCATCCCCGCGCGAAGCGCCTGGCGCAGCAGGTCCGTGGTCACCCGCTGCGCTACCAGGACGACGGACACGGGCGGTCGCAGCGCCGCGAGCTCCTCCCCGACGGCGATCGCGGCGTCGGTAGCCACAGAGGGTCCCATGACCACGACGAGCGCGTGCTCGCGCCGTGCCGCCTCACGCGCCAACGCCAAGGTCGAGGCGACCGTGACCTGGTAGTCGCCGTCCCGCCTCAGCACGGCGCCTACGCGTTCGATGAACCCCTGGTCACGATCGCAGAGAACGATGGCTCCCATGTCGCCGCCTACCGGAGGACCTGCGGGAAGTGCTCTCCCGCAGTCGATGGGACGGTCGTCGACGTGGACGCCAACAACGCGTACCACACGGTGCCCGCTTCCTGCGCGAAGATGAGTCTCTCCGCATCGACCGGCGTCACGGCAAGCGTGATCGTCAGCGGGCCGGCGTCGGAGGTCCCGGAACTTCGAGCGTTCAGGAGCCCGCCACCGCCGGTTTGGTTCTGGCCGGTCTCCGTGACCGTCTGAGAGGTCTCGGAACCCGCGGCAAGCACCGGCGCGTTGCTGATGAGCGTCTTGGTCACTGCGCCCTTCAGGTCACCTGAGTCGAAACTCGCGATGACCATCACATGGTCCCCGGGGGAGATGAACCCGGAAACGCCGCGCGCTGCGCTGTTGGGCACCGAGATGGCGACGTATCCCTCAGGTACCGCGTAGGACAGCCCGACTTGCTCAGCGACCTTGAAGCGAGCGGACGTCAGCTGTTCCCCGCGCGTGAGCGGGACCGCGAGGACACGCCCTTCGATCGATGCGGGGGATGAGATGGCACCGCCTGCCACGTACTGGCGCGGCACCTTGCGCTCCTCGACGAAGCCCTGGCTCACGATGTCAGCCGCGGACGTACCGGTCGGCACGTCCCGGGTGGCGACGAGGACGGTGATGGGCTCTGCCTGGGCCGCGATCTCAGAGCGCGCGCTGTCCAGATAGCGGGCAGCGAAGAACGCCGAGAGCAGCCCCAACACAACAGCTGCCACAAGGATAAGGATCTTGGAGCGCATCAGTGTCCCCCCTCAAAGTGCCGGTCGCGGCGCCAAGCGCCCCAGGAAACGCGTCTCGAGCAGCCCTACTGGTCGAGCTTCGGTGGGCCGACCGATCCGTACGGATCGTAGTCGCCCCAGTCGGCCCAATCCTGTGGAATGACGGGCCTCACGAAACGCCCGGTAATCGACTGCCCGCTCTCCGAGGTCTCGTCTATGAAGAACCAGGCGAACCCCACGATCACGGGCGAGTGAGTATCGAGGCCGCTCACGACCGGGCAGATGACCAGCCGTTTGCAGGTGGGATCGTTTATCACCACGCTGCCGTCGGGGTTGACCGTCACGACCGCGGCAAAGTGAGCAGCCATGGTCGGCTGGCCGGCCCCGATGCACGTGTCTTTCGCAAGGTAGGGGTCGAGATGCTTGGAGACTATCTTCCAATCATTCTCTCCGGACCTGTCCGCGACGGGACCCAGCTTGACCTCGTAGCTCACTCCGCCTTGGTCCAAAGCGTCCTCGATACCCTTCTTCTGGATCCTCGTCGTCGTCAGCGACGTCCAGCCGAACTTCCCGGGTCCGATTGCGTTGCCCGGGTCGAACTTCAATGTTGTAGGGGCATGGTTCTGGGGGAACTGGACGGCCTCCGGCGGTACGCCTATGGGAACGACCCCCGACGGGTAGCCACTGGGGCTGGGGATGATCGCGGTCGCCTCAGCGCCCACCGAAGCCGAGTTCTTCCCTACGAACCGTGCGAAGAAGAGCCCGAAGCTGGGGTTGCTCACCACGACGTGTATCTTCGAGGCCGAAGGGAAGTCCACCGCGGGCGCCGCCAAGGTCTCTCCGGCGGGCGAGTTGAGACCGGCGTACTTGTTCGCACTCGCGATCGCGGCGGCCTGACTCACCACCAGGTCCTTGGCCCCCGCGAGCGCCGCAGCGTCCGCAGCGGTCTGCAACTGCCGTCGTTCGGAGTAGTAGGCCCCGGCATCGACCACGATGCCCGTGAAGGCGAGCAGCCCGAGGGACAACACCAGCGCGACCAAGAGCGCGATCGCGCCTTCATCATTCCTGGCCGGAACGGCAGTTCTGTGCGTGCTGCTCATGGTGCTCACTCCTTCCGGGAGCCCTGGCGAGGGCACCCGTCACTCCTTGCGCATGGTCGCACTGCTCGTCAACAGGGGCGCGTTGAGATGGAACAACCCCGAGACCGGGGACGACGGTATGATCAGCCACTTCCACTGGTAGGACACGACGACCTTGACGGAATCGGGGTCAGGATTGCTCGGAACTATGCTGAGACCGTCCGCGATCTTCAGCGGGAACGCACGCGCCTCGACGACGCTCGCGTCCCACTTGTTCACGGCTGCCATTCGCGCCCCCTCGCGCGCGGCGTGCGTGACGGCCAACTGCGCTTGGAAGATGAATCCGAACTCCAGCATGCCAACGAGCAACATGATGAGGAATGGCACGACCAAGGCGAACTCAAGGGCGCTCGCCCCCGAGTCGTCCCCGGACCCCTTCAAGAATGGACGCCTTTCCATCAAGATGCCCCCTGGCGTACACGTGGCGGGCCTAAGGTTTGCCCCGGGCCCGCCACGCGATTGCACGCAATTGCGCTAGGATGAGTAGCGCCAGTCAGAAGCGGGCGCCCCCTAGGGTGCGGCGGTGTGCACTGGCAGTGCCGGGAACAGAGTCGCGAAGTAGTCGCTCAGCGCCTTTCCGAAGAGTGTCACGCCGGCGATGATGACGATCGCGATGAACGCCACCAGGACCGCATACTCCAGCGCGGTCGCGCCCGAGTCGTCCGCCCAGTTGCGGACATGTACGTACAGGTAGTTCAACATCCCTGCACACCTCCCCCATCTAGGAAGCTCCCCGGCTTCCCCTAATGCCGGCGGGATGCCGGCCCCAGACGCTTCACCTGTATCTTGCTCACCTGGCGAATGACCCAGACGTGACGAGAGTGCCGTTGTTCTCTCATACTTGCGGACGATGCTCCGAGTCACCCTCAAGGCCGACGATGCCCAGCTTCAGCGCGGCCAGGACCGCTTGCGTACGATCGCCCTGCCCCAGCTTGCGAAGGATGTGGCTGACGTGCGTCTTGACGGTGGTCTCGCCGATCCATAGCCTCCGGCCGATGTTCTTGTTGGTGAGCCCCTTCGCCATCAACTCGAGCACCTCGAGTTCTCGCTCTGAGAGTGGGTCGGCCAGCGTCCCGCTCGCAGCCACATCGTTCCGGCGACCGCTGATGACGCGCGCCGCAATCCCGGCGTCAAAGACGGCCTGCCCTTCCACCAACGAGCGGACCGCTTGAGCGATGTGCTCGGGACGCGCGTCCTTCATGAGGTAGCCTCCGGCACCAGCCTCGAGCACACTGAAGACCTCCTCATCGCCGTCGTAGCTCGTGATGACGAGCACAGCAGACTCGGATCCGGCCTCTCTGATGCGGCGGCACACTTCGACGCCACCACCGCCCGGCATACGCAAGTCGAGGAGGAGCACATCGGGTTTGTGCAGCAGCACACCGTCCACCGCGCTGTCGGTGTCCGCCGCCTCAGCCACGACCTCGAAGTCACTCTCGCTATCAAGGAGGGTCCTGAGAGCCATCCGGACGAGCTCATGGTCGTCGGCGATCATCACCCTTATGGCGCTCATCGGGCAGCCTCCATCGGTAGTTCCGCGCGCACGACCGTCCCTTCACCTGGCACACTGGTCACGCTCAGGGTTCCGCCTGCGGCAGCCATACGTTCCCGCATGCTTCGAAGCCCCATACCGGTCCCGGGCAGTGCCTTCCTTTCGGTTTCCTCAGCCAAGAAGCCAGTCCCGTCGTCCGTGATGGTGAGCACGATTGCGCCGTCGGCGTACTCGATCTGGACCCCGAGCCTGTGTGCTCCCGAATGCCGCACCGAATTGCTGACTGCCTCCTTCGCCACTCGGTACAAACATGCCTCTGCCGAGGGCAAGAGGGCGCGCTCGACGCCAACGATCTCCAGCTTGCCGGTGATTTCGCGACCAGCGGTGGCCTCTTTGACCCACATGTCCACAGAGCCCCTCAATCCCAGCGCTTGAAGGTTCATCGGCCGAAGGTCATAGATGACGTGACGAAGCTCAGCCATGCCCTGATTGAGTTGGTCCTGGAGACCGCCAAGCCGGCCGCTCACCGCGACCGGGTCCCTGAGCACCTGCTTCTTGCACAACTCGAGGCCGAGCGACACGCTGAAGAGAGACTGGGACAGGCCGTCGTGCATCTCCCGAGCGATACGCTCTCGTTCGCTCGACAGGAGCACGTATCGACTCTCTTCGGCAAGCCGGGCGTTCTCCACGGCCGTCGCGGCGAATGCGCCCAGAATGGCGAG
>Ga0209540_10003128_pt1 | contig 11457 bp, 8 predicted proteins | sample BarGraIncu01121A_FD_184501 | JGI IMG/M metagenome (GOLD analysis project Ga0209540, IMG submission 184501) | Arctic peat soil microbial communities from Barrow, Alaska - Barrow Graham LP Incubations 011-21A (SPAdes) (version 2) | ecosystem: Environmental > Terrestrial > Soil > Wetlands > Peat... | reverse complement strand
CCAATCATCACGCTGGGAGGCGCCGCTGGAGCGGGAGGAGGCCCCGCTCCTTCATCGCATCAGGGGCCCTCTCGAGCACGTGGTGGCAGGTGAAGGATTCGAACCTTCGAAGCTTTCGCGATGGATTTACAGTCCCAAGGCTGCAAGACCGTGACCAGCGCAAAGTCTTGACCCGCAACAACTTCCGTGCGTATTCCCCACAAACAGCCGACGTCAGGCGGGGCCAACCGGACACTCCCGGGCGCGTGCACTCGGTCGTGGCCGGTCCGAGGCCGCCCACGACCCGCCGGACAACATCCGCGAAAACAACCAACGTCCTGGCGATAACCCTGACCGGCACCCGATGGTCACTTTTCACTCGGCAGCGACACGTGCTACGTCAGCACCGCCCGACCAATTTGCCTGGCCCCGCGGGGTCAGTGGACGTCTGGGTGCTGCCGTGGCCACCGTCACCGGGGCCGTGGGGCGGGCCCAACCTATATTTGCGGCAAGCCATTGCTGCCTGCTTGTCGAGTCAGTACCGTTCACAGAGCCGAACCAGGCCCTGATCATTCGTGCGGTCGATCGCCGGGTTCGTCGCTCAGATCGTCCCGAGGGAGACGATGATCGGGCGTCCTCGCCATTCGAGCAACACCTCGTTGAGCCGCGCGCCGTCGCGCGACGGCGACTGCCAGCTCACCTTGGGCAACGTCATCTCCACGTGTTCCGGCAGCAGAGCTTTGACATTGCCGGCGAGGACGTTCGCGATCTCGCCGAGTGCATCCGCCACGTCGGCCTCCGCAACCGGCTCAACCCTGCCCATGGTCAGAAACGCGCGCGTCACTTCGTCCGCTGTGCCGGCGTCTGTGCTCAGCTGTAGCCGGCTCGCAGGCACAGTGCTCAGGTCCACCCAGGCGTACAACGGGTCGGCTACCGTCAGCGGACCGCCCGACCATGTCGTCAGGAACCCGGCCTCGCGGTCGATCATGGCCGCGAATACCTCAGTGGCAATTATCGCGACCTGACCGGCGTCGATGGCACCCGGCATACTCATGGGGACTCCTCGAACGGCAGCAGTCCCAGCAACGCGAGCTTGGACGCGAGCGCATCCGGGGTGAACGGCTTCATCACGTACTCGTGAGCCCCTGCGGCCAGCGCACGCACGACTTGGCCCCGTTCGCCCTCGGTCGTCACCATTATCAGCGTCAGGTCACGCCATTCGCGCCGGGCGCGAACGGCAACGACGAACTCCAGCCCGTCCATGACCGGCATGTTCCAGTCGATGCAGGCAAGGTCGAACGCGTCGCCTGCATCGAGCAGGTCGAGCGCCTCGCGACCGTTGCTGGCCTGCGATGTGTCGAAGCCGAGCCCGGAGAGGATGTCGGCCACGATCCTCCGCATCGTCCGGGAGTCATCAATTACCAGCGCCCTCATGCTGCATCCGCTGTGCTGATTCGGTAGACGGACCCACCCCCGATCGGCACACGTTCCCACGCGTCGTCGATACCGAGGGTCGATTCCGTGGCGCCCAACAGGAGAAAGCCGCCAGGTCGCAGGACGCTGCGCACCCGGCACAGCACCTCTCGCCTGGTCTGCAGGTCAAAGTAGATCAAGGCGTTACGCAAGAAGATGATGTCGAACGCACCCCCCGCCGGCGGTTGGTCAAGCAGGTTGTGCTGGGAGAACGTGACCGTCGAACGTATCTGGTCACTCAGCTCCCACTCAGCGCCCGCACGTACGAAGTGCCGCACCAACATCGCAGCAGGCAGGCCCCGGTTGATCTCGATCAGGCTGTATCGACCGGACCGGCCGCGTCTGAGCACCTCCTGCGAGATGTCCGTCGCGATGATCTCGACGGCGAGGCCCGGAGCCGATTCGAGCAGCGCCATCGAGATGCTGTACGGCTCTTGGCCGGTTGAGCAGGCCGCCGACCACACGCGAATCGATGTCAGCGCCGGGTCGTCCCGCAGGAGAGTCGGGACAACGTGCCCGATCAGGGCCTGGAAGGACTTGAAGTCGCGAAACCATGAGGTCTCGTTCGTGGTGAGGGCGTCCACGACGCGATCATGCTCGGCGCAGTGCTGCAGCAGACGCAGGGCGCCCACATACTCGTCGACCCCGACGAAGTCCGCCTGGCGAGCCAGCGCCCCCAGGCGTGTCTCCACCAGGTACTCTTTGCCGGCCGGAAGCTGAATAGCACTGCACCGGCGCACGAGCTCGGCCACGAAGGTGAAGGTGTCTGCTGAGATGGTCACATGCCCCCAGCCGAGGAGGCAAGGTCGCGGTCCAGACGAGGAACTGCGGCAAGGACGGCGGCGCCGATCTTGTCGAGCGGCAGCACCTGATGGGCGAGGCCAGCCTTCGCCACTGCGCCGGGCATGCCCCACACGAGGCTCGACTCCTGGTCCTGCACCAGGACGGTGCCGCCCGCCGCGACCACCGCCTCGCTGCCGCCGAGCCCGTCAGAGCCCATACCGGTCAGCATGACGGCGAGCAGACTCCCACCATAGACACTTACTGCGGAACGGAAGAGTGTGTCGACCGAGGGCCGGCAAGAGTTGACCATAGGGCCCTCATGGAGAACGGTGCGGGTGCCCCGCGCCGTCGCGCGCAGCTCGAGGTGGTGACCGCCCGGCGCGACATACACGTGTCCGGGCTGCAGCTCCTCACCCCCCTGCGACTCCAGGAAAGTGCTGGCGCACACGCGGTCGAGCCACTCCGCCAGCTGGCGCGTGAATATGGGGGCCATGTGCTGCACCACTACCACTGGAACTGGCAGCGTCGACATGGACCGGAAGACCTGGAGCAGGGCCTGGGAACCACCCATGGACGCGCCGATGACGACGGCGCGCACCGGCTCCCGTGGTCCCCGCGGACGGGCCGCGAGGTGAACCGCGTCGGCGCCGTCCCCGCCGGCATCCGACGCTCCGGCACGTGACGTCATGCTCGATCTGGCCTGCGCCGCAAGGGCCTTGATCTTGGGTATCAGCGACTCAGCCACGCCCGTGGACGCGGCTCCGGGGATCATCTGCGAGGGCTTGGTCACGAAGTCGTTGGCGCCAGCGGCCAGCGCGGCAAAAGTTCTCTTCGCGTCCCGCACGCTGACACTGGTGAACATGATGATGCGACACCGGTCGCCGCGCCGACGCATCGCCCGGACCGTCTCGATACCGTCCATGACCGGCATCTCCAGGTCCATCGTCACGACGTCGGGCGCCAGCTCTTCCACCATGGGCAGCGCGATCCGACCATTGGCGGCCGTGCCGACCACCTCGATCTGCGGGTCAACGGAAAGAGACTGCGCGACGAGGTGACGCACGGCCGCGGAGTCGTCAACCACCAGTACCCTGATCCGAGACACAATCACCTCCAAAATACAGGTGCCCAGCCGCTGCTCGGGGGCGCCCGCCGCCTTGTCCGAGCATATCGGCGGATCGGACGGTCAGTACGTGAAATCAGCGACCCGGTCATGGAGCTCGGTCGACATCCGAGCCAGGTCGGCGACCGATGCAGCCATCCGCGTCACTACCTCGCTTGCGGTGGCAGCAGCCGAAGCCACCGATGCCATGTTCGCGGCGATGTCACCGGAGCCGGCGGCCGCCTGCGTCACCGACCGTGAGATCTCATTGGTGGTTGCGGACTGCTCCTCCATCGCGCCGGCGATGGTGCTCTGGTGCTCGTTGATCGACTGGATGATCGCAGAGATCTCGCTGATCGCCTCCACAGCAGACGTCGTCTGAGCCTGGTTCGACTCGATCAGCGCGGCAATGTCCTGTGCCGTCCGGGCTGACTCCCGAGCCAGTTCCTTGACCTCAGCGGCAACCACGGTAAACCCCTTGCCTGCCTCACCCGCGCGGGCCGCCTCGATCGTCGCATTGAGCGCGAGCAGGTTGGTCTGTTCGGCGATGGAGGTGATCACCTTGACGAAGTTCGCAATCTGCTTGGAACTTCGCCCGAGCTCGCTGATCGTCGTGCCCGTGGACTGGGAGTACGTCATGCCCTGGTCGGCGACGATCGCTGCCTCGGCGGCGTTCTTCGCGATCTGCCGGATGGACACACTCAGCTCCTCGGCGCCCTCGGCCACGCTCCGCACGGTAGCTGAGACCTCCTCGGAAGCCGCCGCGACCGATCGTGCCTGCGCGCTGGACTCCTCCGAGCTCTCCGCGATCGTCACGTTCGAGGCCGCCAGTTCCTGGGAAGAAGACCTCAACGTTTCCGCGGTTCCGGCGACATTGGCCAGCATGGCGCGCAGCGACCCCTGGGCAACGGCCAACGAGTGCGCCGCAGCGCCGACCTCGTCAGCGCTGCGTTCCTCGGCGCCCACGGTGAGATCGCCGGCCGCCATCGCGTCAAGGGAGCGCTTCACACCGCCGACGGCTCGGGTCGTCTCCCGGATGACCAAGCGGGCGAGAATCCCGGCGAGAATCACGCCAAGGGCGAAGGCGATCAGGAGCAGCCACAGGTTGCGCGCAGTGTCGGCACTGACCGCCGTCGTGGCTGCGTTGATCCTGCTCTGCACGACGCCAGCTGCGGTCGTGATCAACCCCGATCGCGCCTCCGCGGACAGTGCGGGCGCCGCCGCTATCGCGGCATCGACCGCCGCGGTGTTGCCGGTCCGGGCCAGCGGGATCAGGATGGTGTCGCGCTGAGTCCGCCACTGGGTCTGCAGGCTCTTAAATGTGTCCCAGCTCGCCACCGGGGCAGTGAGGTGTGTGTCGACCGCCGTGATCGCCTGCTGCATCTGGGCATCGGTGGAGGCCATGCTTGCCAGCCAGGCGTTCCGCTGGGTGTCATTGGGAGCCATGGCGAGTCGGCGCACGTCCAGCTGGCCGTTGAGTTGTGCCACCCGGGCGTTCTCCAGGGGGGTCAGCACGTTGTTCGAGATTGCGGCGGCCTGGTCCGTCTGGGAGATGACCCGCACCATGGATATCGCCCCAAGGCCGAAGACCAGCGTGAACACGCCTACGAAGACCAAGACGACCGTGAACAGTTTGGTTCCCAGCCGGCGGTCCTGGAACCACCGCCAGCCAGATGGCCCACTCCGCGTCGACCGGTCGACGGCGGCGGATATCGGGTAGGTGCTCACGTGGTTCTCCTCGTCGAGTACTGGGTGTCGCTGGGGAAGCTGTCTCCCGCACCAGTGGCGCGGTCGATGTCAACTACGAGAAGCAGAGCGCTCTCAAGCTGATAGACGCCATGGATCACTTCGCGCAACGATGCCGAAAGAGTGTCCGGCGGCGCCTCCAGCTGCCGGCCCTCGACGTCGACCACATCACCGACGTCATCGACCAGCAGACTGATCGGCTCGCCGCCGACCTCAACAATGACCATCATCGGCTCGAGGTCGGCCGGTGGCGCCTCGATGCCGAGCCGGGCGCGCAGGTCAATCGTCAGGACCACCTGGCCGCGCAGGTTGATCAAGCCGGCGACGCCAGGCTCGGCGAGCGGGATCGCAGTCCGCTTCTGCCCGCCCAGCGCCTCCTTGACCCTGAGCATGTCGATGCCGTAGTGAGCACCGGCGATGGCGAATGTCGCGACCTGACTGGCCATCTCAAGCCCCCACGGCGCCGAGTGTGACGCCGGCGGCTTCCTGCTCGAAGGGGCCTGTTGCGGTATCGGCATCGAAGAAGGAGGGGTCACCGCGCAGGACAATCTGGCGCACGTCGATCAGCTCGGTCACTCGCCCCCCGAACACCGTCGAGCCAACCACGCCGCCGTCCTCAATCTGGCTGTGTCGCGTCGGGTCGTCGTCCAGGATGTCCAGGACCTTATCGATCACGATCGCTACGGTGTGCGACCCGCGCGTGAAGATGACCACGAGCAGGTCCTGCTGCCCGAGATCTCCGCCGGAGGGTTCCGCGCTCGTTCCGAGCACGCGGCCCAGGCGAACCAGCGGAACGATGGCCTGGCGGTACTGGAAGACCTCGCGACCGCCGACATGCTCGACGACATCGCCGTGCACACGCTCCAGCCGGGTGACCGCCTCGAGAGGTATGGCGACCCGTCGTCCGTCCCCTATCCCCACGACGAGGACCTGTCCGGTCGCCCCGACCAACCGTGACGGCACCTGATCGAGGTCCGGCTCAGCCACAGTGGACTGGCTGGTCAGCGTCGCTCTGGCGATACCTTGCACATCCAGGATCAGCGAGACACGGCCGTCGCCGAGCAACGTGGCGCCAGCGTAGACCCCGACCCGCCTCACGCGGGCCGTGAGCGACTTGACGACGATCTCCTCGGCGTCCAGGACACGGTCGACAATCAGCCCGAAGCGAAGCGCGTCGGCCTGCAGCACGGCGATGATGGTCGGACTGCCAGGCTCAGGCTCGTGGCCCGACCCGAGCACCGTGGGCAACCCGAGCACGTCACGCAAGCCGACCAGTGGCAGGAGCGCGCCACGCAGTCGGAGCACAGGGGCGAGGCCCACGTACTCGATCTTTGCCCCAGCGGATTCGCTGTCGACCGCGAGAAACTCCAGCACGTTGACCGTCGGGATCGAGTAGAGCTCGCCCGCGGACTCCACGATGATGGCCGAGATGATCGCGAGGGTCAGCGGGATCCGTAGCCGCCAGGTCGTTCCCGCACCGATGGCCGAGTCGACCTCAACCGTGCCGCCGATTCCCCCGATCCTGGTTTGCACGACATCCAGACCGACACCGCGCCCCGAGACGTTCGTCACGGTCTCCGCCATCGAGAAGCCAGGCAGGAACAGCAGTCCCAGCAGGTCGGCTTCCCCCAACGCGGCGATCTGGCTGGGTGTGCGAAGACCTCGGGTGACGGCCGTAGCTGCGACCCGATCGAGATCGATGCCCCCGCCGTCGTCCTCGACCTCGACGACGACCCGCCCGCCGGAGTGGTACGCCCGAATAGTAAGGAGCCCCGCCGCGGCCTTGCCCGCTGCGACGCGGGACTCGGCGTCCTCGATGCCGTGGTCAACGGCATTGCGCACCAGGTGCATCAACGGATCCTTGACCGCCTCAAGCAGTGCGCGGTCAAGCTCGATCTCGCCACCGACCATATCGAGGCGCACCTGGCGGCCACAGGAGGCCGCCAGGTCACGGACGACGCGGGGCATCTGAGCCCAGAGATGGCCGATGGGCTGCATCCGCGCCCGCATGACGCCTTCCTGCAGCTCCGAGGCAATCAGGCTCAGTCGCTGGGACGCCCGGATGAGGTTGCCATCGAGCTGGTCGCCCACGAGCCGGGTGATCTGGTTGCGCGCCAGGAGCAGCTCACCGACCTGGCGCATGAGGTCGTCCAGCACGTCGACGTCGACCCGGATCGCCGAGTGGGACACGGTGGCGGGCCCAGGTTCGTCCGCCAACGGCCCCGCACCGGCGGCCGGGACGTCCACATCCCGGGGTATCGGAGAGGCGGGGCCCGTCAGAACGGCACGGATCTGCTCGATCACGCCGTCGACAGCAACGTCCCCCTCGGCGCCGGAGGCCTCGATCGAGGCGAGAATCTCGCGAACCGTGTCAACCATGCGCAACAGCACGTCCGTCGTCGGCTGGTTCATCGCTCGCTGACCGTCGCGAAGCTCGGACAGCAGACTCTCACCCGCATGCGTGAGGTTCTCGAGCCGGCTGAACGCCAGGAAACCGCAGGTCCCCTTGATGGTGTGGATGGTGCGAAAAACTCGGCTCAGCAGCTCGCGCGAGCCGGGGTTTCCCTCGAGCGCAACAAGATCCTGATCGAGCTGACTGAGGTTCTCGTAGCTCTCGACCAGGAACTCATGGACGATCTCATCCATGTTTCCCACGGCTCAAGCGTCCCATGCCGGCGCCTACCCCACACACAAATTTCGGAAAGGGACTCCGCGCGGCAAGCGACCGGCGCCCATCGTTGACATGAAGTTTGATCCAATTCGCGCACAGCGCGGCATCCGTCCTCCTATCCTGAGACTGTCAACGCACGACTCCGTGGCTACCAGGGGTACCGGGGCCAGCTGGTACTCGCTATCGAAGGGCCCCCACCGCGCATGAGGAATCCGCACCCATGAAGATGGGCATGAGGAGCTCCCGGGCCGATACCTCGGCCGGCTCGGGCAGCAGCTCCAGCCTGAAGCGCTCTGCGAAGCACGGTCTCGAACAGATCGAGGCTCGCAGTGCCTTGTCGGACGCCATCTTCAACAGCGCGTACTTCTGGCAGATGGCCACCGACGAGCGGGGCGTCATCCAAATCTTCAACGTGGGCGCCGAGGCGATGCTGGGGTATGACGCGGTCGACGTGGTGGACCGGATCACCCCTGCGGACATCTCCGATCCTCAGGAGCTCATCAAGCGAGCGGCCGAGCTCAGCGCGGAGCTGGACACCCCGATCGCGCCCGGTTTCGAGGCGCTGGTCTTCAAGGCCAAACGCGGCATCGAGGACATCTACGAGCTGACCTACGTCCGTAAGGACGGCAACCGCTTCCCGGCCATCGTCTCGGTGACCGCACTGCGCGACGCGGCCGAAGACATCATCGGCTACCTGCTGATCGGCACCGACACCTCCGCCCGCACGGAGGTCACGGCGAAAGGCACAGCCGGCCACCACACGGACGATGCCTCTGGACCCGATTCCGCGATGGCGGCGGCAGGCACCATCCTCATCGTCGATGAGCGGGTTCAGAATCGCCGGTTGCTCCAGACCCTGCTCGAGCCTGAAGGGTATGTGACGCGCACCGCCGCCAGCGGCGAGGAAGCGCTGACCTCCATTGCCGCCGACCAGCCGGACCTGATCCTGATGGACGTCATGATCCCGGGGATGAACGGGCAGGAGGTGGCCAGGACCATCAAGGCCGACCGGTCCACCCGCAACATCCCGATCATCATGGTCACGGCACAGACCGACCGCGAGGCACGTCTGGCGGCAATGGACGGGGGGGCCGAGGACTTCCTGACCAAACCCATCGATCGGACCGAGCTGTGGCTGCGGGTGCGCAACCTCCTGCGCCTGAAGCGGCTCAGCGACCTCCTCGAGCAAGACCAGGTAACCGTGGATGCGGATGCGGAGGCACGGACCGCGGACCTGCAACGCTTTCGTGCCGCAATGGACACCACCAACGACTCGATCGTCCTCGTGAGCCGTACCACCATGCAGTTCGTCGAGGTCAACGCGACCGCGGCACAGATGCTGGGCTACTCGCGGGAAGAGCTGCTCGAGCTCGGGCCGAGGGTGTCGATGTCGCGTGACCAGCTGAAGGCCGAGTACGACCAGATCATCGCGAGCCAGGGGCGGACCGCGTCGATAGAGACTGCCCACCGAAAGGATGGCTCCACCTTCCCCATCGAGGTGCACCGGCAAGCACAGCGCTCGGGAGCCGACTGGATCATCGTCGTCGTCACTCGCGACATCACCGAGCGCATCGAGGCCGAGAGCCGTCTTCAGCGTCAGGCCCATTTCGACGCCCTCACCGGGTTGCTGAACCGCACGCGGTTCCGCGAGACCCTCACCAAGACGTTGGCGCACGCTTCGACCATCGGGCAGACGGTCGCAGTCCTTTTCCTGGATCTCGACTACTTCAAGAACGTCAACGACACCTATGGCCACGGGGTCGGCGACGAGCTGTTGATCCAGGTCAGCGACCGGCTCGTCCAGTGCGTGCGGGTCCGCGACTGCATCGGCCGACTCGGGGGAGATGAGTTCGCGCTGATCCTCACGATGCCGAAGGGTCGACACGATGCCGCAGTCGTTGCCAGCAAGATCCAGACAGCCCTGCTGGAACCCTTCTGCCTGAACGGCCGGAACGTGCCCGTGACCGTGACCGTGACCGCCAGCATCGGCATCACGCTCTCCCCCGACGACGCGACCGACGCTGACACCCTGCTCCGGTACGCGGATACGGCCATGTACACGGCAAAACAGGCAGGACGCGACAACTACCAGTTCTTCACGAGCGCGATGGACACCGAGGTGTCCCACCGGCTAGAGCTCGAGACCGCCCTGCGACAAGCCGTGAAGAACGGGGAGTTCGTCCTGCACTACCAGCCCCAGGTCGAGCTTGCAGGAGGACATGTTATTGGTCTGGAAGCCCTGCTGCGCTGGGAACGGCCCGGTCACGGTCTGGTCCAGCCCGGTGAGTTCATCGCCGCCCTGGAGGAGTCTGACCTGATCGTCGACGTAGGCCGTTGGGTCATCGCCGCAGCATGCGAACAGATCAGGGAATGGATCCGACGCGGGATCGACCCGGTCCGAGTGGCGGTGAACGTCTCACCACGGCAGCTCGTCAAAGGAGACCTGGAGGGCGATGTTCTGCGTGCGCTGGATGTCTTCGGGGTTCCAGGCGGGCTGCTCGAGGTGGAGGTGACCGAGACCTTGCTGATGACGAGTACCGACCGCACGGGCGCCACGCTGCAGACACTGAAGGCCGCGGGCGTGCATGTCTCCATCGACGACTTCGGGACGGGGTACTCGAGCCTCGCATACTTACGCAGGTTCCCGATCGACAAACTCAAGATCGACCGAAGCTTCATCTGCGACGTCACCAAGAACGCAGACGACGCCGCCATCGTCATGGCGATCATCCGAATGGGGCACTGCCTGAACCTGGAGGTGATCGCCGAAGGCGTCGAGACAGCAAGCCAGCTCGCATTCCTGCGAGGCAACGACTGCGACCAGATGCAGGGCTACTACTTCAGCACGCCACTGCCAGTGCCTGCGCTGGAAGCACTGCTTCTCGCAGGCACCAGCCTGCCTGCGGCCGATGGCCAGACATTGGCCCGTCGCAGCACTTCCGCCGTTCGCTGAGGCGCCTCAACACAGCATGCTCGTCGGCTTCACCCGACGACGGTGCGATGATCGTCACCAGTGACGCTTTATGGCGCTGAAGGCGAGTATGCCAACCACGTCGTCGAGGGCTGGGTTGGTGGTATGCCTCCCGTATTCCTCACGAACGCCCGTGAACAGCCGGTTTGACCCGATCACAGCCGGACCACACGAAGAAGCCCCCAACCGGCGTTTCCGCAGGTCAGGGGCCCTTTCAGCACGTGGTGGCAGGTGAAGGATTCGAACCTTCGAAGCTTTCGCGATGGATTTACAGACCAACGGCGGCAAGCCCGTGACCAGCGAAAACGTCCCTTCCATCGACAACTTACGTGCGCATTCCCCACAAACAGCCGACGTCAGCCGGGGCCAACCGGACACTTCTGGGCGTGTACACGCTCCCCCTGGTCGCGATGGAGGCCAGGATCTGCCAGTTGAGTCCGCTACGGAACGACGAAAACTATCTTTGTGCCAGGACTGCGCAGCCTCCGCGCGTGCCCGAGTCCGTTCCGCTGATCGGGACTCACTCTCATAGCCGATGAGCGGAAGTCGACCGCACCTCCATCACTTCTGGTTAAGGTGGACACAACCCAGGTTTTGTGTGACAATAGTCCAATGGCGGTCACCTGGTCGGAGACTGCAGACAAGCACAACGTCCCCCGAGACGAAGCCCTCTACGCCATGAGCCACGCCCACGCTATCTTCCCGAACTTTCAGGCGACCGCGGCGGCTTCA
>Ga0209540_10003127_pt1 | contig 11462 bp, 14 predicted proteins | sample BarGraIncu01121A_FD_184501 | JGI IMG/M metagenome (GOLD analysis project Ga0209540, IMG submission 184501) | Arctic peat soil microbial communities from Barrow, Alaska - Barrow Graham LP Incubations 011-21A (SPAdes) (version 2) | ecosystem: Environmental > Terrestrial > Soil > Wetlands > Peat... | reverse complement strand
AGAAAAATTATTTGAAGTCAATTGGAGTAAATCACTAAAGTAAACTGCTACGACCAAAAATCAGCTAAATTCTGAAAGACACTGGGTTGCCTGCCAGTGGTTTATATTTTTGGGTGGGAAACTTGGGTTTCTAACAAAAAAAGAAAGTTTTAAAAAGGTCAAATGTTATATATACATAACAAAGTGTTATAAATAAACAACATTTTTAGGGTAAATAAAATGGATAAAGTTGATAAACTTTGGTTGGTGATGATAAAATGAAATTCAGAAAAGATAAAGAAATTTTAATTGAGATGGGCTTTTGGATCATATTGGTTTTAGGCTTATTTGGGCGATGGCTTCAAAATACATCAAATCAGGAGATGTTATTCTTTGTTGCTCTCTGGGTCAGTATGCTGGCAGCAACAATATACAAATCAACAAAACCAAAACCAACGGGTATTCTTATCGACGAACGAACACGAAGAACCTCAGAAAAGGCGGCATATTATGTTATAATGGTAGAAATCTGTTCTCTATTGTTTTTTGGCATGCTTTATTTTGGATTTCCGAAACCTGAGATCCATTTTATTGATGTGGTATTTTTTGGCCCTCTTGGTCTTTTTGCCTTATTTGGTTTATTTGCTTTTTATTTCAATAAAAAAGGTGATGGGGAATGAAAATCAATACCAAGGAAAATAAAAAATTGCTTTTGGCGAACAAGATTATCATAGCACTATGCATACTTTTGCTGGCAAGTGCATTGATTGGGCTGTTTAGAAAGCCGTTTTACCTGGGAACCACGATTACCAGCTTCATGCTGGGTTTGACTCTTTTGTTTAGCGCATATATAGATCACAAAAGGATAACGGCGGAATTAGAAGGAAAAACAATCGCAGACGAACGGTCAAGGCGCGCTTTTGAAAAGGCAGGCTTTTTCGCATTTCTCCTTCTTATTGCAGTATTGATTATTTCTGGCCTGGCTAACAGCGCCTTTGAGTTGGGGCTGGAATATACACTTACAGTAAACGTGATTTTGTTTGCCGGCGTGTTTTCCTGGATTATTATTGGGTATTATCTTGACAAAAAAGGCGAAGTATAATGAAAACGAGGATCAAGGAGTTGCGGGCAAGATATGATTTAACCCAGGAAGAACTTGCTAACAAGGTGGGGGTGAGAAGAGAAACCATCCTTTTCTTAGAAAAAGGAAAATATAATCCTTCATTAAAACTCGCCTATGACATAGCTAAAGTTTTGAAATCCAAAATAGAGGAGGTATTCATATTTGATGAGTGAAGTAATAAAAAAAGATGAATCCGCGGAGATCATTTAAGCCCCTTCTGGGCTCGCTTCTTAGACTCTATCGCAATCTCCTTCTGCTTTTACCAGCCCTATAATATCTTTCAATGTCCTTTTTTTTCTTGGCAGCACATTTAATTCCTGTTTCCCTATCGATCCACTCCAGAACACTACAGTCTGGTATCCTCTTGAAATCACTCAAAATCCAACAAAGACCTCTGTGGTTCACCGTTTTTTGAACAATTCTTCCCCGAATCGTATGCATCTGAACCCGGCAGCTCGACCGTACCATACTGCCCCCCTCCACCCGGACACACCTTCACTTTTCCTTCTTTGAAAGCATTAATGGCGCCGACAACCCGCTCATCGATCCCGGAATTATCGATATCAGCATCTACAAGCACTGAAATCTCAGTCCCGTATTTGTCGATAAGCGCCTTCCATATCGCCTGGACACCCTTTGTATTTGGGCCGATTCCCAGGGCTTTTGCGATTATTTCCGATAGTGGTATTATATGAACATACTTTGGCCTGTGAGCCGGATATTTCGGTTCATCATATGCTGCAAGCTCATTGACCCTGTCTTTTACCCCTTTTTTTATCATTCCCTTGCATGAACATTTCCAGTTTTTCATGAGGCTCTCACGGATCGTATAATGCTTGAAACAGCGGATGCAGGCGCTCTCATTGTATTTTCCTTCTTCCGGCGGCATTCCGACATTCAAGACCGGCTCTCTTCCCTTTTCCCGGATTATAGCCATTTTAACTTCATCAAAACTAACATCTTCCATTTTGAACCTGTTGAATTCCCTGGCAAGTTTGTTCACATACGGTGAATGAGCGTCAGAGTTTGTAAGGAACGTGAGGCATTGAAGCTCGGATATCCTATCTGCATACGACGTATCGGCACTAAGCCCCAGTTCTATGAAGTAAATATGATCTGCCATGTCACCATAGCATTCTTTAATTGAATTATGATATGCATACATGGCTGTCCATGGCGTGAAAGCGTGCGCTGGGCCAATGAGGGCCCCGGCGGATATTGCAGCTTCAGCGATATCTTCCCCCCCCAGCCTCACATTGGGCCTTCCATCAGAATCGATATCTTTAGAATGAGGTTTCATGAATTCGTACAGTTCTTCAGCTTTGGATACCGAAGGGACGATCAGGAGATGATGCACCTGGTTAATATCCTCGATTTCCGTTGTAAGGATAAAATTCGTCTTATCTAATTTGAAGATACCGTTCTCTTCTTTTAACTTTTTTATTTCAGTCAGCCAGCCGGGATGAAGGCAATCACCCGTAGCTACAAGCTGGATACCCTTTTTCCCTGATTCTGCGGCTAAGGTTGGAAGGTCCATCTTAGGGGATGTTGCCATGCTGTATTTTGAATGAATATGAAGGTCTGCGTTAATGAGCATAAAAAATTCTTAAGTCTAATTTCCTTTCTGGATCAGGAAATGATACTCATCTCCTTCCTGGGAAAGTTTCAATAACTTATGCCCCGCCCTTTTTGCCCATCGCGGGATATCCTGGACGGCAGCCGGGTCTCCAGTGACCATTTCAAGGACCTCTCCAGGTTCTATTTTTTCCATTTCAGTGGTCGTATTAAAAATCGGAATAGGGCAATAGAGTCCCACGCAATCAACCAGGATCTTTGGTTTAATATTATCTTTTTCAGCCATTGAACTCAACCTTTCTTAATAGCATTATGGAATCGCGAATTCTTAAGCTTATTTAATACCCAGGACATCCGACATTTCATATATTCCGGGTTGCTCCTTTGATACCCACTCTGCCGCTCTTACAGCCCCTTTTGCGAATGCTGCTCTGCTGTGCGCCTGGTGTTTTATCTCTATTCGCTCTCCATCGCCCGCAAAGAGCACTGTATGATCTCCCACGATATCTCCACCGCGCACGGCATGGATGCCAATCTCTTTATGCCGTGGAGCAAGACCTTTTCTTCCATATACAAGCTCTTTCCCGCCAAGGGTCTGTGATATTATTTCTGCCGCTTTCATGGCTGTACCGCTTGGAGCATCTTTTTTCTGGTTATGATGAGCCTCTATTATTTCAATATCGTAATCATCAAGTCTTTTTGCCGCTTCCTGGAGCAAACCCCAGAAAACATTCACGCCAATTGAAAAATTCGGCGTGATAACGGCTGCAATGCCGTTTTCTTTAATCGATTTATCTATTATTGCACGCTGTTCAGGCGTAAAACCTGTCGTTCCCACAACGAGATTGACTTTATTCTTAGCTGATGCGGTTATATTATTCACTGCAGCATGGGCTATAGTGAAATCAATAAGAACATCGGGCTTTGATTTTTTCAGGATATTTTCAATATCTTTTGCATCCGTCACTGCCACGCCTTGGTTTTTGATCCTCATAACTTCGCCAATATCCTTGCCGATATTTGTGACATCGATGGCTGCCACAAGTTTCAAATCTTGCGATTTCAGGACATTTTCAATAATAAGCCCGCCCATTTTCCCGCAGGCTCCGGTGACAGCTATTTTTATCATATTATCACTTTATTAGATGAAGATCATTTAATGCAGTTTTTAACTTTCGCTCATTATCGTCACTCATAGGTGCAAGAGGAAGTCTCAGATCCCCGGCCGGAAGTCCGATAAGCTCCACAGCCTTTTTGATCGGGATGGGATTTGTTTCTAAAAAGACTGCGCGTATTAGCGGGGCAAGCAACAGGTGTACTCGTCTTGCTTCTTCCATGTTTCCTTTGCTGATCGCTTCAACCATCGAAACCGTAAGTTTCGGGGCGACATTGGCCACCACTGAAATCACCCCGGCTCCTCCCAGTGCCATTATAGGAAGTGTCAGTCCATCATCACCAGAGACAACCACGAAATCCTCATCCTGTGTCATCTCAAGTATTCTTGTTACCTGGTCAAGGTTACCGCTTGCTTCCTTTACACCGATGATATTGCCCTCTTTTGCAAGTTCTGCCACAACTTCAGGCTTGAGATTCACGCCGGTTCGTGATGGAACATTGTAGAGTATTATTGGAATGTCAACTTGATTTGCTATCTTCTTAAAATGTGCCAGCATTCCCCGGTCATTTGGTTTATTATAATAAGGAGTTATCAAAAGGGCTGCATCAGCGCCAGCATCCCTGGCAGAACGGGTCAGTTCCAGAGCTTCCGTAGTGTTATTTGAACCAGTTCCCGCAACTACCGGGACTGTGGAACAATCTATCGCAATTTCTATGACATTTTCATGTTCTTCGATCGAAAGAGTCGCTGATTCACCTGTGGTTCCACAGGGAACTATTCCTGAAACACCGTTTTCTATCAGGAAACCGATATTCTGCTGCAGACCTTCTTTATCAACCTTATTCTCCCTTGTGAAAGGAGTAATAAGGGCTGGCAGAACACCGCGTATCATAGATCCTTATCTCTTTCTTGTGGCCTGAACTCTCAACTGTCTTACTATATATCCAGCCACTCGATTTCGAATAACTTTACTTTCGACGTCTGTATATTTGGTGACGTTTTCCTTGTTCTGGTTAAAATCTAGGCTGAATTCATCATTGTGTTTTTCAAGTAATTGGGCTGTTAATGATTTTATATATCCTTGTCTAATATTTCCCATAATTAATTATCTCCATTTTTTTTTGTGCATACAACCCCATCATTCTTATAGATTTCTGGAGAACAGAGTAAATGACCACAGATTTATTTAATCCAGAGACTATTTGCCTGCAATGAATAAGATTCTATTGACCAATGATGATGGAGTATATTCCACCGGACTTAAAGCTGCATATGATAGCGTTTGCGACCTTGGAGAAGTAACGGTCGTTGCACCCTCTACCCAGAAAAGCGGTGTTGGGCGCAGCATATCTATATTTGAACCGCTTCGGGTGTCCGTGGCAAATGTTAATGGTATCAAAGCATACGCAGTTGCTGGAACTCCTACCGATTCGGTCATAATAGGTTTATTCTCGATATTGAAGGAGTATCCTGCCCTTGTTCTTTCCGGTTTCAATATAGGAGAGAACATAAGCACAGATACAGTGACAACAAGCGGTACGATCGGCGCGGCCCTTGAAGCCGCAAGCTATGGTATTCCCGCGCTTGCTGCATCGATACAGGTCATAGATGAGGGAGATAAGTTCGATGACCACCGCGAATATAGTTATGATTTTGAAGTTGGTATCAAGATCGTTAACAGGATCGCAAAAAATGTGATACGTAAGGGTCTGCCGCATGGAGTAAATCTGCTCAACATCAATATACCAAAACATGCGAGCATGGATACCCAGATCGAGATCACCCGCCTGGCACCGAAGATATTTGTTACGGGTGTGGAAGAAAGGTTTGACCCCAGGGGCAGGCCGTACTACTGGATAAATGGCGACCTTATCAGGGATGCAGAAGAAGGAACTGATGTAAAAGCGGTCATGAAGAAAGGGCATATCTCAGTAACCCCGTTAACACTTGATTCAACGGCACGGGTGGATTTTTTGGAGATTGAAGCCCTCTTGTAAGATGGGAATGATTTAATATCTTGAATAGCATAATAAACGTGAGAAAACATGATCTTAAACTTCCAGCTTACAAACGTTGAATCAAAGGTTTATTCAACCTCTGAGGATATTCGAAAATATAAGAATATCAATATAAATTACGATGTAAATCTTAAAAATCCCTTAATCGTTTCGCAGAATACTCCTTTTGGGGAAAAATCAGTATTGAGGGTGGAATATACATTTGCAATCAATTATCTGAGCCCCAATATCGGTCACATCAGGTTTGAAGGATCATCGGATTATTACAGCGATGAGGACTTAAAAGACCTGAAAGAAAAGTGGGACGCTGGAAAAGCGCCGGGCGATATTCAGAATGAGCTTGCAAATACCATGGTGGCAAATCTTGCGCCTCTTGCATTGTTGATTTCAAAGTCGCTGGGTCTTCCTCCATCCATGCCTATTCCGGTTATCAATTTCCAGCAGGCTCAGAAGAAAAAGGAAGAGCCTTCTTATTATCATGGATAGATAGACAACTAAAAAACTCACTGAAGTATAATGGCATTTTTCCAGATATCAATGTGGTGTCTGGAGGGATGATTGTTCAATTCATCAATTTCAGGAATATATCCTCAAGCGATGTTTCCAGGGTTTTAATATTGATTATTTCCCCATTGTGTCCCGCCACCCAGCTTGTAATAGTGTTGAATTCATCCAGGTTCTTTGTTCTTGCAATGAAGTTCCCGTTATTTTTTACGACATCGAAATCAAAGTGATCCAAAACATTGAATTCGATCTCATATTCAATAGCTCCGCACATTTTTTTTATCTCAGGCATGGTGCCAATTGCGACTTTTTTACCTTTGTTCATCATAAGGACCCGGTCGCATATGCTTTCTACCTGGTATAAGTTATGGGCGCTAAAGATTATGGTCTTATCCTGTTTTTTCAGTGACAGGACAAAGTCCGTGAGATACTTTGAAGTTGTCGGATCAAGGCCCGATGTCATCTCGTCCATTATCAGGTATTCTGGATCGTTTATTAAAGCTCTTGCTATCATGACTTTTCGTTGCATACCCTTTGACATCTCACCTGTCTTTTTATCTCCTGCATCAAGCCTCAGTGCACCAAGGATTTCCCGGATCCTTTTTGACGCGGTCTCATTTTTGATCCCATATATCTCTGCGAAGAAATGGAGGTATTCATGGGCTGTCATCCCTTCGTACAGGGGGCTTTCTTCGGGCAGGAAACCAAGCTTCTGTTTAATTTTCTGTGAATCCTTCTTTATGTCCATCCCCTGAATTTTTATGAAGCCGCCTGTGGGGATAATTAATCCGCTTAGCATTTTCAACGTCGTGGTCTTCCCGGCACCGTTTGGTCCCACAATACCAAATATCTCGCCCTTTTCAATTTCAAAATCCAGACCATCAACGGCCATAAAGCCGCCATATTCCTTACTCAGTCCCATTACTTCAATTTCTTTCATAGAAATACTTATTACTCTATGAGTATAATAAACATTATGATGAGAGGACTGTTTACTATATCAAAATGGGAATTAAGGAGAACCCGTTCAACTATCAGTCTTAAAATACGTTTCATCTCTATATTTATTTTGATCATGATAGGCACTGCCTCCTTTTTTGCAGTCCAGTCAGGCCTTCATATTAATGATAATATTTATAAAGTGGTGGTGACTGACGATAAACTTGCCAATGTCATAAGGAGTGATTCGAAATTTGAGGTTTCTGTTTTAGAGGAAGAGAGGGCAAAATATCTTTTTGAACATGATAATTTTGATCTTCTTATTATCGGAAAAAGGATATATTACCAGAATACTGAAAAATCCATATCAGCTTTTGATTCATTAGACAAGACTGTAAAAAGATATAATGAAGCCAGTCTAATGACTTTCAATGATCTAAATAATACTTTTCCTGTATGGGTAAGTATTGAGAATGTTGCCAGGGAGCAGTCATTTATTTCACCGTCCGTGAACAAACTTCCGGAAGTTGAACAGTCCCTCAATGAAATATCCTCATCAGGATCACAAAGTGACCAGGCTATCGCAGCTGTGGGAACTCCAGGAATTGGAGCGTCAGTTACTGCAAATCCGGAAATTGGAAAATCGGACAGTTCCCAACTTCCTTCTATCAAGGAAATTGCAGGCGTGCAACAATTTTTACCAATAAGTGAGCAAACTCTTGCAACTCCGTCTCATATAAGCCCCCCGGTGCCTTTCAAATCGGTCGTTTTAAGTTTCTTGTTTATATTTCCAATTTATTTTATAGCACAGTTTTTTTCATCAAGCATAATGGAAGAAAGAATTAAGAGAAAAGGCGAACTTTTGCTTGTTTCACCTGTTAGTTCCTTCCAGATCGTCCTAGGTAAGCTTTTACCGTATCTATTGGGTTCAATAGCACTTGTAGCTATGATGACATTAAGGCTGGGGGGAAGCCCCTGGATAATTCTTGTAATACTGCCAATTTCCCTTATGTACCTATCAACATCATTCCTGGGAGCGATCATTGCCAGGAGCTACAAAGAACTCAGTTTTGTGCTTATTTTCCTGTCGGTTTTTTTATCAGGTTATATTTTCTTTCCGGCGATGTTTTCCAATGTACACGCAATAAGCATCATTTCCCCCATGACACTTGTTGTCAGGCTTCTCGAGAACGAAACGGTTTCGATAAGTGATTATATGTTCTCAACTATCCCCTTTTACCTTGTATCCATACTTATTTTCATATTTGGTATTTTTATCTACAGGGAAGAAGACCTGTTCACGCAAAAGCCAATTTCGGGAAAACTTCTTGATTCTATCCAGGAATTCATAAAAAGGGCGTATGTTCCGCTTTTTTCCCTGAGCATAGTACTTATCCCGATCGCATTTTCGATCCAGATGATGCTTATTGTATTGATGTTTAATTTTCCTATCCGCATCGGAATAGTATTTTTCATTATCGTGGCTGCATTCATAGAAGAACTGGTAAAATCAGTAGGGATTTATACGGTCTTTTCTAGAAAAATGTCAGATGTAACGACTGGCAATGCTTTGAAATTCGGCATATTGTCGGGTCTTGGTTTTTTCACGGGTGAAAAAGTTTTACTTCTTGTAGTCATAGCCAGCATTTCCGGATCAGCGTTCGGTTCAGTTATGGGAGCCGGCCTTCTTGTTTTCCCGCTGCTTTTACATATCACTTCCACAACAGTAGCATCACTTGGGATCAGATACTCAGGATGCAGATATTATTTTGCGAGCGTTATCCTGGCATCCGTTGTTCATGCAGCTTATAATCTCTATCTTGTGAGGGTTGTTATTCTTGGCTAACAGAAAGATCATTGTTAAAAAAGAGCTCAAATCCCTCATGTTTGAGAAAACCCTGGTACTTGCGATCATCGTGCAGTTGTTCATAGCTTCCTTCTCATCCCTGCTTGTTATTGGTCTTGCGTCGTTCTTTGACCCCTCGGCTCTTGACGGGTATAACAGCCCCCGGTCAAATGTGGGAATAGTCGGGACAGGGGAACTTAAGCAATTTATTGTAAAAGGCCATGTCTCGGCGCTTAATTACAATAATCTTTCATCTGCAGTTACTGATTTTTACAGGAACAAAATTGATGCTATCATTGTTATCCCGAAAGAAGTGGCAAATGGAAGCGAAATAATACAGATAATGACCTATCTTCCAAAATCAGATATAAAAGGCACATTCGCAATGCTGCAGCTAAAAAAGCCTCTTGAGAAATATGAAGCTTATGCCCAGGATCTAAGGAGTTCAAAGTTGGGGTTTGAACCAATAAGACTTATTGTAGATAAGTCACCAAAAAAGACATCGACTTATTTTGAATTCATATATGGGATACTTATACCACTTCTTGTATTTACGCCTGTTTTCATATCTGGCGGGATGATAATTGATATGATAACGGAAGAGTATGAACGTAAAACACTTGACCTGCTGCTTGTTTCACCCCTGTCTTTTTCTGAAATACTGGACGGAAAAATAATAACAGCTATAATCATCGTCCCGGCGCAGGCATTCTTATGGCTTCTTCTTGTAACCATAAACAGGGTTGTTGTTCATAATATCGGTTTGTTACTGCTCCTTTGCGGAATAGTAGCTGCAATAGTTGTTATCCTTGGTGCGATGATAGCTGTATGGTTTAGAAAGAGAATGGTATCCCAGTATCTTTATTCACTTGTGCTTATAATGTTGTTCCTTGTAGGGTATCTATTCGCAAATTCTCCTTTTAACCTTGCGACCAGGCTGTCAGCGGGTTCGATCGGGGCAGAGGCGCTTGTTTATTTCGGAGTGTATGCGGCTTTAGCATTTGGTTTGTATGTGGGAGTTAAAAAGATGGGGACAAGATGAGAGGCGCATACTTCTGCCAACGACATTAGTCCCGGCATATACCACATGAGAATCACAGCATGCCGAGTGCGCGACATTACAATATTTGAAGGAATTGGTAAAGGATGCGGGAATAAATATGAAAATATATCCTCCCTTATTTAGACACTCCTGCGCTACTACCTCTGTCTAATCGGTATGCAAGAGGCTAAGATAAGATATATTTAGGATGGACTTCACAATCTAACATGATCGCAAAATATCTTTGGATTCTTAACTGGACAATATGATATCTACACTTTGATATATCTAAAAATACTTTGGGTTAATTTGAGACCATAATAATTGGTAATGATAAATTGAAATTACCATAAAAAATGCGTATCATAAAAATTATAAGCAGTTTTTTTAAAACCACGATTCCTATATATGGTTATTTTCTAACAAAGATATTATATATCTCGAGGTGATACTAAATCTAAATGGCACGTCCAAAGTTTGCAGAATATGCTCGGAGAGCTACTATAAAAATTAAGTCGAGATTTAAGTCTTTAATAGACCATCCTGAATTATATTTATATGGAATTTTGAAACCAATTTTATCGATATTTGTAATGTTACTTGTCGTCTTGGTGTTGCCGTTTTTGATAGGAAGTGACTATGAGGCTATATTAAGAATTGCTGAATTTGTAATAATTAGTTCGGGAACTTTAGCAATATTGATCTTTTTTTATGCTCATGAAAAGAAAGGACATGAAACATATGATAAAATAGTAAGGTCGGGAGAACTTCTTTTTCAATGTTCAGTTACTTTAATTATAGGTCTTGGATTGTTACCACAAGTTGGATACTTACTAAACCACGCAAAGTTTAGCCAGCCATTTGGAGTGTTTGCAGGTGTCTATGATGGTTTTTTAGCTTTAATTGTTTTTATTATAATGTTAATAGGCATATTTAGTCTTTTGTTTTCAGCCTTTTTTCTTATATTGGGAATCATGAGATTAATAGAGGTATTCGAAACAAATTCGTTGAATGCCAGAAAGCTAAATTAAAGCCAGCGTATTTTTTGGTAATCTAACAACCGACTTTTGACAGATGACCAAATCAACCTTTATGTGGAAATTATGAGAAATTTGCCGATTTCATATTATCATATTTCCCAGATAAATCTGATTTGAATTCCGATGAGAATTGGAAGAATGTTAAAAGACATGTAACAACTCACCTTTAAGAAGTTGATGTGTTTAGACTCTTTCCATTTGGTTTTATCTCAAGTTTATTCTTCAGCATTCCCATAAATCTCTGTCCTCTTTTTTTTGCAGTTTCGTAAACACTCAAAA
>Ga0209540_10003126_pt1 | contig 11470 bp, 6 predicted proteins | sample BarGraIncu01121A_FD_184501 | JGI IMG/M metagenome (GOLD analysis project Ga0209540, IMG submission 184501) | Arctic peat soil microbial communities from Barrow, Alaska - Barrow Graham LP Incubations 011-21A (SPAdes) (version 2) | ecosystem: Environmental > Terrestrial > Soil > Wetlands > Peat... | reverse complement strand
CTCGCCGCACCCCTCGCAGGCGCTTGAGAACTCGAACAGGGGTTGGAGCACCTGCGAGCCCTTGATGGTGTCGTGCGGGAGCAGATCGCGGTCAAGCTCGGGAATTGCCTCAAAAAAGGCGTAGTTGGCCCGCTCGCGGTCCCGGTGCTCGGCGACCGGTTCCATGTTGATGGACTTGTGCCCGACCACGCTCTTGCTGATCGCCGGGCACTGCTCCACGCACACCCCGCACCCGGTGCAGTCGTCGGGGGCGACCTGGATGCTCAGCAGGTGCGAGGTCACCAGGTCCCTGGAGTTGAAGGGCTTGGTCACGAAGGTATCCGGCGCGCCGTCCAGGTCCTCGGCGGTGAGCACCTTCATCCCCATCGCATTGTGCGGGCACACGATCGCGCACTTGCCGCAGTCGATGCAGATGTCCGGGTCCCAGATCGGGATCTCCTGGGCGAGCGCCCGCTTCTCGTATCGCGTGGTGCCGGTCGGGAAGGTTCCGTCCACGGGCAGTGCGCTCACCGGAAGCAGCTCCCCCTCGCCGGCGAGGATGCGGGCGGTGACCCTGGTGACGAAGTCGGGCGCCCCCGGCGGGACCACCTCGCGTAGGGGCGTGGTCGAGGTCACCCCCTCCGGCACCGTGAGCTCGTGCAGCTCTGTCAGGGAGGCGTCGACGGCGGCGAGATTGCGCTCGACGATCTGGCGCCCGCGCCGGCCGTAGGTCTTCTCCACCGCGCGCCGGACCGCGTCGATGGCCTGCTCTTGGGGCAGGATCCCCGAGAGAGCGAAAAAACACGGCTGCATGACGGTGTTGATGCGCCCACGAAGGCCGTGCTCGCGGGCCACCCGGTGCGCGTCGATGACGTGCACCTTAAGACTCTTCTCGACGATGGCTCGCTGAACCTTCTCGGGCAGGGCGTCCCACACCTCCTCGGACGGATACGGTGCGTTGAGCAGCAGAGTCGCGCCCGGCTTGGCCACCGCCAGGACGTCCTGGGTGAACAGGAACCCGAACTGGTGGCAGGCGACGAGGTCCGCCCGACCTATGAGGTATGTGGATCGGATGGGCTCACGGGAGAACCGCAGGTGCGAGACGGTGATCCCGCCGGCCTTCTTCGAGTCGTAGACGAAATAGCCCTGGGCGTGCAAGTCGCTCTGCTCGCTCACGATCTTGACGGTGTTCTTGTTGGCACCGACGGTGCCGTCCGAGCCCAGCCCGTAGAACACCGCGCAGACGTCTCCCTCGGGCGTGGGCAGCTCGAAGTCGCGATCGGGGCGCACCGACAAGTGAGTCACGTCGTCGACGATGCCGACGGTGAAGCGGGGTCGCGGCGCCTCGGACCCGAGCTCATCGAAGACCCCCTTGACCATGGCCGGGGTGAACTCCTTCGACGACAATCCGTAGCGACCGCCGGTCACCCGCGGCATGTCGGCCCGGTCGCGCAGCCCGCTGCTGACAGCTTCGGCCAGTGTCGCGAGGACGTCAAGGAAGAGCGGCTCGCCGAACGCGCCCGGCTCCTTGGTGCGGTCGAGCACCGCGACCCGGCGTACGGACGTGGGCAGCGCGGCGACCAGCTCGGCCGCAGGGAACGGCCGGTACAGCCGTACGGTGAGCACCCCTACACGCTCCCCTCGACGGTTGAGCTCCTCGACCGTCTCCTGGACCGCGCCTGCACCCGAACCCATGATCACAATGACCCGGTCTGCCTGGGGATGCCCGTCGTACTCCACCAGCCGGTACGCGCGCCCAGTGCGCTCGGCCAGCCGATCCATCGCGTCCTGCACCGCGGCCGGCACCGCGTCGTAGAAGGGGTTGGCCGCCTCGCGGGACTGGAAGAACACGTCCGGGTTCTGCGCCGATCCTCGTAGCACCGGGCGCTGGGGGGTCAGCGCGCGATCACGGTGCGCCAGGATGCCGGCGTCGTCGACGAGGGCCCGCAGGTCGTCCTGCTCGAGCATGGCCACCCGGTTCAGCTCGTGGGAGGTGCGGAACCCGTCGAAGAAGTGCACGAACGGCACCCGGGTCTGCAGTGTGGCGAGGTGGGCGACGGCGGCCAGGTCTTGTGCCTCCTGCACCGAGCTGGAGGCCAGCATGGCGAAGCCGGTACTTCGTGCGGCCATCACGTCGGAGTGGTCGCCAAAGATCGACAGGGCGTGCGTTGCCAGCGAGCGGGCTGCGACGTGGATGACTGCCGAGGTCAGCTCACCGGCGATCTTGAACATGTTGGGCAGCATGAGCAGCAGGCCCTGAGACGAGGTGAAGGTCGTCGCCAGCGCGCCGGTCTGCAACGCCCCGTGAAGTGCGCCGGCGGCGCCGCCTTCACTCTGCATCTCGACCACCCGAGGCACCACGCCCCACAGGTTGGTCCGACCGGTCGACGCCCAGGCATCGGCAAGCTCCCCCATCGGTGACGAGGGGGTGATCGGGTAGAGGGTCACCAGCTCGCTCAGGGCATAGGCGACCCCGGCCGCTGCCTGGTTCCCGTCGACACATTCATGCCGCATGTCATCGCTCCCTGCAGTCTTGGCACCTGAAGCTGACACGGTATCTCCCTCGACGCGAAGAGATAAGGGGTCCGAGTTGACTGACCAAGGACGTTGCAGTGACCTCGCAGGCCCTTCCGAGTGAATGCGCGACCCCCGGGCCGTACCGCTCGGCACGCGAGCGGGTCCGACGACCGGTTCGACCAGTAGCGCGGGACCGGCTGAGGCTGCCGCGATCAGCACGGCAAGTTCAGCCACTTCGCGAAGAAGCGGTCAGGTCTGAGTTGGGTGGTCTTTCAGTGCGCGTCGACGTGTTGTCGTACTGCGTCGAGCTGCGTTGATGTCCCGAGGGCGATGAGGATCGTGTGCGGGGCCAGGCGCGTGTCTCCGGTCGGGTTGGCAATGAACTGGCCGGTAGCGGACCGTATGGCCAGCAGCAGCGCTCCGGTGGCTTCACGGAGCGCCGCGTCCGCCAGGGACTGGCCGACCAATGGCGACATGGTGGTGACCTCGATTTCCTCGATCCGGTAGTCGAGGGTCTCGTCATGCATGACCACATCGAGGAACTCGCTGACGTGGGGCTGCAGCGCGAAGGCCGCCATCCGCCGGCCACCAATCAGTTGTGGGTTGACTGCGCGGTTGGCGCCTGCGCGCAACAGTTTGGACTTCGACTCCTCGGTGCGGGCGCGGGCGATGATCACGAGGTCTGGCCCCAGCGCACGGCTGGAGAGTGTGACGTAGATGTTGCTGGCGTCGGTGTCGACCGCGCTGATCAGGGCGCTGGCGCGGGCGATCCCCGCGGCTTCGAGGATGCGGTCGTCGGTAACATCGCCGAGCACGGTTGGATACTCGAGGTCCTGGAGCCGAGCTGGGTCGCGGTCGACCACGACTATCGGCTTCCCGAGCATGCTGAGGTACTGCACGCTCGCACTGCCCACGCGACCGCAGCCGCAGATGATGGTGTGTCCGGTCATCCGGCTGATCTGGCGATCCATCCGCCACCTCCCCATGCGTTGACGCAAATGTCCCTCGATGAGCGCCTCGAGTAGGACACCAAAGGCGTAGAGCGCGGTTCCGACACCCATCAGGATGAGCATGATGGTGAACAGCTGGCCCGCGGCCGTCAGAGGGTGGACCTCACGGAAGCCGACAGTGGTGACAGTGGTGACCGTCTGGTACACCGCGTCGAGTGCTCCGAACCCGAGGATGACGTAGCCGACGGTTCCGGCGATAAGCACCAGCCCGAACGCCAGGAGTGCTCGACCTATCCGTCGCAGTGGGCCCACGAGCGTGATTATCCACCCCAGGCGGCACACACCGTCCGTAACGTCGACACAGAACCTCTGACACCTCGGCATGCTGACGATTGAGAGGAGCGACCTCAGCGATGCTGGGGGTCGTGGACGATCGCCACACGCCGATCGTCAGTGGTCATCTCGGCCACCGAGCGCCCTGTCCGCTGCCTCCGGGGCAGGTGCGCCGGTCGGACGGCAGGTTGAGTGCGTGGCCGCAGTCGTGGTGATTGACCAGGGTCGTGCATACGTGGGACACCTGGGAGCGCAAGTGCCCGGTGCGAACGAGGAGGATGGCCTCATGACAACGATCGACAGTGCCGAGAGTGGGCGCCGCCTGCGATGCGCGCTCTTCGTGGATTTCGACAACGTGTACATCGGGTTACAGCGTCTCGACCCCAGCGCTGCCGAAGCGTTTGCCAGCGCCCCGACTCACTGGCTCAGCGCCCTGGAGACCGGCAACGACGTGGAGGGCGAGTTCTCTAGGCGGTTCCTGATCCGAGCCTGCTACCTGAACCCCTCGGTCTTCTCGCAGTTCCGGCCGAACTTCACGCGCGCAGGTTTCAGCGTCGTCGACTGCCCTTCGTTGACCCAGCAAGGCAAGAGCAGCGCCGACATCAACCTGGTGCTCGATGCCGTGGACGCCTTGAGCGCAGAGACCCGATACGACGAGTTCGTGATCCTGTCGGCGGATGCCGACTTCACACCCCTCGCGCTCCGTTGCCGCGCGGCCGATCGACGCGTCACGATCATCACCGCCGGGCCGGCTGCGAGCGCCTACCGGGCTGTAGCGGACACGGTCATTACCGCAGACGAGCTTGCCGACCTGGTGAAGCATCCCGAATCGGCAGCGCTGGAGGAACCCCCCACGCCGACCAACGAACAAGGGCGAACGTCGCTCCGGACCTCGCCGCCGAGCACACCGGCGAAGGTTGGACCGTCCTCGAACAGCCCGGCGCGCCAAGCCGTCCTCCGCCTCGTGCGTTCGGCCGATCGCCCGCTGGCCGGCAGCGTGGTGGCCCAAGCGGCCCACAAGGCGGATCCAGCGTTGCCCACGTCGGGGTGGGAGGGGGCGGGAGCCTTCTTCCCATGGCTCGCCCAAGCGGTCCAGGAACTCGGGGTCGCGTCACGTCCGGCTCCTGGGTTCGTCTGGGATCCGAAGCGATTCAGCGAGGCGGACCTTCCGAGTGCAAGCGCTGTTGACCTGCCGCCCCTGCAGCGCCAGGTCGTCGATGTCACGGACATCCCGAACCTGCCGGCCGAGCGCTACCGAATTCTGCTCACCACTCTGGCCGACGACGTGACCGCGGTCCCGTTCGACCGGCCGGAGACGTCCAGGCGCGTACGCGACGCCTGCCAGACCGCCGGTGCGCCGATCGGCAGAGCATCGGTCAACACGGTGATCGCAGGTGTTCTGTACGCAGGGCTCGACCTGACGGCGAAACCCACCGCGATGAAAGTCGCCGAAACCTGGGCCGACAACGTCGTTGGACTGTGCCGAGGGGCCCGAATGGAACTCAGCCCGCAGGACGTCGCGGCGATCCGCGCCTGGGTCGGAGGCGGACTGCTCAAGAAGTAGGTCAGCTGCGGCCCAACACAGCCCGCTCGTCGTGGCGCCCCCCCGTCCGGCGGAACAAGACGTGTTGTACCGAACGGCAACCGGTGATCAGTTGCTGCCCTCGGCCGCTGGACCTACGGTCACCGAACACCGATCCCCGAACGGCACTGGGCCTTAGTGTTGCTCGGCACGCTCTTGAAGCGGCAGCTGTCGACCCCCCTAGACGACACAAGCGCACCAGCGTAGGTCGTGCTGCCCTGACCTCGGTGCGCGGAGGCATGAGCCGCGGATCAACGGCCGCTTGGGCGCTACGTGGATAACCGAATTGACCGCCGGTAGCCTTGGCGCACGTAGCCGAAGGGGGCCTCGCATGCATGACGGACCTGATACCGGCTTCCACGCACTCCGCACGGACAGGCTGATCTTGCGCCGGTTCTCGACTGACGATATCGAGTCGTTCGCGGCCTATCGGTCCAATCCCGATGTCGCCCGGTATCAGAGCTGGGACCCGCCCTTCACGCAGGCCCAGGCGCAGGATTTCATCGAAGCCCTTGCCGCCACCGATCCAGACACCCCCGGCAAGTGGTTCCAGTTCGCTGTCGTCGAGGCTTCGTCAGGGGTTCATATCGGTGACCTCGCCGCTTTTGTGGATGGAGCGGACCCTCGCCTGGCGAGGATCGGCTTCACCCTTGCCACGGCAGCCCAAGGGAATGGTTACGCGACAGAGGCTGCGACCGGACTCCTGGACTACCTCTTCGTCGCGCGCCACAAGCACAGGGTGGCCGCAGACTGCGACATCCGGAACGCGCCGTCGATCGCCGTCCTGGAACGACTCGGATTGAGGCGTGAGGCGCACCATCGGGAGAGCGCGTGGTGGAAGAGCGAGTGGACCGACGAACTGGTCTACGCGACACTCGCCGAGGAATGGACCGCCCGAAGGCGAGCGGTGAGGGGGCGCGAGGCGGCCGGCTAGCGTCACGTGCTCGTGTGCTGGTCCTCGGCCTGATCGCCCGCCTGGGCCTGGCCTCGTGAGCGAGACCGAGGAAGCTCCGGTGTCTGGTCCCATCGCCGTTCGAGAACGTACCGGGGCTGGACCTCAACACTCGGACGCCGCCAGTCTCGAAGGCCTGACCCTGGAGGCCGCCCTCGGTGCTACTGCGACCGGCCACGCAACCCCCGGACTCGACGCGACTGTGCTCATGGGGATCGGTTGGACCTGTTCGGATGGCGGAACGGTGAGGAGACAAATCTCTTTCCAGGACGCATACCGCGAGCCTATTGTTCAATCGAGCGTTCTCCTGTGCGCGTCCTGTGGATTGAGTGAGGCCGGTATGGCGACCCTTGTACCCGCGACCCGTCACGATCGCGCGCTCGCCGTGCATACGCGCGTTGTGTCTGGTGATTGTTCCGTTTCTACTTGTCGCGTTCGTGTTGCTCAACTTCTTCCCGAGCGAGACGATGCACCTGTTCGCATGGACCATCAAACCGACCATGACCCCCATGGTGCGTGGTTCGGCATACCTCGGCGGCGCCTACTTCTTCTTTCGCATGTTGAGAGCGAGTTCCTCTGGGACCACGACCACCTCGCGCTGTTCTGCTTCGAGCCCGGCTGCACGGCCTGGTTGACCTGCACATCGCCGACGATCACCAACTAATCATCGAGAGGCATGCACATGACTCAGAGATCCGAAGCGCGGGTAGGGCCAGACGGGCTCGCGAATGGCCCCCGGACACGCGCGACCGCGATCGGGCCCACCCTGGCCGCCGGGCCGGACCAGACCGCGGCACGGTCGATCGTCTCTCCGTTCGACCCCGTGACCTACGTCTACGTCGGCCTGAGCGTCAGGGCGGACGAGGACGAATGCGATCTGCGTTCGCGGAGCGCAGTCGAGAAGCTGCTCCGGCAAGGGGCCTCTGAACAGGCAACGGCCGCGATCGAAGCGCGCATCGCGGCCGCGCCGCCGACGCCTGCGATCCTGGCAGCTTTCGCCGCCACGGACGGGACGGTGCTGTACGAGCAGGTCCTGGCCGACGCCGAACTCCCCGACGAGGCGGGATGCCAGTCGCCGGCCCCGGTAGCTCGCCTGCTCGCGTGGGAGCAGAACCGTCCCCCCCATCTACTCGTCGTGACCGACCGCACCGGCGCGGACATCACTGCCACCGCCGGGGCCGGCCAGCCGGAGCAGACCTGGACCGTCGCCGGCCCGGACGACGAGATCGAGCGAAAGCACGGGCCGGGCGGATGGTCGCAGCCGAGTTACCAGCACCGGGTCGAGGACAGTTGGCGCCACAACGCCACTCACGTCGCCAAGGAGGTCGCCACGCACGCCGCCGCCATCGGCGCGCAGGTGCTGGTGCTGTCCGGCGACGTGCGCGCAGTGCAGCTCTTGTCGGAGCGACTGCCGAACGATCCCGCCCTGCTCGTGCACCGCATCACCGGCAGCCGCGCCGCCGACGGATCGCAGGCAACTCGCCGGCGTCTGGTCGAACAAGCCTTGCGGGAGGCCGCCGAGGCACAGACCGCCCGGCTGGTCAAGGCACTGCATGAGAACCTGGGGCCGGGCGGCCTGGCCGTGGAGGATGTCAAGGACACCCTCGAGGCGCTCGCGTGCGGGCGCGTAGCGACCCTGCTGGTCCGGCCCTTCTCCGCCGACTCCCGCGTGGCCTGGTTCGGAGCCGGGCCCACGGATGTCTATCCCGACCCCGACGCCGCCGCCCTGTTGGGCGCGCCGGTCCGTTCCGGTCCGCTGATCGACGTCGCGGTACGCTCCGCCCTGCTGTCCGGCGCCCGCGTATGCATCATCGCGCAGGGCACGCCCGATGAACCGGTGGGTGGGATCGGCGCCCTGTGCCGCTACGCGACGCAGTGAGGGTCGCACCGTCGAGGCGGTGCCGTCCGATTAGGACGGTGCCCACGCAACTGGTGGTGGAGGCGATGGCGCAACGCGAGTTGCGTGCCCGCACGACGATCGCGCAACGCGCGTCTCCCGCAGTGTGGGGGTTGGACGCTGCACGGCCCGAAATCGTTCTGTCTTGCCTTCGGACTGACGTGTCGTTCCCGCCACTGACCGGGAGAACGTGGTGACCTGGGAGCAGAGTCAGGCTCGGGGTCCCGAAGACCAACACTGAACGAACCAACACTGAACGCCGAACGGTGGAGGAGCAGATGGTCGCCGCGGTCACGCGCTCACAGGTCCTCGCCTTCCGGGTGCGAGCCCAGCAGCTGGACCGGGACGCCGGCGTGCTTGCCGACACGGCCGTCCTGGACATCGGAGTGCAGGACACCGGTCCGGACGGCGCGAAGTGGGCACTGGCCAACCGCGGCGTCGAGGTGTCCCGGGTGTCGGGCGACGAGCTGGTCATGGTCTGGACGATTCGCGGCGCGCCGCACCTCTACCGGCGCGCGAGCCTGCCTGCGGTCGCGGCCGCGGTGGAGCCCTTCTCTGACGCGGATGCGGGCAAGCGGATCTTCGATGCGGCCAAGCCCCTGAAGGCAGCCGGCATCAGCAATCTCGACGCTCTGGAGGCGGTCGCGGCGGCTATGCGGTCCGTAGTGACCCGGCCAATGGTCAAAGGGGAGGTCTCCACCCGGATGACCGCGTTGATGGACCCGCCGTACCTCCGGTTCTGCCGACCCTGCAACACCACGCACATGTACGAGATGCCATTCAGGCTTGCCGCACTGCGGGCCGGGCTGGAGCTGGAGGCCGGCACTTCGCCGCCAGTTCTGCGACCCGTTCCCGGCTTCGCACGAGCCGCCGAGTCCTCGCCACGGTATGACGTGATCCGCGCCTACCTGCGGCTGCTCGGGCCGGCGACTCCGAAGCAGGTCGCCGGCTACCTCGACGCGCCGGCCAAGGACGTCAGCGCCCGTTGGCCTGAGGACGTCGTCGAGGTGTCGGTGGGCGGAGAACCGAGGTGGGTGCTGTCAGCCGACACGGACAAGCTCGGTCTGGAACCAGTGACCACGACGCGGCTGCTCGGACCGTTCGACCTGTTCCTGCAGGCCAGGGACCGGCCTATTCTGGTCGATGACCCGGCCCGGGCAAAGGCTCTGTGGCCGGTCCTCGGCCGACCTGGCGCCGTCCTGGTCGACGGCGAGATCATCGGCCGGTGGCGTCCCCACAAGTCGGGGAAGCACTTCCGGGTCCAGGTCGCGCTGTGGGACAAGGCCTCGGCTGCGGTTCGTGCCGCGATCACGGAGCAGGCCGAGCGGCTCGAGGCATACCGGCAGGTGCCGTTGTCCGGGATCGACCTCGATGACTGAGATGCTGTTGTACTCAACGCTGTCGCCGTCACCGGTGCGGAAGGAGCTGGCACGAGCAAGCTCAGGCTCTGGAGCACGATGTCCCTGAACGGCTTCGCCGCAGTCAGCGAGCAGGACGCCGACAACCCGTTGGGCGTCGGCGGGATGCACCGCACGCAACCCCCAGAACCGCGGTTGCTTATCGATCAGTTCCTGCTTGGACGACATGCACAACACCTCAGATCAGAACGGTGTTGCCTGCCAGCACCTCTTGAACGCGCGACCCAGCAGTTGAATGCACGTCCAGGACAGTCAAGACAACGACACAACCGCTCCCCAACGGTCACGGAGGACCAGTCGTCGCCGAACAGCAACCTGGAGGAACGTCTCGTGGGCGGAACGAACCGCGGACTGGTCCGGCCTCAAAGCTGCGCTGCCGAAGGCGCCAACCAGATGTTCGTTAGGGATCCGTCCACGACAATGACCCGGTGGCCGTCAGTCTTGCGGAGCGTCGTGCCGCACGTGCAGCACCTGGAAGCTCGGGCGTGCGAAGGGCCACGACCCCTTCTCTCACGAACCCGACGCGGCCCCCGGCCGGGAGTGCCAGCCAGAACAGGGCCTCTTCTCAACGCGTTCCGATTCCCACTTGAACCTCACGCTGTGTGAGGTCCTAGCGTCCACAGTCAGAGGTGGACGACATGAATCACAGGACCGAACAGCAACCGGACTACGTGCAGTGGGAGATCGATCTGCTGGGCGACATCGACCCGGTGGTTCGGCTGCGCGCGGCGGTGGAACTCGGCCGGCGGCAAGCCGCCGAGGCCGCGTCGGTACTGGTAGAGCGGCTGGGGCTCGAGCGGGAGTTCTTCATCCGCGAGACCCTCACGTGGGCGGTCCTGCGGATCGCGGACGACGCCATGCCCTACCTGCACGAGGCATTGTCGAGCACGCGATGGCTGGCCCGGATGCAAGCCCTGCACGTGATGAGCAAGATGGGCCGCTACGAGGATGCCGATCGGCTGGTTCCGCTGATCCGTGACGAGGTGGACGCCGTCGCCTCCCGCGCGTACTGGGCGGCAGGGCAGACGCACGACCCGTCGGTCGTCCCAGTGCTGGTCGGACAGCTGTCCCGCGGGGACTCCGAGCTCCGCAACTCGCTCACGGTGGCGCTGGCGGAGTTCGGGGAGGCCGCGGTCCCTGCGCTCGTCGATGCCCTGCGTTGTGGCCCTAGCGCAGATGTCCGTCGCCACGCCGCGGACACCCTCAGCCTCATGGGTTCCCCGAGCGCCGACCGGGCGGCCCTGCCCTTGGCCGAGGCGTTAGGCGACCCGGACGGGCAGGTCCGCCTCGCCGCGCTCAACGCGATCGGCCAGCTGCGGCTGCCCTTCGCTGACCTGACGGTCGACCGGGCCACCGAATGGGACGAACCGATCCTGCACCATCTGGCCGTCCGACTGGCCCAAGGCCGGACCACGAACAACACCCCGATCAAGGGAGGAAGCACGATGCCCATCACCACGAACGACGTCAAACGGCTGCGCGAGCAGACCGGGGCCGGCGTTATGCGATGCAAGGCGGCGCTCGAGGAGACCCGCGGGGACTTCGACGAGGCTGCGGTTCTGCTGCGTTCGCCGGCCGCCGATACGGCGTCCAAGCGTGCGGACCGTGTCCCCGCGGAAGGGATGATCGCCGCAGCGCCCGGAGTGTTGATCGAGCTCAACTGCGAGACGGACTTCGTCGCCAAGGGCCCGACGTTCCGCGCCCTCGGCCAGAGGGTCGCGCGCCTCGCCGCCGCCCACTCGGAGGCTGACGTCGACGGGCTGCTCCGCATCCAACTGGACGACGAGCTGGTCCGCATCCAGCAAGGCGACGGGACGCTCGCGGACGCCGTCGCGGGCCTGT
>Ga0209540_10003125_pt1 | contig 11470 bp, 9 predicted proteins | sample BarGraIncu01121A_FD_184501 | JGI IMG/M metagenome (GOLD analysis project Ga0209540, IMG submission 184501) | Arctic peat soil microbial communities from Barrow, Alaska - Barrow Graham LP Incubations 011-21A (SPAdes) (version 2) | ecosystem: Environmental > Terrestrial > Soil > Wetlands > Peat... | reverse complement strand
CACACGCACCCTTGACCCAGAGCAGGCAGAACGCCTGCGGCCACTGCTGAACAACTCCCGACGGCTACGCGAACTCGTCTCCGAGTTCGAGGCTCTGGCCCTACGACAAGTCGAAAACGATCCCGCTCAACCAAACCCCTGACCCGCCTATCTGCGCGCGCTCTAAGCGGGTCTCTTCAGTCGCCCTGATGACAGACGGCCTCGACATTGTTTCCGTCAGGATCGCGCACGAAGGCAGCGAAGTAGTTCGGGTGGTACTCGGGCCACAGGCGCGGCTGGTGGAGTACCGCAGCATCGCGGGCGACCGCGGCTTCGAAAAACGCACGTACCGCCGCGCGATCGGGTGCGGCGAACGCGATATGAGACTCGCGGAAGCCCTGTCCTGTGACCTGGCTGCTAATCCAGAACTCGGGCTTCGATGGTGGTCCGTAGCCGATTGTCGCTCCGAAGTCCATGACCCGCTGGCCACCCAGAGGAGCCAACACTTCGTCGTAGAAGCCCGCGCTGGCACCCACGTCGGCGCATTGGATCGAGAGATGGTCGAGCACTTCGCAATCATCGTGCAGGAACAACGTCGGCGCCACCGCAAGTTCTGCGGGTCGCAGGATTGCACCGTGCGCGTGGGGTTGGGCGAGGGCGAGGGCGAGCGGTCTGGGGTCCTTGGCGCGCTTTGCCGTGCTACGAGCTCGTCGGGCACGCGAGATGAACTCGAGTTTCGTCAACCCCTGGATGGTCTACGCGGTGGGCTGGCCATAGTGGGCTTTTTTGCTGCCACATCGACGGTGAGACCATCGGGTCGCCCGAGCCGCCCGGTTCCTGATTCGGGAAGCGAATCCCCTCCGCCCGTCGGAAGCTCATCCACCAGCGCGGCCTCGCAACAATGCCGATCAGCGACGAGAGCGTCATCGCGGGAGGGGCTGTGAAACCATTGCGACGATCTCGCTCTCTGGAGCCGAGAGCTCGTGTGTCTACGTTGACCAGGAGCGCGCGACAACCGGAGGCAGTGCACCGATCCAACTTCGCGTTCAGATAGCCACGATCGGAGGTAAGCCCGAAACTGAACCAGCGGTCAAGATCCGGGAACTGGTTCGTCAGGCTCTCCATGGGTATGGTGCTGAGCCCGGCGAGCCCGTATGAAACTCCAGCGGCGTGTGCCGCCTTGGCAACCGCCAGCTCGCCCTCGGGATGAAACAGCCGGGTTGCGCCCGTCGGGCTCAGTGCGAGCGGAAGCGCAGAGGTGCGCCCGAGCAGTGTGGTTGTCATGTCCGGCCCGGTGACCGGGCCCCAGACAGGCATGAGCCCCCAGCGATCGAATGCCGCCTGGTTGCGTCGCAGACTCACTTCGTCTTCGGAGCCGCCGTTCAGGTAGTCGAAGATTCCACGGGGTAACGTTCGCCGGGCAGCAGTGCGATACTCCTGCACGTTGTAGGCGTTCGCCAGCACACGGCGATGCCTTGAGATCATCGGTGCCTTCACCTGAGTAAGCTGCCTGACTTCGCTCAGCTTCATGCGTCGGAAGTCCCGCCCTCCCCAGATGTTGCCGGGCGAGTAGTCGGATAGAGCCGCTGAACAGCGCATTGGCTGGTCAAGTTCGATGAACCATCAACCCCCACGTACAGTCGGTTCCATGGCGTTGGGTTCGGTGGGCGTGTGGGGTAGGGGTCTGTGGCTCGAGGAGTCGAGGCGGGCCGAGGCGCAGGATGTCGCGGCGGAGCTCGACGAGTTGGGATACGCGGCGCTGTGGTTGTCAGCGGGGTTCGGCCAGGGCCTGCCGACGGTGTTCGGCGATCTGCTCGACGCGACGTCCCGGATGAGCGTGGCGAGTGGCATCCTGAGCATCTGGCACGCCACGCCCGTCGAGTCCGCTGAGGGGTTCGCCGCGCTCGACCGCGCGCATCCGGGACGGTTTCTGCTGGGCCTGGGCGCCAGTCACGCGCCTCAAGTGGATGCAGACGAGAAACGCTACGCACGGCCGTGGAGCCGCATGGTCGGCTACCTCGACGAGTTGGACGCCCAGCGGCCGGTCGTCCCTCCCGAGCGCCGCGTGCTCGCCGCACTGGGACCGCGCATGCTCAGGTTGTCCGCCGAACGAACCAGTGGGGCGCATCCGTACTTCGTCCCTGTTGAGCACACGGCGCTCGCACGCAAGACGCTTGGGCGGGGTCCGCTGCTCGCGCCGGAGCAGGCCGTGGTGCTGCAGACCGACCCTGAGCTGGCCCGCGACCTGGCCCGCGGGCATATGAAGAGTTATCTGCGGCTACCGAACTACACCAACAACCTGCGCCGCCTGGGCTACCGCGACGAGGATTTCGACGGCGGCGGCAGTGACCGCCTGGTTGACGCGATCGTCGCTTGGGGAGACCTGGACCGAATCGTCGAACGGGTTCGCGCCCACCATGACGCGGGTGCCGACTCCGTCAGCGTCCAGGTGATCAGCGACCAACCTACGCAGTTCCCCCGTGAGCAGTACCGCAGGCTGGCAACAGCCCTTCTGTAGGAGCCCATCTCCGGCGGGATCCCGAAGATCGGACACCGCACAGAGACGTACGGTGGTGGTCTTCGACCGGGTCGAACAGAGCGCTGTGCGCCAGGGGGCTAGGCAGGAGATGCCCGAATCTGGAGTGGGCCGGTCGAGTGGCGGTACCAGGACTGCACGTTTGATCGCGAGGTCTATCGACCCGATGGGGCGGGAACTATGCCGCGGCCACACGCCGAGCGCCAGCGGACCCGACCACCGCCAGAGCATTCCCTGTCGCCCCCTTGGCCTCGATATTCTCGACGCAGGTCAGTGCGGAGTCGGCGTCCACGAGGCGACCAGATCGGGTCGGGAGTCACGGATCTGCTTCTCGACCACAACGACCGCGTGGCGGAGGTCATACAGGTACAACCGTACGATCTCTTGGAGCGGAGCGACGTCGCGTCGCCAGGTCAGGTTCATGCAGCCTAGGACGTGCCCCTTGAGACGGATCGGCACAGCGATGGAGCTCCGCCCGTCGTCCGAGTCGTGCCGGGCCAGCTCGTAGTCGCCCCCGAAGTCGGAGGTGCGAGTGGCGTACCCCCGCTGGCGGGTGGACTCGACGAGCTGCCGAATCGCATTGGGGTCGCTGGCGATCGCGTGGCCTGGCCCCTTGCGGGCTCGCAGGCGCTTCAGGACAGCCTGCAGTTCCTGAGGTGGGCAGTAGGCCAGGTATGCGCGTCCCGAGGCAGAGCGCAGCATGTTGACACGGAAGCCTCGTGGGTTCGGCGGCAGCTCGTCAAAGTACGCCTTGGAGCTGTTCGACTCGAGGGTCTCCACGTGGTCCAGCCTGGGGACCGACAGGACTGAAGGCCACAGGACACGCTTGGTGAGCTGCTCCATGACCGGGGAGGCGATCTCGACCAACCAGTCTGCGTTGTCGACCTCGACGCGCGGTTGGAGCGTGTAGCTGAGGACGAACGCGCCGTCGACCATGCGCTGCCATACCAGTCCGGACTGATGCGCTGTCGCAAGAATTCTCAGCAGGGAGCTCTTCGGGATCCCCGTCGCCAGGTGTAGGTCGTGCAGGCTGGCGGCGCGCATCTCCTGGAGCACACGGAGCACTTCGAAGGCGCGCGAGAGCACCGCGACATTCTTCACCTTGTAGTCACGCACGGATCCTCCACGAGTTTCACTGGGTGAAAAGATACCAGAAATGTGTTGCAGGTCACTTAGGGGACCCTCACACTCACTTCATGCCAACCGAGGAGATGACCGTCGTACCTGTCGCGTCCGTGGTGCAGGAGGGCGACCTTCTCTGGATGCCGCCGCCTGAGTTCGTGGAGTCTGCCAACCTCACGGCGTTCACCCGCTGGGTCGAGGGTCGTCACGGCCGGCACTTCGACGACTACCACGGTCTGTGGGAATGGTCGGTGGAGAGTACGGCGGACTTCTGGGAGGCGATCTGGCAGTACTTCGATGTCAGGTCGTCGTCCACCTACACGACTCCGCTGACGACGCAGGAGATTCCCGGAACGACGTGGTTCCCGGGCGCCCGGCTCAACTACGCCGAGCACATCTTGCGTAACGAGGCGCCGGGCGAGACCGCGCTGTTCTTCGCCAGTGAGACCCTGCCGCTGACTGCGATGAGCTGGGAGGAGTTCGCAGGGCAGGTGCGCGTGGTAGCGACGCAGTTGCGGCGACTGGGCGTCGGCGTCGGTGATCGCGTGGTCGGTTACCTGCCGAATATTCCCCAGGCCGTGGTCGCCATGGTCGCGGTGACGTCCATCGGCGCGATCTGGTCCGTCTGCTCATCCGACTTTGGTGCCGGGGGCGCCGTAGACCGGCTCGGTCAGCTCGAGCCCAAGGTGCTGATCGCCGTTGACGGCTACCGGTACGGCGGAAAATTGTACGACCGTCGCGCTGAGGTCGAGAGCATCATCGCTGGTTTGGGGAACCTTTCGGCGGTCGTGCGCATTCCTGTCGTCGATGTCGACGGCAGTGCCCCGATTGAGGGTGTCATCGACTGGTCCCAGCTGCTTGACCACCCTGCGGTGAGCGCTGCGGAGTTCGTGTTCGAGCAGGTGCCGTTCGACCACCCGCTGTGGGTTCTCTTCTCTTCCGGGACTACCGGCCTGCCGAAGGCGATCGTGCATGGGCACGGTGGGATCCTGCTTGAGCAGCTGAAGCTTCAGCACCTGCACATGGACTTGAGCGCCGGAGATGCGTCGTTCTTCTACACGACTACCGGCTGGATGATGTGGAACTTCTTGGCCAGCAGCATGCTGCTAGGGGTGCGGCCGGTTTTCTATGACGGCAATCCTGCCTACCCGGACGTCGATCGGCTTTGGCGTCTGGCTGATGAGAGCAAGGCGCGGCTCTTCGGGGTGAGCCCGACCTACGTGGAGATGATGGACCGAGCGGGCGTCGTTCCCCGGGAACGCTTCGACTTGTCCTCCCTCGTCTGCGTCATGCCCGCAGGGTCGCCCGTCTCGCCCTGGTGCACCAACTGGTTCTACGAGAACCTCAAAGCCGACCTGTGGGTGGCCACCGGAAGCGGGGGCACCGACTGCTGCACTGGTCTGGTCGGTGGTGTCCCCACGCTCCCGGTCAGAGCCGGCGAGATTCAGGCTCCCTCACTCGGGGTCGCGGTCAGTGCTTTCGACGATCACGGCAGAAGCGTCGTCGACCAGGTGGGTGAGCTTGTGATCACCAAGCCGATGCCCTCCATGCCGGTCAGGTTCTGGGGCGACGAGGACGGCTCGCGCTACCGCTCGGCGTACTTCGACGTCTTCCCGGGGGTTTGGCGACATGGCGACTCCTTCCGGATCAACAACCGCGACGGGTGCTTCGTGCTTGGACGCTCGGATGCGACCCTCAACCGGCAAGGGGTCCGGATCGGCACTGCCGAGGTCTACAGGGCCGTCGAAGCCATCGATGGTGTGCTCAGCGCGCTCGTGGTTAACCTCGACCTACCAGATGGGCACTTCTTCATGCCGCTCTTTGTTGAGCTGGCTCCGGGCGTGGCGCTCGGTGAGGGTCTGGAGAGCCAGATTCGGACCCGTCTGCGGACCGAGTACACCCCGCGGCATGTTCCCGACCGCGTGATCGCGGTGCGCGCGATTCCGGTGACCAGGACCGGCAAGAAGTTAGAGGTGCCTGTTCGCCTCTTCCTGCGCGGCGCGCCGATCGAGGAGGTCCTCGATCCCAACGCCATGGCTGACCCTGCCGCGATGGACGACTTCGTCACCTACCGCGACTCCCAGACCGACTACTCGCTCAGCTGAATTCCCGTCCCACGATGTTCCCACGCAAACAGAGGCCACTATGTCAGACCAGCCAGCAAAGCGAAGCTTCCCCCTTCCGTCCGAGATCGACGCCGTTCCCGGAGCTGAGGGGTGGCACGAGATGTACCCCTACTTCTCACGGTTCCAGCCTGAGGACGACCAGAGGTTCTGGTTCTACAACGCCATGCACTTCCCTGAGGTGATGCCAGCATTCGACGTGATCACCGCCGAGGTCCCCTACACCGCCATCGGAGCCAACACGGCGCGGGTCTTCGCGTTCCCGACCACTTTGGGCATCGACTTTCGCATCCTCAACGGTCGCGTCTACATCACGGCCAACCCGGTGACCGACCCGGCGCAGATGGAGCGTCGGATGGGGGAGTTCTCGCAGCGAGCTGGCTTTTACTACGAGAACTGGGACCGGCTCTACGACGGTTGGAAGGAGCGCATCGCCGGGCTCATCGAGGAGATCGAGTCCGTTGTCGTCCCAGAGCTTCCTGAGTTCGAGGACATCGAGACGGTTCGGTCCGGACGCGGCATCGCTCAGAACCACTACGTGCGTGAGAACTTCCACCGGTGCCTGGACCTCTACTCCAAGATGTGGCACCACCACACCGAGTTCCTGATGCTCGGCTACGGGGCTTACGTCGTCTTCTTCGAGTTCTGTAAGAAGGCGTTCCCTGAAATGTCCGACCAGTTGGTCGCGCGCATGGTGGCGGGGGTGGAAGTCACGATGTACCGGCCCGACGACGAGCTAAAGCGCCTGGCGAAGCTGGCCGTTCAGCAGGGAGTGGACGACTTGTTCGTTGACGGCTGTGAAGCGTCGAAGGTGCTGGAAGACCTGCAAGGCCGCGGCGAGGCCGGGGCCACTTGGCTCGCGGCCTTCGAGGTGGCCAAGGACCCCTGGTTCAACGTCTCCACCGGTGATGGTTTCTACCACCACCACCGCAGCTGGGAGGACGACCTGACCCTTCCGTTCTCGGCTCTGCCGCGATACGTCAACATGGTCCGCAACGGGGAGTCACTGGACCGCCCCACCGAGCAGCTCAAGATAGAGCGCGACCGGATCACCAATGAGTACCGTTCGCTGCTGACCACGGACGACGAACGGGGCGCCTTCGACCAGATGCTGGGCCTGTGTCGCACCGTCTTCCCGTTCGTCGAGGACCACAAGTTCTACTGCGAGCACTGGTTCACCACGCGGTTCTTCCAGAAGATCCGTTCCTTCGGTGATCTGCTCGAGCGCCGGGGCGTCCTTGCTGAGGCCGAGGACATCTTCCACCTGCACCACACGGAAATCGACCAGGCACTGACCGACGTCATGCTGGCGTGGGCGTCCGGTGGCACCGAAGTCGGCGCGCGCCACTTCGCACCGATCCTGGCTGAGCGGAAACGGATGTACAAGGCGCTCGCCTCCTGGTCTCCTCCGCCGGCGCTGGGACCGGTCCCCGAAGGTCTCAACGACCCCGCAGTCAAGATGCTGTGGGGGATCACCGAGGAGACCATCCAGGCATGGGTCTCGGCCGACGACGACGCCGACGAGATTGTCGGGTACGCCGCGTCGCCTGGGGTGGTCGAGGGGACCGCGCGTGTGCTGATGAACGTGAACGAGATCGGCGACATCCGCGAGGGGGAGATCCTGGTTTGTCGGGTCACCGCACCGAGCTGGGGCCCGCTGTTCGGCAAGATCAAGGCCGCGGTCTCTGACATCGGGGGCACCATGTCCCACGCCGCAATCGTGGCCCGCGAGTACGGCATGCCGGCAGTGGTCGGCACGGGTACGGCAACCCGGGTGATCAAGTCGGGACAGTGGATCCGCGTGGACGGCGACCGCGGTGTCGTCACCGTGCTCGACCAGGATCGGTGAGACAGCGATGGTGACCCCCACGGCGGTCAAGAACCAGCACGTCCTCCGGTTCCAGGAGCTCGGCAAGGACGACGTACTGGTCGCAGGGGGCAAAGGTGCGAGTCTCGGAGAGTTGACCCGCGCCGGCATCCGTGTCCCTAACGGCTTCGTGGTGACGACCCATGCGTTTCAGTGGGCGGTCACCACGATCGACGCCAATGGCGAGATCGTCAGCGCTGTCAGCTCGCTGGACGGCCGGGACCTCCGTGCGTCTACGAAGGTTGGCGCCTGGGCCAGGGCGCGAGTCGAGGCTGCCCCTCTGCCCGAGGAGCTCGTGTCTCAGGTGGCACAGAGGTATCGCGAGCTCTGTGTGGGGGCGGGGCAGGACGATCTGCCTGTCGCTGTCCGGTCGTCGGCGACCGCCGAGGACAGCGCTGAGGACAGCTTCGCCGGTTTGCAGGACACCTATCTGTGGGTGCGGGGGGCGGAGGAGGTGAACCAGGCGGTACGTCGTTGTTGGGCGAGCCTTTACAGCGTCGATTCCATCACCTACAGACGTCGTCGAGGGCTGCCCGAGGATGGGCTCGCGATGGCCGTCGTGGTGCAGCGGATGGTCGACGCCCGTAGCAGCGGGGTGATGTTCACCCAGAGCCCGGTCAACGGCGACCGCTCGGTCGTCGCGCTGGATGCCAGCTGGGGGTTGGGGTCGGCCGTGGTCGGTGGTGAGGTGACGCCCGACTCCTACGTCATCAACAAGATCACCGGAGATGTGGTCCGCAAGACGATCGCGGACAAGGCGGTTCGTGACGTGCCGGTGCCGGGCGGACAGGGCGTCCGTGCCGAGGCGGTGCCTGAGGAGATGCGAACCGTGCCGGCGGTGGACGACGACGAGATCCGCACGCTGGTCGAGATCGGGCGCCGCGTGGAGCAGCATTACGGATGCCCCCAAGACATCGAGTGGGCGATCTCTGCCAGCGCGCCGCCGGGCGAGAACATCTTCCTGCTACAGAGTCGGCCCGTGACCGTGGGCCAAGATCGTGACCGCGTTTCGCTGGCAGCCCCCAAGGCAAAGGCGTTCCACCACGTGCTGTCCGCGCTCGGGGTTGGGATACCGACACCCGGCAGAGGAAACGGCTGATGTTGACCCCAGAGGACATCCGCGACCTGGTCAGGGTGCTGGACTCCAGCAGCCTGGAGGAGTTCCAGGTCGACATGGGCGGGCTGTCGGTCACCCTGCGACGTCACGGCGCCCGGGGCGACTGGACGCGGGAGTCCCGGGTGACGAGACAGCCGCACGTGCTGGAGGCCTCGCAAGAGGCGGACACTCGTGAGGCCGCCGGGGAGGAGAAGGTGTCGTCCGGGACGGGCGCCACCACCTCGAGCGCCCGTCGGGAGGACGTCCACCCGATCACCCCTCCCTTGTTGGGGACGTTCTACCGCGCTCCCAAGCCCGGTGCTGCGCCGTTCGTGGAGGTTGGTGCGGCCGTAGAGGCGGACACTGTGGTCGGGATGATGGAGACCATGAAGATGATGAGCCCGGTGCACGCCGGGGTCGCCGGCACCATCGTGGAGATCTGTGTAGGCGACGCCGAGTTCGCCCAGCCGGAGACCGCGCTCATGCTTGTCGAGGTGAGATCATGAGCTTTCGCCGGATGCTGGTGGCGAACCGGGGCGAGATCGCGGCTCGTGTGCTGCGGACCTGTCGGGCCCTGGGCATCGAGACGGTGCAGGCGGTGTCCGAGGCTGACGTTCTGTCAGTCCCGGCCAGGCTCGCCGACCATGTGGTCGTGATCGGTCCGGGGCCGTCCGGGGCGAGCTACCTCGACGTCGACGCGGTTGTGAACGCTGCCGTCGCCAGCGGGGCGGACGCGTTACACCCGGGGTATGGCTTCCTGTCTGAGAACGCCGACCTGGCGCGGGCGTGCGGGAGGCACGGTGTGACGTTCGTGGGTCCCAGCGTCGCGGTGCTTGAAGCCGTGGGTGACAAGCTCAGCGCCCGCGACCACGCGGTGGCGGCAGGACTGCCAGTGGTCCCCGGAGGGCAGGCAGGGACCCCAGCGGATGCCTTCGAGGTCGCTGAAAGGGTGGGCTACCCGTTGTTGGTCAAGGCAGTCGGTGGCGGCGGTGGCCGGGGAATGAAACGCGTCGACGCGCAGGAAGATCTCCAGCGAAATCTGGAGCTGGCGATGGCCGAGGCCGATGCCGCCTTCGGGGACCCTCGCGTGTACATCGAGCGGTACGTAGTCTCCGGGCGCCACATCGAGGTCCAGGTCCTCGGAGACGGCGACCAGGTCATTCACCTCGGTGACCGCGACTGCTCGGTGCAGCGTCGTTACCAGAAGCTGTTCGAGGAGGCGCCGGCGCCGCACCTGGACGATGACATCCGCAGCAGCCTGCGCGCAGCGGCCACCGCTTTGGCCGGCCAGTTGCGATACCGAGGGCTCGGAACGGTGGAGTTCCTCTTCGACCGTGCCCGCCGGGAGTTCTACTTCCTCGAGATGAACGCGCGCATCCAGGTCGAGCACCCGGTGACCGAGATGGTGACAGGGCTGGACCTGGTCGCCGAGCAGATCCGTGTAGCCGAGGGCCACCCGCTTCGACTCACTCAGGACGACATCTCGGTGACCGGACACGCCTTGGAGTGCCGGGTCAACGCAGAGGACTGGCAGGCCGACTTCCGGCCGAGCCCGGGTACCGTCACCGCCGCGGCGTTTCCGGTCGGTGATCACGTCCGCGTGGACACCCACATCCAATCCGACGCGGCGGTCCCGCCGTACTACGACTCACTCTTGGCGAAGGTGATCGTGCATGGCTCGAACCGTGACGAGGCGATGGCGCAAATGGCCCACGCGTTGCGGCGCTGCCGCATCGAGGGGGTGGCCACTACCCTGGACCTTCACCGGCGTCTGGTCGAGGACGACGAGATGTGCCTGGGCGGGGTCGACACCATGTTCTTCACCCGGTTCCTGACCCGTCAGGAATCGCTGTCTGACGCAACGGTAGGGGCCTGAGATGGCGAACATCGAACTGGTCGACGTCTCTCTACGAGACGGCAACCAGAGCCTTTGGGGAGCGACCGGCCTGCGCACCGCGCAGATCCTGCAGATCGCTCCGGCCATGGACCGGGTAGGGTTCCGCGCGCTGGACTACACCTCGAGCACCCATATGGGCGTGGCGGTCCGCAACTTCCGTGAGGACCCGTGGGAGCGGATCCGGCTGACGAGACAGGCCATGCCGAATACGGCACTGCAGTTCATTGGCACCGGGTTCCGGTTCATCTCCTGGGAGACTGCTCACCCCGACTTCATGCAGCTCGTCTACGACCGTCTCGTGGTCAACGGCATCGACCGGGTCGTGGTCCTGGACCCGATGCACGACATCGACGCGGCCGTCGGGTCCGCCCGCATGCTGCGCAGGGCCGGGGTGAAGGAGATCATCGGCGCTCTCGTCTACACCATCAGCGAGGTGCACGACGATGCGTTCTACGCGCGGCTGGCACAGCAGATGGCAGCCTGCCCCGACATCGACCGGGTCTATGTGAAGGACCCCGCGGGCCTCTTGACCCCCGAACGGGCGAGGTCCCTGCTGCGCGCTGTACGTGCCGCACTGGCAGGCAAGCCCCTCGAGCTGCACTCGCACTGCACCATAGGGTTGTCCCCGATCACCTACACCGTCGCGGCGGACCTTGTCGACGTTCTGCAGGTTGCCTGCGGACCGCTGTCCAACGGCTCGTCCCTTCCGGATGCCCAGCGTGTTGTGGCCAACCTGCGGGAGCTCGGCCACACCGTTGACGTCGACGACCGGCTTCTGGGCAAGGTGGCCGACTACTTTCACCGGCTCGCCGAGGCTGAGAGCCTGCCTTCCGGCACCCCTCAGGAGTAC
>Ga0209540_10003121_pt1 | contig 11480 bp, 9 predicted proteins | sample BarGraIncu01121A_FD_184501 | JGI IMG/M metagenome (GOLD analysis project Ga0209540, IMG submission 184501) | Arctic peat soil microbial communities from Barrow, Alaska - Barrow Graham LP Incubations 011-21A (SPAdes) (version 2) | ecosystem: Environmental > Terrestrial > Soil > Wetlands > Peat... | reverse complement strand
GCGGTTGCTCTTGCTCATAAAAGACCTTCCAGAGCTGATCCGAGCCGAGCAGATCGGCTGCCTTGATCCCCGTCAGCAGCTCGCAGGCCCGGTTCCAGATGATGACCCGGTGCTTGTCGTCCAAAACGAAGGTCGGCAGGACGGAATTCTGCACCAGGCTCTCCGCGAACTCCTTTTGCGCCGCGAGTGCGTACTCGGCACGCTTTCTGTCCGTGATATCCAGCATGGCCGCGATCACCCCCCCGTGCGTTCCGTCGGCGGCGGGAAAGGCTGTCTTGAAAATAAGGACCCTATGCCGATTGCCGTCGGGATGGACCATGTCGGTTTCGTAAACCTGCATGTCACTATTCTGTGACAGGTCTAGATCTGACTTGTGACAAATCTCGGCCAGTTGGGACGGTGCCGTATCGAATACCGTCTTGCCGATGATCAGCTGCTTGGATAAACCTGTGCTCTCCTCAAAGGCCTTGTTGCAGCCGAGGTATTTCCCTTGGGCATCCTTGTATATGACAGGGACGGGAATGGAATCGATCAGCATCTGCGAAAAATCCAGCTGTTTCTTCAGTTCCCTCTTCTGCCGCTCCAGTTCCTCCAACAGCAGATTGAACGCATCCCCCAGCACGCCGATCTCGTCACCCGTCTCTATCCTTACCCGTGGTTGGCCGCTGTTGCCGAAGGTCAGATCCCGTATCTGCTGGGTGAAAGAGACCAGAGGGGCGGTCAGATATTTCATGGAAAGCCAGACGACCAGCAAGGAGACCAGGAACACGGTCAAAAACACCATCAGCAGGTAACGTTGCGCCCGATACACCGGGGCGTAAGCCTCGGATTGCGGGAAATTGCTGGCAAGTATCCACCCCGTCACCTTCAGCCTCTTGAAGGAACTGATCACGTGAAGGTGGCGCGACGTGACGGTCGCGCCGGTTCCCTCGAACCCGGCAATTGCCTTGTCGTACATCAGATTTACGCCGGGGGGGATGTCCTGCGTTAAGATGCGCTCCCGGTCCTTGTGGACTATCATGGTACGGGAACTGTTGAACAGGTAGAGATCCCCATTCTCCCCCAGCCTGATCGAGGCCAGTTTGGCAAGGAAGTTGTTCTTGGTCAGGTCGAGGCTCCCCCCGAGGATTGCCGTGATGGACCCCTTTTCGTCGAAAACCGGAGCCGTGAACATGACGACTGGGTGCCTGTGTGTCTGGTCAGAGAGGAACGGCTCGGAGATCTGTGCGCGTCGGGATGACAGAGTTTTCTTCAGGTAGTCGCGGCCGGAAAAGTTACGGGCGAGCATGTCCGGTTCCAGGGGGTTTTCGGACAGGAGGCGGCCCTCTGGAGAAAAGAGAAAAATGCCGTTGTCGAACATCGCCATGGTGCCGGGCCTGGTGGCAATAAAATTATGCATCCTGGCGGGATCGTTGAGGACGTCCCTGCTCAGGGTGCCGGCGACGGCTACCAGCTCGTTCTGGGTCATCAGCAGTTTGTCGTCAATCTGCCCGGCCAGTACCGAGACCATGGTGAATTGCTGGCTGAAGAGCATCTCTTTTATTTGATCGACGAAATACACCTGGACGGAGCAGGCCAGTATTGACAAAAAGACGGCCGCCAGCAGGGAAACAGTCACGGTCATCTTGGTTTTCAGGCTCAAACTGTTAACGGTTAACTTCATAAAAAATGCCCACCCTCGATCAGTAGTGTCCGGTTCGCTTTTTGCCCACAACCGCCGCGCCTTAAGTCTAAATTGCAATTTACAAACAAGCTCAAACTAATTCCAAAAAAGAAACCAGAATCTTTTTAGCCGCAAAAAAGCGCAAAATGCACAAAATAAGCCTTTAATGCCTTTAACCTTTTGCGCGTTTTGCGCCTTTTTGTGGCTAATGTTTCTTTGTGGTTTGTCTGCAGGAATTAAACCGGACAACGCCCACCCTCGATAGATGATTTCAACCGAAGAAGCTCCCGGAGCTTTGCCGCGATTTCCTTGGGCGGCAGCACGAAGTCGACCGCGCCGGTCAGCACCGCGGCCTTCGGCATGCCGTAGATGACGGAAGATTTCTGGTCCTGGGCGATGGTCGTCCCGCCGATTCCCTTGATATGCCGTAGCCCCTCAGCCCCGTCCTTTCCCATGCCGGTCAAAACGATGCCGATAAGCTCCCCTGAGAGCGGCCTGGAGAGCGACTGCATGGTGACATCGGCGGAGGGCTGCACGTAGTTTACCCGCGGCCCCTCGCACAGCACTATCCGATGGTTCCCATCCAGCTTCAGGTGGAACCCGCCGGGGGCCAGGTAGATATTGCCGGGTTTGAGGAACTCGCCGTCCCGTGCCAGGGCAACCGGCATGGAGGCGACGGCATTGAGCCCCTGGGCGATCCGGTAGTCCATCGCCGCGGTGATATGGAGCACGACGACGAATGCCGCGTTCACCGGGGGAAGCCCGCCGAACAGCTCCTTCAGGGTGAGCGGCCCGCCGGTAGACACGCCGATGACGACTACGTTGGTCTTACCCATGGCAGTCCTTTGCTGCGCTAAGCAGCGCCAGGTAGGATTGCAGCGCGTCGATCAGCTGGACCGGGCCGAACGGCTTGGTCATGTAGTCGGTCACGTACTCCTGCAGGCCGTCCATCTTGTCGTCAGGCTCTCCCATGCCGGTCAGCATGACGATCAGGTTCCCGGCATAAAGTTCTCTCCCCAAGATCTCCCGGATGGTGTCCCAGCCGTCCATCCCGGGCATCATGATGTCCATCAGGATCACCCCGCGAAAGCCCGATTCCAGGTGGCGCAGGCACTCCTCGCCGCTTGCGGCGCTGACCAGGCTGAGTTCCACCGACTGACAGATGATTTCAACCGAAGCCCTGACGTACTCGTTGTCGTCGACGATCATTACCTTGTTTTGCATGAATGCAGTCTCCTCGTGCTACGCGATGTTTAAGCTGTTTCCGATGGGTGCAGGGTGAAGGAAATGGTAGTTCCCTGGTCCATCCCCGGGCTTTGCGCCCAGATTTTTCCCTTGTGGTTCAATACGATGCTCTTGCAGATGGCAAGCCCCAGCCCCTGCGTGCTGAGGTCGTGACGTGCCGAGTCCGCCTTGAAGAATTCGTCAAATATCAGCGCCTTATGGCCCGGTTCCAGCCCGATGCCGTCGTTTTGAACCGACACGACCACCGCACCGTCCTCGAGGGCCGCCCAGATGCGGACCACACCGTTTTCGGCGGCGTAGCGGGCGGCGTTGGAGAGCAGGTTGTCGAAGAGCAGCGCCAGCTGTTCCTCTGCTCCCTGAACAGTAAGCGCCGGATCGATCGTGTTGAGACAGGTGATCCCACGCCTGGCGAGTTGCGCGGCACAGCGGTTTGCGGAGTGCTCCGCGAGGGGAGCGAGGCGGATGCCCACCAGTTCCAGCGGGGCCGTTTTCGAGGAGAACCGGACCAGGTCGAGGGCCTTGGCGGTCAGACCCTGGATCTGGCTTACGCAGGTCTGGCAGATATCCAGCATCCTTTCGAGGCTCGGGTCCCTGACCTTTCCCCTCACCATGGGGAGCAGGGCGAAGAGCGGGGTAAGGGGGGTATTCAGGTCGTGGCCGAGCCGAATCGTCAGCGATTTTATCATGCTGGAGTGGTGCAGTTGCGCCTCAAGCCTGCTTCTCTCCTGCTCGGCCGCCTTGCGCTCGGTAATATCTTGTATCACCCCGACCAGCCCCCCGAGGGTGCCGTCCTGGTTCCTGAAGACCGCCTTGTTGAAGATCACGTCATGCGGCGTTCCGTCGGTGTACCTGACGGAGGACTCGTAAACCTGAGAGCCAGATTTTTCGAACAGTTCCTGGTCCATCTGCCAGTATTTGTCTGCGAGGTCCTTCTGCCAGAGTTCATGGACTGTTTTTCCGAGCATCTGCTCCCGTGTCAATCCCACGAATGACTCGTAGATCTTGTTAAACCCGAGGTACTTTCCTTCGGCATCCTTGTAGAAGATCGGGGATGGGATGGCGTCGATGATTAACTGCAGGAACTCCAGCTGTTTCTGTATCTCGTCTTCCGCGCGCTTGCGCTCTGCCAGCAGCAGAAAGGCTGAAAAAATGAAGATGCAGGTAAGTGTGCCGTTGATCGCCCGCATCTTGACGTTGATACGGTTGTAGGCGGCCAGGTAATCGCTCTGTTGGGTGCCGACGAAGAGGACCCCGATGACGTTCCCGTTGCGGTCCCTGATCGGATCATAGGCGGTGGAATAGGTGCCGCCAAGGATCAGGGTCTCCCCCCTGAAGGGTTTTCCTTTCCGGTAGATGGCGTCGTAGGCCGGCCCGGTCAGCTTGGTCCCGAGCGCCCGGCGTCCGTCCTTGAGGGGGATGTTGGTCGCCACCCTGGTATCGCCCAGAAAGATAGTGGCATAGCTCCCGGTGATTTCCCTGACTTTGTCGGGCAACTCGTTATTGCCATTCACCTGGTATTCCCCGGCCAGCAGGTTGCCGCCCCGGATCTGGAAGTCGCTCCCTTTTGCCCTCAACAGTTCCCAGAACAACTTCAGGGCGTTTTGCTGCTGGATGCCGGCTTCCCGGAGCCCTTCCTGATAGACCTGCCTGAGGACCAGATGGGTGGCCAGCATCATGAACAAAGCCACGATGATCGCGCTCAGCACGGTGGCGCTAAATATTTTTTTGGTATTGATCCGCACCTTAAGTATCCCTTTATATGCTCGCGTCCCGCCAGGGCTGCGCTCCGAAACGGCCGTTTTCCGTCACACCCTGAAACTGCGCTTTCCCTGGGCCGAGAGCCAGGCTGAAAGGCGCCTGGAGAGCTCGCCAAGCGGCACCACCTCGTCCACCCCGCCCCGGGCGATCGCCTCCTTCGGCATGCCGAACACCACGCAGCTCTCCTCGTCCTGGGCCAGGGTGCGGGCTCCCACCTGGTGCAGCTCCAGCATGCCGGCGGCCCCGTCGTCCCCCATGCCGGTCATGATGATGCCGAGGCAGTTCCCCCCGGCGCAGTTCGCCGCCGAACGGAACATGACGTCGACCGAGGGGCGGTGACGGCTGACCGGCGGACCGTCGGAGAGGATCGCCGTGTAGTTGGCGCCGCTTCGGGACAAAAGCAGGTGCCGGTTCCCCGGCGCAATGTAGACATGCCCCGGCAGCAGCCGCTCCCCGTGCTCCGCCTCCTTCACCGCCATGGCGCACAGGCCGTTCAGGCGTGCGGCAAAGGCCCGGGTGAAGGCCTCCGGCATGTGCTGGGTGACGAGGATCGCCGGGCAGTCGGGCGGAAGTGCCGCCAGGAAAGCCTTGAGCGCCTCGGTCCCCCCCGTCGAGGCGCCGACCACGATCACCTTCTCCGTGGTGGAGAAGTGCAGGTGGCGGGTCGGTAGCACCGCGTCGGCGGTGTATTTACGCTCGGGCTGGTGCGCCGCCGCGCGCCCCGCGGCAGGCCTTTTCAGGCCGCTCTGGTAGGCACAGCGGATCTTGCCGGTCAGTTCCTCAGCATACTCCAGAAGACCGCTGCGGATGTCGATCTTCGGCTTGGTGACGTAGTCGAAGGCACCGAGCTCCAGGGCGCGCAGCGTGATGTCGCAGCTCGTCTCGGTGAGGGAGGAGACCATGACTACGGGCATGGGGCGAAGCCGCATCAGCTTCTCCAGGAAGACCAGCCCGTCCATCTTCGGCATCTCCACGTCGAGGGTGAGCACGTCCGGGTTGAGCGCCTTGATCCGCTCCCTGGCTACCAGGGGGTCGGGGGCGGTCCCGACCACCTCCATGTCGGGCTGTGCGTTGATGATCTCGCTCAAGAGCGCGCGTATCAGGGCGGAATCGTCTACTACGAGAACTTTGATGGCCATTAGGGTATTCCTGCCGGGAGCGCCCGGATTCTTTTCACCAATGCCCGCCCGGTGGCGGGGAAGAAGATGACCTTGCGCGGGCAGCACTCGCCCAGGTCCGATGCGACGACGGGGATGCGGTGCTCCTTGAGATACCCCAGGGCAAACGCAGCATTTCCCTCACCGACGTCCGTCATCCCGGCCATCACCCGGCCCGCGCCGAAGAGCTTCGCCTCCAGGCGGGAGCTGCTGGCCCCCAGGAGTTCCAGCCGCTTAAGCAGCTTCCTCATGGCGCAGGCTCCGTAACGGGCGGAGCACGGGGCGACGCAGCCAGGCGCGGAGGGGGCGGAGCAGCGGATGGCGTCTGTGACTTGCAGTATTCTCGGCAGCATGAAGTGGTTCATCCCCCCCACGCCGCTACCCCGGTCGTAGAGGCAGACCGAGACGCAGGAACCGAGCAGCGTGGTGATTGCCGTGGCATCGGCCGTCGCATAGTACTCCCCCGGGAGAATCTTCACCGCGCGCGTGGCGAACTCCCGGTCGAAATAGCTCGTGGTCGTGAAATGCGGGTCGTCCTTTGGCATAAGCCCTCTCTATTGCTGGATTTCCGGGCGATCGCCTAGGGCCGGCAGGTTCACTCCGGGAGGTTCATGCCTGCAAGCCATCCGTACTGCGGGGTAGAGACGCATTGCATGCGTCTCTTGTCGGCATAATCTAAGCTATTAATTTTGTTGCGACAGAGCTGAGACGCATGCAATGCGTCTCTACACGCATGCAATGCGTCTCTACACGCATGCAATGCGTCTCTACACGCATGCAATGCGTCTCTACACGGATGCCTGCCGTAGCGTGTAAACCGTGTTGCCACAGATCTTGAACTGATCCGAGGCGCCGTGGAAACTCTCCGAATGCCCGACGAACAGGAGCCCGTCGGGGTGCAGATGGTCGGCCAGCTTCTTCAGGATGGCGTGCTGGGTTGCCTTGTCGAAATAGATCATCACGTTGCGGCAGAAGATGACATCGAATTTGCAGCGCATGGGCCAAGTCTTATCGAGCAGGTTCAGGCGGCGGAAGCTGACCAGTTGCCTCAACTCGTCGCTCACCCTGGCGTACCCCTCGTTCCTCCCTACCCCCCTGAGGAAAAATCTCTTCAGGAGGTCGACCGGGATCTTCTGCAGCTGGTCGACCGGGTAGATCCCCTGACGGGCTGTGGCGAGTACGTTGGTGTCGATGTCCGTCGCCAGGATGCGCACGGGGGCGGAGTTATTCAAGGCGTCGGCGGCAGTCATGGCGATGGAATACGGCTCCTCCCCGCTGGACGAGGCACAGGTCCAGATGGAGGCCGGCCGGTTTCCCGGCAACTGCGCCAGCCGCTCGGCGAGGATCCGGAAATGGTGCGGTTCCCGGAAGAAGGAGGTCATGTTGGTGGTGAGGGCGTTGATGAACGCCTCCAGCTCCTGCGGCTCTCCCGACTCGAGAAGTATCAGGTAGTCGGCGAAACTCTCGAGCTCCCTGGCGCGCAGCCGGCGCGCCAGGCGGCTGTAGACCATGTCCCGTTTGCCCGGTGCCAGGGAGATTCCGGCGCTGCGGTAGATGAGTGCCCTGATCCGCGCGAAGTCGTCCTGGGTGAACGGGTAGTGAAACAGGGCCCCCTCGCCCGTCGCGGCTTCGGAGCCGGTCCCTTTCTTGACCTTAGCCTCAGCCTCAGCCTGTTCTGCTGCGGAGCGTCTCAGAAATCCTTCCCGTCGTCGTCCGGTTCGGGGGCCTCAGCTAGAGCGCTCTGGCGAGGCTGGAAGCTTTTCGCTGTGGGGCTGCCGGAGGCCCGGCCCGGCTTTTTCGCGGCTCCCTTTTGAAGCGGCGTCGCGCTGCGGGGCACTTTGCGTGGGGGAGCCGAAGCCTGCGGTTTCACGCTCTCTTCCAGCTTGAAGCGTGCCACTACGCCCACTAGCTGCCGGGCCTGGTCCTCGAGCGATTCGGCTGCCGCCGACGCCTCCTCCACGAGTGCCGCGTTCTGCTGGGTGACGTCGTCCATCTGGGTGATGGCGGTGTTCACCTGCTCGATGCCGCTTGACTGTTCCCGGGAGGCCGCGGAGATCTCGGCCATGATGTCGGTCACCCGCCTGATGCTGGTGACGATCTCCTGGGTGGTGCGGCCTGCCTCCTCGACCAGGCGGCTGCCGTCCTGCACTTTGCCGACCGAGTCCTCGATGAGCGTCTTGATCTCCTTGGCCGCCGCCGCACTTCTCTGCGCCAGGCTCCTCACCTCCGCCGCCACCACCGCGAACCCTCGCCCCTGCTCGCCGGCGCGTGCCGCCTCCACAGCCGCGTTCAGCGCCAGGATGTTGGTCTGGAAGGCGATGCCGTCGATGACGCCGATGATGTCGGATATCTTCTTGGAACTGCCCCTGATCGACTCCATGGTGAGCACCACGCGGTTGATCACCTCGCCCCCCTTCACGGCGACCCCGCTCGCGTCGATGGCGAGCTGGTTCGCGGCTTGCGCGTTGTCCGCGTTCTGCTTCACGGTGGAGGTGAGCTCCTCCATGCTGGAAGCGGTCTCCTCCAGTGCGCTTGCCTGCTCCTCGGTCCGCTGGGAGAGGTCCAGGTTCCCCGCCGCGATCTCTTCGGTCGCCGTCGCGATGGAGTCGGCACCGGTACGCACATCGCCAACGATCTGGACGAGGCTCTCGTTCATCTCCTTGAGGGCCGTGAGGAGTTGACCTGTTTCATCCGTGTATTTCGCCTCGACACTGCTGGTCAGATCGCCGGCGGCGACGCGACGCGCCATGTTCACGGCCTCCTGCAAGGGGATGGTGATGATGCGGGTTATGAAAATGCCCAAGCCGACGGCGAGTATCATTCCGATGACGGCCAGGATCAGTGTGCTGCGGATCGAGGCGTTGGCCATTATCGTGTTGTTGTCGTTGAGGGCTTTTGCTTTCTGGAGATTCAATGCGACCAGTTTGTCGATGACGCCTTGCTCCGCCCTCACCGCGGGGCTCGCCTCGTCGGTATAGATGGTCAAGGCCTCGTCATTCTTGCCGGCCAGGGAGAGGTCGCTGATCTTCCCGATCAGCGGGCGGAAGACGCTGCGGCTGTCGTTGAAATCCTTGATGAGCGCCTTTTCCTCGCTGCCGGAAGCGGTTTTCTCCACCAGTTCCAGATTCTTGGAGATGCCCGCACTGAGCTCTTTGATCTTCTCGGTGTATCTCTGCTTTTCCGCCCGGTCGCGAACCAGTATGATCTCGCCGAGATTGACGCGCACCCGCTGGATGTCGCTGGACATCTGCCCCAACAGGGAAATGGGTACTGCCCCCTGTTCGTACAGCATTGTGTCGTTGTCGTCGCCCTTGCGGATGCTGGAGATGCCTACCCAGCCGATAGCGCCGGCAATGAGCGCCAGCAGGATGAAGCTTGACAGCAGTTTCGTGCCGATTTTCAGGTTGTAGAACATATGCATTACGTTGGCTCCTTCTGAGAGTTAGTTATGGGGTTCCCGGTCAGTTGTTATGTGTCAGGCCGCCTGCTCCATGACCTGCATCTCTTCACTGCTCATCAGCTTTTCGATATCGACCAGGATCAGCATCTCGTCGTTCAGGGTGCCGAGGCCGGTGAGGTAATCGGTGTCCAGCGCGCTCCCGAACTCCGGGGCCGGCTTGATCTGCTCGGCGGAGAGCGCAACCACGTCGGAGACGCCGTCCACCACGATTCCGACGACCTTGCCGAGCACGTTGATGATGATGACGACGGTGAATTCGTGGTAGCTCACCTCGCCCACCCTGAACTTGATGCGCAGGTCCACGATCGGGACGATCACGCCGCGCAGGTTGATCACCCCCTTGATGAACTCCGGCGTGTTGGCAATCCGTGTGACGCTGTCGTACCCCCTGATCTCCTGCACCTTCAGGATGTCGATCCCGTACGTTTCGCTTGCCAGGGTGAAGGTCAGGTATTCCGACGGTATCGCCCCTCCGTTTCTGTCAGTCGTCTGCTGACCTGTCTGCATGGTTATCCTGCCTCCTTGGTTTCCTGCTTTGACTAGGGCTGCACCCTTTTCTGCATCATGAAAAGTTCCGTGACGTCCAGGATCAGGGCCACTCGCCCGTCACCCAGGATGGTCGCACCCGCGCTCCCCTCGACCCTGCGGTAGTTGGTTTCTAGGCTCTTCACCACCACCTGCTGCTCGTCCAGGAGCGCATCCACCAGCAGGGCGGCCTTCTCGCCATCCAGGTCGACCAGCACCAGGATGCCGCGAGTCGGCTCCCGGATCTCCGTCTCGATGTTGAACAGCTCGTGCAGCCGCAGGATCGGGAGGTACTCCCCCCGGACCTGGACCACCTGCCTGCCGTTCACGCTCTTCAGCTGCTCCGGCTTGGGCTGGAGCGATTCGATGATCGAGTTGAGGGGGATGATGAACTTCTCCGTCCCGACCGCGACCGAGAGACCGTTCAGTATGGCGAGCGTGAGCGGCAGGCTGATGCTCACGCAGGCGCCCCGCCCGGCTTGCGACGCGATATGTACGCGGCCGCCGATGGACTGCACGTTCTTCAGCACCACGTCCATGCCGACGCCGCGTCCGGAGACCTCGGTCACGGCCTCGGCGGTGGAGAAGCCCGGCGCGAAGATCAGCGCCCAGACCTCCTCGTCGCTCATCGACTCCGAACAGGCGATCCCCCTCTCGGCCGCCTTGGCGAGGATCCTTGCGCGATGAAGCCCCGCGCCGTCGTCGCTCACCTCGATGATGATCCTGCCGCCCACCTGGGAGGCCTTGAGCTGAATCGTGCCGGTCGCTTCCTTCCCCCGGGCGACCCTTACCTCGGTCGTCTCAAGGCCGTGGTCCAGGGAGTTCCTGACCAGATGCGAGAGCGGGTCGGCGATCTTCTCGATGAGCCCCTTGTCGAGCTCGGTCGTTTCCCCCACGGTTTTCAGCTGGACGATTTTCCCGAGCTTGGCCGCGAGTTCCCGCACCATGCGCGGAAAACGGTTGAATACGATGCTGATCGGCACCAGGCGAATCGACATGACGCTCCCCTGCAGGTCGCGGGTATTTCTCTCCAGCTGCGCCACGCTTTTGTGCAGCGTTTCGTGCAGGATCGGGTCGAGGGAGCCTGCGATCTGAGCCAGCATCGCCTGGGTGATCAGGAGCTCTCCCACCTGGTTGATCAGTTGATCGACCTTGGTGACGTTGACGCGGATGGAGGAGTCGGTCTCGCTCTGGCGTCGTCCAAACGCCCCCGGCGCCAGTTCGTCGCGGTCGTAGGCGCGCCTTCCCGCCCCCCCGTCGGCCGCGAGGGGCTCTCCCCGGCTGCCCGTCAGGTCCGGCTGCTCCGGGAGCGGTGCGCCCGGCGGCGGCAGCTCACGTATGGCGAGCTGCTCCTCCTCCGCCACGAACATGAACACCTCCAGGATCTGCTCCGTGTGGGCGCAGGTGGTAAGGGTGAAGTGCCATTGGATGATGCAGCTCTCCGGATCGAAATCCTCCAGTTCCGGCAGCTCCGGGAGGAGGGCGCGGCTGGCGAACTCCCCCGGTTCCGCGAGTTCGCAGAGCTCGGCAATGATGCTCTCCATCCGTATTCCCCTCCTGAAGATGTCGGGGTCCGGGGTGAAGACCAGTTCGTAGGACTTGGGGGAGGCCGGTTCCCCGGCGGCCACCTGCTCTGCCGGGGAGGGGTGCCGGTCCGGCGCCTGCCCGCACG
>Ga0209540_10003120_pt1 | contig 11480 bp, 18 predicted proteins | sample BarGraIncu01121A_FD_184501 | JGI IMG/M metagenome (GOLD analysis project Ga0209540, IMG submission 184501) | Arctic peat soil microbial communities from Barrow, Alaska - Barrow Graham LP Incubations 011-21A (SPAdes) (version 2) | ecosystem: Environmental > Terrestrial > Soil > Wetlands > Peat... | reverse complement strand
TAAGGAAAAACTGATGACCCATGGTCAACAAACCGCAGTGTCGAAGTTTGAAATAGATATGAATGGCAAAGATTCCAGCGTGAATTTAATTTCACGTTCCGTAGCCAGAGAGCATTCAAAACAAACCTTTATTTCTAAAATCACAGGAAACACCCAATGTATGGGGCATTCAGAGTGTGATGCCATTATTATGGACCATGGGGTGGTGAGTGCGATCCCACAAATTACAGCGAATAGCGTTGAGGCGACCTTAATTCATGAAGCCGCCATTGGAAAAATCGCTGGGGATCAAATGATAAAACTCATGACATTGGGACTTACCGAAGGTGAAGCAGAAGCTAAAATTATAGAAGGATTTTTAAATTAATAAAAAGTTATTTTAAACAACACGATATAAGTTATGAAGATTCAATTTGTTTATAACCAATGAGGATAGATTATCAAACGCTTTATTTTAAACACATACTTAAGAATTTGAAAATAATAATGAATAAGGGTTGACAAGTTCACATGAATGGGTTATCATATGAATAGTAAGTTATATGAATTTAGAATCATATAAGAAAGAAAGGGTAGTTATGTATAAAAATTTTTCACCAGACAATGTCAAATTAACCAAATATTTATTTTACACAGGAAAAGGCGGTGTTGGTAAAACATCGGTTGCTTGTGCAACTGCAGTCAGTCTTGCGGATAAAGGGAAGAAAGTATTCTTGGTAAGCACTGATCCTGCATCAAACTTACAGGACGTTTTTGAAACCGAATTAACAGGACAAGGGGTTCCGATTAAAGGCGTACCGAACCTGATAGTAGCCAATCTTGATCCCATTGAAGCAGCAGCGGAATATATGGAATCCGTGGTTGGTCCCTATCGGGGAAAACTTCCGGATGCGGCTATTACCAGTATGGAAGAACAGCTTTCGGGATCATGTACGGTTGAGATTGCTGCTTTTAATGAATTCTCCCGGTTTATTACAGATGAAACCATGAGCAAGGAATATGATTATATTATTTTTGACACCGCACCTACAGGGCATACGTTAAGAATGCTGCAATTACCATCAGCATGGGATAGTTTCATTGATGAAAGCACCCATGGAGCATCCTGCCTGGGCCAGTTATCTGGTTTAACCGCGCAAAAAGAGATGTATGAAAAAGCGGTAAGAAATTTATCTGACGAAAATATGACCACATTAATTTTGATTTCCCGACCTGAGACATCTCCATTAGAAGAAGCCGCCAGAGCTTCTCAGGAATTAAAAGAAATAGGTGTTGAAAACCAGATTCTTATTATTAATGGAGCTCTTGAAAACTTTGATAAAACCGATGCAGTGGCCACCTCTTTTTATGCAAAACAAAAGAATGCAGTTATAAATATCCCTAACAGCATTAAGACCATGGACATTTACACGCTTCCACTTCGGGCTTATAATGTTTCAGGGATCAATAATATTCGCCGATTATTTACTGAAGATGATACCATTGAAATAGAAAAAATCAATGAACTTAAAGATCTACCGGGTTTGAAAAAATTGGTGGAAGACTTAGTTAAAACAAATAAGAAAGTCATTTTTACCATGGGTAAGGGCGGGGTTGGGAAAACAACCATTGCAGCAGCCATTGCTCTAGGTCTTTCAAAACTAGGTAAAAAGGTTTATCTCACCACCACGGATCCAGCAGGTCATATGAGTGCTGCCACCATGGGTGGAGAAAACATTACAGTCAGTAATATTGACGAAGAAGAAGAACTTCAAAAATACCGGTCAGAAGTTATTGGAAAAGCACTAGCCAACAACATGAGCAAGGAAGATATTGACTATATTGAAGAAGATCTGCGTTCACCCTGTACCCAGGAAATTGCAGTGTTCAGAGCCTTTGCAGAGGCTGTCGAAAAAGCAGAGGATGGCGTGGTTGTTATTGATACCGCACCTACCGGACATACCTTATTACTCTTGAATTCTACTGAAAGCTACCATAAAGAAATGGAACGCTCTAACGCAGATATTCCAGAATCAGTAATGAAGCTATTACCGCGTCTGAGAAATCAAGATGAAACAGAGGTTGTCATAGTAGCGCTGCCTGAGTCAACGCCCGTATATGAAGCCCTGAGATTGGAAGAAGATTTAAACCGAGCCGGCATTAAGAATAAATGGTGGGTCATGAATGCCAGTCTTTTAGCAACAGATACCAAAGATGCGTTTTTAAGAGCACGTGCAAACAATGAGGAGAAATGGATTAATAAAATTGCAGAAAATACCAAGGGAAATTATGTTGTGATTCCCTGGAAAAAATAAGGTTCAGATAAAAAGGATAGGGCAAAGAAATGGAAGATAAACAGATGGTAGATATTTTAAGAGTCTTATCAGATACCAGTCGGTTGCGCATCGTCAATCTGCTTTTTCAAAAGGAGCTTTGTGTTTGCGAAATAGAATATCTTTTAGATTTAACACAATCTAATTTATCTAAACATTTAAAAGTAATGAATGATGCAGGTTTCCTGGATAAAACAAGACAGAAAAAATTTGCATATTACCATCTCAAAAAGGAACTTTTGCAAGCCTATCCATTTATTATTGAAATTGTTAGTAAAGAATTGATAGAAGAAAGTATTTTCATGAACGATCAAAAAAATCTTTTAACCTATCTTGAAAGCCATATGCTTTTAGATTGTTTAACAGAGCTAATTTTACAGAGAAAAATTACAAATAAGGCAATTGCCAAACAGGAGGAAATAAAATGATTATTACAGATGAAGCTAAGGTATTGGTAACGGAATTATTGAAAACAAATGGGTATGATGCCCTCCAGGCATCACTTCAGAGTGGGTGCTGTGGGGAGTCCCTTTATTTTTCCTTTACAAATTTAAAGCCAGAGGATCAACCGGTTTCTGTCAATGGCATTAACGTGCTGATGAACGGTGAAGTTAAGCCTAAAACGGATACGGTCACACTGAAAACGAATGAAACAGGCGAACTGGTTATCGAGGATACAGCTAAAGCATCAGGTTGTTGTTAATTTTAGGTTGTACAAAATAGCTATTTAAAATTAAAAATTATTTTAGCAAATGGAGAAAAAAAGGAGAAAATAATGAATAAAATAGAAATTTATGATCCAGCCATGTGTTGTTCATCAGGTGTTTGCGGACCAGGTGTGGACCCAGAGTTATTAAGGGTGGCAGCTATGATCAACGTCCTGGCCGGTGAAGGGAAAACAATTGTGAGATACGGTTTGTCCGAAAATCCCATGGCCTTTGTGGTGAATAAAGCAGTGAACGATGTCATTCTCAATGACGGAATTGAAGCACTTCCGGTTACAGTAGTGGATGGCGAAATCAAAAAAAAAGGAGCCTATCCTTCAAACACTGAACTAGCGACATGGTCAGGAATGACAGAAGACGAACTGGAGAATTTGATTGTCAAAGCCCAGAAGGCTGTGGCTCAGTAATTTTGAATTGTTGATTTTGACTCATGCTTAACATAAAACAAAACAAGTCAGTGCAACAAAAAATAAATAAACCTTGACAACAGATGATATCTAGATTATCTTATGATTGCAGAGTAATATGAATTTACAATCATTTGAAAATGTTGAGAATTAGATTTTACAAGGGTCATTATAGGCTGTTAAGTGGTTGACATAATGTAGCCATTTAACAGCCTTTTGCCTTCAATAGGATAAGAAAAGAGGAAAGAGAGACATGAAAGTCGTCGAAATAATTAAGATTTTATCCGACACGAATCGTTTGAGGATTCTTAATCTTCTTTATGAACGGGAACTGTGTGTGTGCGAGTTGGAATATTTGTTGGGAATTTCCCAGTCTAACTTGTCAAAACATTTACGCCTGATGAGTAATGCAGGTTTTTTGGAAGGGCGGCGGGAAAATAAGTTTGCTTATTATCGAATTCAAGATGAAGTATTGGATGAGCACCCATTTTTAAAAACGATCTTTGAAAATGAATTAAAAAAAGAGGATTTATTAATGGATGAATTAAATAAGCTCAACACTTACCAAGACAGTGAATTAACCTGCCAAAATATTACCGCACTCATTTAATAGCAAAAATATTAAGAAATGAAATGGAGAATGAAGTATGAGTAAATTAGAAATTTTCGAACCAGCCGTAAGTGGGATAGGTGTTGACGGAGACCTATTGAGAGTATCAGCATTTATTAACACTTTAGAAGCTGAAGGGAAAAAAATTATACGATATAATATTTCGAATGAACCACAGACTTTTGTAAATAATAAAGATGTGAATGATGCGATTATTAGTGAAGGTAACCAAGTTCTTCCAATTACCATTTTAGATGGTGAAATAAAACAAATGGGATCTTATCCATCAAATGCAAATCTAGCGACTTGGTCAGGAATGTCCAGAGAAGAACTTCTCAGTATGATAAGGAAAGCCCGTGATGCTTCAGGTGGTGGATGTTGTGGCGGCGGCGGTTGCTGTTAATAAAATAAACGTAAGGGGATATTATGGAGTTAAAACGAATTTATATAGAACTCACTAATCGGTGCAATCTAAATTGTGAGATGTGTTTTCGACATACCTGGGATACCGTTGAAGGGGATATGGATTTAGAATTACTGAAATCCATTCGAGAGCAGGTTAAAGAGTTTCCAACACTTAAAGAAGTATTTTTTGGTGGCATTGGAGAGCCTACGATCTATCCGTATTTTAAGGAAGCGGTTGAATTGTTTGAAGAGTATAAACTCTTTATAACCAGCAATGGCATTATGAATGAAGAAATCGCTCAGTTGTTGTGTGAAAAATTTCAGGAGGTTTATTTTTCAGCAGATCAGTATCATGAAGATACCCAAGGTGTGAAGGAACAACTCACAAAAACCTTTGAACATTTTTCGAATTATCATAAGAAAACCAGATCATCAACACCTCAAACAGCGGTTGCCTATGTGCTCACAAAAAGTAACTCGGAAGCATTGTTCGATTTGCTTAAAATGATGCGTCATTATGGTTTTCATCGTCTGTCTCTTTCTCATGTCTTACCTATAGTAGAAAAGGACAAGGATGATATATTCTACACCCGTTATGACAATCCAAAAGGCAAAGCTTTTTTAGAACGGATTTTTACCTACCGTGATATTAAAATCAATATTCCTGATATGGAGTTAAAAACAGAACGTCGTTGTACCTTCATTGACAAGGGGTATATTTATGTTGATGTTACTGGAGATGTGATGTCTTGTTATCGATTGGCTAACACCTATGATGAGTATGTTTTTGGTTCAAAAAAAAGAGTTTTAAAACATTCCTTTGGGAATCTAAAAGAAAAAACCCTTAAAGAAATCATTGAAGGTCATGAATATCAAAACTTTTGGAATGCGGTTTATAACAATCAGTACCCATCGTGTATCGATTGTGATTTAAGAGATGGCTGCAGCCTGGTAGAGGATACACAATACGATTGTTATTTTAATACTCCATCCTGCGCGGATTGTTTGTGGACAAGAAATTTTATCCGTTGTCCATAGGGGTTAGATTATTATAAAAGGGTGCAATACATTTAAACTTCAAAAGTTATGATGTGTCGCATCCTTTTTTTTGATAAAAATATTTTTGACGTTTGTTGACAAGAGCAAAGTAATATATTAATATATGTATATGCACATTAAAGTATATACTAATAAATGAGTGAGGTGTACGGATGGATGAATTAACAAACTTATTCAAGATTTTATCAGATGAGACCAGATTGCGAATATTGATCCTGCTTTATCATCAGAAGCTATGTGTTTGTCAACTCCAGGGAATTTTAGAGGAATCGCAACCAAAGATTTCCAAAAACTTGGCAAAACTTAGAGACGTCGGACTAGTATTAGATGAAAGGAGAGAACAGTATATTTTTTATGAACTTGATCATACCAATGAACTACTTGATGTGATGCTAAAAACAATCATTTCATGTGTAGGAGACAATAAAATTATTCAAACTGATTTGGTAAGAATTCAATATGCTTCCTCATTTATTAAATAGACAATTAACGTGGCATTTATAAAAAGTTGACGCAGTATTAAAATTTAGAAAAATAACGGAGGTTATAAGATGAATGAAACCATCATAATGATTGCTGGATTATTCCTGCTTTCAATTATTTCGGGAATGTTAGGTTTAGGGGTTGCATTTGCGGCGATTCCGTTTTTAGGACTCTTTCTACCCGATTTAGTCAATCAAGTTCAACCGCTTAGTCTATTATTAAATGGTGTAACAGCGTTATTTGCTGTTTTTGGTTTTGCTAAAAGCGGCTATGTTGATTGGAAAAAGGCAATTTTGCTTACCTTAGTTGCGACCATTGCCGCACCCATTGGAGCAATACTAGTTCAATATGTTCCCCAGATTTATATTTGGTATTTATATTTTGGAGCAGTATTTTTTCTGGCTTATCGATTATTTAAACCAGTCATTAGAAAAGAAGGCCAAAAAGAGAATTTTAAATTAGCACTTATTCTTGCAATACCAATTTCAATTTTGGCAGGCTTCCTTGGAGTTGGACCTGGATTCATATTAATGCCGACCTTAATATTAGTGGGGTTTGAACCCAAAAAAGCTGCCGGAATTACTGCCTTTGCGGTTATAGCACCATCATTTTCGTCATTAATACCTCATATGGCAACAGCCCAGTGGGATCTCAGTCTTATGATACCATTATTGATCGCAGGAGCGATTGGCTCATTTGCCGGGGCTAGAATTACGAGCTTATATGTACCAAGCGGCAGGATGAAACAAATGTTTGCAGTACTAATCTTAATTGTAACCTTCTATAAAATTTACACCTTGATTGTTTAGTATTTAATATGAGATTATAAGTTAAAATAAAGTAAATGCAAATATTGCAAAAAAAATGGACGTTTAGTTGCGTCCCTTTTGCTTTTTTGCGTCTTAATAAGTGAAGAAACAAATAAAAAAAAGGAGGATAAGATGAAAAACAAAGAAGAAAAAATGAAAATTACCATTATCGGTGCTGGCCCGGGTGGGTACGAAGCAGCCATTATGGCATCTAAATTAGGTGCAGATGTGACAGTTATAGAGAAAAATGAGGTTGGAGGATCATGCCTTAATATTGGTTGTATTCCTACAAAGGCTTTGCTTGCGTCTTCAGATGTTTTGACAACATCATTGGAAGCAGAAAAGTTTGGAGTCTTCAATGATAATACTTCTGCAGATCTAAAGCAAATTATTGAACGAAAAGACAAAGTGGTATCCGGCTTAGTTAAGGGAATTGAATTTCTTTTCGAATCGAACCGTATTAATTTAGTTCGGGGTATCGGCAAACTTATAAATTCGAAAACGGTTGAAGTGAAGTGGAGTGATGGCAGTGTTGAAAAACTTGTTAGTGATAAAATTTTATTAGCTACAGGTTCAGTTCCCATATGTCCAGAAATGTTTCATTATGATGGGAAAAAAGTTATTACCAGCACCGAGGCGCTTGCTTTAAAAACGACTCCCAAATCCATGATTGTTGTTGGGGGTGGCGTTATTGGGTGTGAACTTGGGCAATTTTTCAATCGTATAGGGACAAAGATAACGATAGTGGAAATGGCAGACCAGATCTTAATATCGGAAGATGAAAATGTTGCAAAACAACTTTTGCGACAATTTAAACGGGAAAAAATTAAAGTATTCACAGCAAGTGGTGTTTCGAAGGTGAGTGTTCAGGACTCCAGTGTAGTGGTGACATTAAAAAATGGTGAGATTTTAGAAGCAGAAATGATGCTGCTTTCCATGGGACGAAGTAGTTATTCAACAGGACTTAACTTGAAAGAATTGGGAATTAAAGTTGATCCGCAGGGTCATATTGAAGTCGATGATACACTAGAAACCAGTGTAAAAGGGATTTATGCAGTTGGGGATCTTATTAATACACCATTTTTGGCACATGTTGCATCTAAAGAAGGTATTATTGCTGCAGAAAATATGTTGGGGAAAAATAAAACGGCTCTTCATAAAGCAATACCAAGATGTGTATATACTGATCCACAGGTTGCTGCCGTAGGGGTAACGGAAAAAGAAGTACAGAAAAGTGGAATTCCTTATAAAACGGGAAGTTTTGATTTTAGAGCACTTGGAAAAGCCCAAATTATCGGTAAAATCCAGGGGCAGGTTAAAGTGATTGTAGATGAAAAAGATGTGGTTATCGGAGCTTCTATTGTTGGACCTGAGGCGACTGATCTCCTAACAGAGTTAACAATGGCAGTACATCTTGGGTTAACGGCAGAAGCACTTGGGGATGTGATCCACCCACACCCGACACTGTCCGAAGCCATCATGGAAGCACTTCATGATGTTCATGGGAAATCAATAAATAAAGTTTCGTTACGCTTATAAAACTATCTTAAAACAGAGCTATAAGTTAGTGCCCACATTTATTAGCTGATATATTTAATTGGCTTTTTCACACAATAATTATGGAGGCTTTAGTATCAAAAGGTGTGGGCATCGGAACTGCCATTGCTTTCATGATGGTTGTTATAGTTTTGTCACTTCCATCAATGGTTTTATTGAAAAAAGTAGTAAAGACTAAACTGCTTGTTGTATTTGCAGGGATTGTTACCATTGGAATACTCATTATCGGTTACAGTTTTTCAAAATATAAAACATCACATAAGGAGAAAAATTTACGGACAGGAAAAAAATAATACCCATACTTGGGTTTGCAGGTTTCGTTACAATGGCTGATAACTGGGTGGTATCACCCATTTTACCATTCATCGCCTAGAATTTGAACGTTGACATTGCAGCAGGAGCGATCGTCATAACAGCATATATGCTGCCGTTTGGTTTGTTTCAATTATTATATGGATACCTGGCCGAGCGATTTGGAAAACGGCAGGTCATTACTTTTGCTATTTCCATGTTTACAATTGCCACTGCAATGTGTGCTTTTGCTGTTGCAATACCAGATCTTGCGGCATATCGAGCGATAACAGGAATGTTTGCGGCGGCAATTATGCCGATTTCAATCGCATTGATTGCGGGTAGAAAATCAGGAAAGATAGCGGCAAAGATAGGCCGTAAGAAAACTGTTGTAATTGGTCTTAGTTTAGCATGTGTTGCGAATATCGTGTTAGTTACACTAGGAGGCTTTTTATCAGCTGTGATACTCGCTATTGGATTAATGGGTTTTGGTTTTATGATGGCACATTCAACCTTTCTTACATTGGCTACGGAATTTGCGGCAAAAGAAAGGAGCTATGCAACATCCCTTATTGCATTCTTTTTTATGACTGGGGGAGGAATTGGGACTGCCATTGGTGGAAGAATTGTCGCAGCATCCAGTTATGGAAATTTATTTACAATTTATGGATTGGGACTTGTACTCGTAACTATTTGTGCATTATTCGTAAAGAGCAGTTTTAATACAAGCAGTCAACCAGTCAAAATATTATAATTAAGGAGGTTTAGGGAAATGGAGGTAAAGCATAATGTCTGAACATAATCATGAACACAATCATTCAGAAGCCGGTCATACCCACGATGTTTTAAACTTATCCGGCAAAAAAATATTCTGGTGACCGTATTAAATGCAATCATTACCATAGCCGAAATCATTGGTGGTGTCCTTTCTGGAAATCTGGCATTATTATCTGATGCGGTTCATAACTTCAGTGATACGGTGGCTATTGCATTATCCTATGTTGCAAATCGGATTGCCCAAAAACCAAAGGATGCCAAAAAAACATTTGGATACAAAAGAGCTGAGATTCTGGCAGCCTTTATTAATGCATCCATACTATTAGCGCTATCAATTGTATTAATATTTGAAGCTGTTAAACGATGGCAATCTCCTGAGAGTATTAATGGAACGCTGATGATCATCGTGGCATGTAATTAAAACAACGGTTGATATTTTAATGCAGCCATCAGCACCTTTGGATTATGAGGCCATTAAAAGAGACATTGAAAAAATGGATAGGGTGAAGAACATTCATCATGTTCACTCATGGATGACCAATGAAAAAACAATTTATTTTGAGACACATATTGATATGGATGATATGCAACTCTGTAGGCTGAGGTTGATAAATGCGGTGATAAAAGCATGTTTAAAGAATAAATAATTTACTGAATATAATAGAAACTTGGTGAGAAATATTGGATATAGCATTATATGTAGTTACAGGAATATTATTGGCTTATTCTTTTTATAAAGATAAGCAAAAAACAAAAAAAGCGTTAAAAAAAGCCTGAAAAGCATTTGAAAACATTTTACCCGAATTTTTGGTTGTTATTTTATTGGTAGGACTGTTGCTTGCGGTCATGAATCCAGACGGGATTTCAAAAATCATTGGGGCAGAATCAGGTTGGTTTGGAGTTGTTCTGGCTGCAGTTATTGGATTGAAATAATCATCCAATCGGTCTTTTTTTGTTGGTGGTTACTAGTCATATCAATGGTTGTTTCGGTCACCACAATAATTTTTATTTATAGCTCTCAATAAGTTTATCAAGCTCTTTCTGGACGTGGTTGATTTCTTCATCGATATCGTCAAGATTAGCATATTTTTCGTTGTATTTGATATCATAATCCGGGGTCATCACAATTTCATCGTAGAGCTCATAACCCACATCTTCGTAGGCCATGGATGCACAGGTGGATGGACAGCCGTTGAGTGAGATGTACTTTTCGCTGTCACCTGCCGCCTCAATATCCCGGGCGATATTCATACTCACATGGGTGAGTATATTGATGTTTTCTTCATCAATAATACCAAAATACTGGGCAACTGTTTTTGTCATCATACTGACATTACAACGCCCGGGACAAGGATAAATATTAAGTTTCATGTTTGTTTTACCTTCTTTCAGCCTGTTTCGCTAATAGCTAACTCTACCTTAAATTAAAATCGCCTTGCGTTAGACTAACTTAAGAAGAATTCATAACTATTTCCTTATATTATACCATTTTCTTCAATTACTTTCAAAAAAAATAGTGATAAATTTCTGTGAATTTGAAAAGTTGCTCTAGCATTTAATGACTAATAACAGGTCAGATCGATAGTGATCATTATGAAAGCTTTATCTCATTGTTTTTAATCTTTTCAGCCAATTTTTTTACATTCTTTTCAATTTGCGTGATGATAGTGATGAATTCCTCATCGCTTTTTCCGCTGGGGTCTTCCAGACCCCAATCTTCTGTATATTTACTGGGAAGGTAAGGACAAACAACATTACAGCCCATTTTTATGACAATATCGATTTTGGGGAGGTCTGCTAAGAGTTTTGAGTGCTGGCTCTTCTCCATATCAATAGCATACATTTTTTTCATCAGTCTTACTGCATCTTGATTAATCTGGGGTTTGGTTTCTGTTCCGGCTGAATAGCTTTCAAACACATCACTGGCGAATTTTCTCCCCAGGGCTTCAGCCATCTGGCTTCGACATGAATTATGTACACATATAAACGCAACTTTTGGTTTGATCATTTTTCACTCCTGAATGATTATTTTGAATTAATCTGAT
>Ga0209540_10003118_pt1 | contig 11488 bp, 6 predicted proteins | sample BarGraIncu01121A_FD_184501 | JGI IMG/M metagenome (GOLD analysis project Ga0209540, IMG submission 184501) | Arctic peat soil microbial communities from Barrow, Alaska - Barrow Graham LP Incubations 011-21A (SPAdes) (version 2) | ecosystem: Environmental > Terrestrial > Soil > Wetlands > Peat... | reverse complement strand
TGCTGCTATAAATTTCATTATAGGTGTAGTTCACACTTAAATTCGCCGGATCCCAGGCATGAGGTTTTTCACCGCGCTTGGTTATTCCGGCATTGCTAATGGTAATTGTTTTTCTTCGCGTAAAATCCTCTGAAATATTTAATATTGAGTCTCTTACAGCGCTATTTTTAGCTGTCTTCAATGCGTCGCTCAGAAGGATATCAGGATCGAGGGGATTATATTTTGGTCTGATCCTCGTTTCGGAATAACCAACATAAACAGGAAGTCTGACACCAATCTTTTCAGGGAAGAATTTACCCAGTTCCAAACTCGATGAGATGTCATATTTCATTATCTCATCCTTACTTCTCTCGTTTACTTTAGACTCTAAACTTCCCCATCCGGGTGTACTTGTTTGTCCAACCATATCAACAGTACCGAGATCGGCTAGCTTGGCCTGTAAATGAGCATTTGCTGCCCATCCCCCGTCTTCAATAAAATCGCTGAGCCTCAATTCATCGAACCACACTTCTCCATACTTTGGAGCTCCGTCATCTGATTTGTTTCTTGTCTTTATAGGATTCCTTACACCTATCATAATTACCTTTATATTGCTCATATTCGGATTACCTGAAACTGAAACCCGTGCTGTTCCTTTTGTATAGACAAAGACATCTGAAACGCTTAAAGATGAACCAGGCAGCTGCATCTGCCTGTTACGTTCCGTTTTGGCATCCTGCAAAAGTGAAAGATCTATATCAAAACTGTTTTCCAAAGGCCAGACTATTCTCCTTTTCTCCTCAGAATCATTATTATAATTTCCCGGTGGAGTAAGCTTCAGAGGAAGTTCATATTCATAGAAATTCCCCTTATAATCCGAACCTATCCTGATAAATGCTGTCAGCTCATTATCCTGTAATGGATATCCGATCATTGCTTCAGCATGTACTTCCATCCGGAGTTTCCGATACTGTCTTATATCAAGATTGACATTTCTGAAGGCAGCACGCGCATCCCCATCTGCAAGATCCATAACTTTAAGCACCATTGATTGTTCGTTAAGCTGTCTTAGTTGCGGATTCTGCGGGTCAGTTACTCTGTCAAATCCGGGAGGTAAAGTGTAATTTACAGGTACTTTCCCCGAATTTTCCTCGATACTGACTGAGCTTATTTCAAAAGTTCCATCAGTAGCCTCAGGTACAGTAATCCTCTCTCCACCCTCCATAAATGAGATATTGTATTTTCTCCATTCAGCCCTCACCAGGTCGAGCTTTGCAAACCGCATAATAACCGGCTGATCGAAACCCCTGAGGAACATTCTCATAAACCGTATTGATTTAAAATCTTTGATTGGTCCTACCACTTTCTGATAATCGGTTATCGGAACTTTAAACAGGTACCATTTTACATGTGATTTTGGGGTGTTTGGATCTGGAAAGGTAATTTCTGGTGATTCAATTTCATCAACAACATAATTTGAACCGACTTTAAGGTCGCCGGGGCGAATACTGATCTTATACTGATAATAACTTTCTGTTTCATTGAGTGTATTATCGCGGTTTATATCTTCCATATCCGGCAATGTAGAACCTGAGGTTGGATAAGATTCCTTTGACATTTCCGAAGTTGGGGAGTTCCCTTCCTCCCCATTGTACTTCTTGTACCGCTCAAGAATGCCAAGTTGCTGTGCATCGTAATCAGATCCCCTGAAATAATGATAATCATCTCCTGAAGGATCCTTTAATATTTCCTGGTAAGCGTCAGGTGTGGTAATCAACATCGACTTCTGAAGGTACGTTGAGAAAAAGGTTTGTTCATCCTGGTCCATAAGGCCATCTAATCCCACATCCTGAAAAAACCTAGATTTGGGATCATTATCGAATGCATGAACAACTGCCTGAATAGTCGGTACTCTTCCCCATGCAGTTGTATCAACATTTTTTACATCTGCAGAAGTTGGGAGTCCGTTTTCAAAACTTTTTCTTGAATCACGCAAAATATCTTCAGAAATATTCCCGAGGTTTATATACAGATCACCTCCGGCCCCGTCAGGATTATCAACAAACGGATTCATTACCCAGAACTGAACATATTGTATGTTGGCAGTCTCAAAATCACTAGTAAGCACTTCCCTCATTATTCCGCCCCATCGTGATTTCGGGTCGTTGAGCTTTCCGCCTGAATTCATCCCGGCTGAATATGCTCCTGGGTCAGTATCATAATTATAGGGGCCCTTCTCATCGGGATAAAAAGCGAGATTCAATACCGTCAGAGCTGTAGGAATCCCGCTCGGACTTTCATAAAGTGGGAAAATTTCGTTTTCATATATCTCCCTTACAAAATGGCTCGACTGCGTGGCTGGATGAGTCCGTATATATTCAGGAGTGGATGAACCATCCCTTAAGAAGAGAGGATCAATAACATACCAGGCCAGCTTAGCCCTGTTGAACCCACTTACAAGGTTGTTATTGAATCTTGCTTCAGGGAAAAACTGATCCTGCCCCTGTGGAACACTCGAAATAGTCCAGGCATTAAATGATTTAAGATCAAGGGGAATTTCACTTGATTCAAAGTCATCGATATATGAATTGCCTGCGCTTGATATTGCCTTTGAATGACCCGGAACAAGTTTGGCAAATTCACCAAAAAATGAGATGGATGAAGGAGTTTTAGTGTTGAGAAGCGGGATTTTGTCAATGATTTTCGTAAGCAACTGGGATTCTGTTTTATAGGAAGTATTTAAACCCCATATCGTATTTGAAATAGGTTCCTCTCCATAATTTACCTTCTGGGTATAAGGCCTCTCGGTCAGGTGAAGTATGGTACCACCAATATCGAAATTATCTGAAACTCTGTAATCGAGATGTGCCCCTACAAGCGTTTTTGTCTGGAATCCAAAAAACTGGTTGTTTTCAAGAGAAACCTGAATCGGTGTTTGCGATTCAATCAGTGCACTATTGATTATCGTCACAGTACCCATATTATAATCAACTGTATAGTCGGTGTTTTCCACCAGAGGAACTCCTCCGGCAGTAACCTTTACCGAACCTTGGGGAATACTTGTTGCATTAAGTCTGATAACTGATCCTCCCTGAGATGAGTAACGGCCGGTAAGTTTGAACTTGTTTTTTTCGGCCATCTGCCTGGCAACTGTTTGTGTTGAGTCGTATAGCTCCTGAAAAACATACTTGTTTGCCAGGGTGGGGTTTGAAATCATCTTTTTAAGATGACTGCCAAAGGGCTCGATCTCGGGAAAGATAATTTTTCCCCTGTCAGCATTTACAGTCACACCATCTATAAAATCAAAAAAACCGTCTGGTTGCCTGTCAAGCTGCGAATTCAGGTTATCGAGGCCCATCACCTGAAGAAGTATTTTATCAGCAAGGTTTCCTTCAGGAATATAGTTTATCGAATTGCCTGTTTTATCATCCTGGTACAGTATATTAAGCACGAAATCCTTCTTATCCAGTTTTCCTGATCCGAGGGAATAAATGTTTTTCATCATCAGGTTCCAGGTAGGCAATTTTGGACTCAGAGTCGTGCCTTTGATCAATTTCAGTACCAAAGCCTGCGGTGCAACAATCCCATCGGTTGAAAACTCACCTACTTTGAAGACCTGGCCGCCTAATGTATATTCATAGGCAACTGCAAGAACCTCATCGGTATTAAGTGCGGTATTCAGTGAAATATAACCCAGTTGCCTGTTAAAATCGTACTCTCTTTCATCGAGTTTTCTGGCGTTCTCAATCTTCTCAAAATCCCTTCCAATCTGAAATCCCGGATACAATGGCTGAAATGAGTTTGTAACCTGATTAACATTCCTTATTGCACCATAGGCCGTTGTCAGCTGTTCATACATTCTGTTGGCATTATTATCGGGGTATACAGCGGTTCCGCGGGTTGCCTGAAACGCCGGAACTTTATTAAAGATATGATTTGCCCCTTCAGCAAGATCCATAAATGCAACTATATTCCTGTTGCTGGCATCTTCAAAACTGCTCGATTTATTGGTCACCCATACTTCAATCCTTTCAATATTCACCCCCGAACTGACAATAGGCATGTTTTTCAGCGATGCATCATAAATATCTCTGAAGTATTGTGAGAGAAAGAAATGTCTGTTGGCTTCATAATCATCGGCGTACACTTCAAAGTCTGTCAGTTGAGCACCTCCCTTTGCCTGAATAACAGACGACTGACCCTTTTGTTGGGAAAGTACTGTTGTGACAGTAAGTTTTCCGAACTGCATCTCTGTTTTAAGTCCGAACAAGCTGTAGCTCCCTGTGATAAGGGTCCCTGTTAAGGGAAGAGTAACATCTCCAGCCTCAACTTTTTTAAGTATTTCATCTTCTTTCCCAGCATATTGTAGTTTAGTCCTGTTCTCAAATTCGAACATTGCATCGGTGTTATAATTCACACCAAGCTTCATCTTGTCACCTATTGTGCCAGTGACATTCATCTGAATTTTTTCCTTGAAATCGAATGTAGGTATTGTCTGAAGTTTAACCGGAAGAGTTGGATTTTCGGTTTTGGAAATGTTTATTCCAAAGATTAGTTCAGCTGATCCCTGTGGGATGATATTGATCGTGTTACTACCAAATATCTTATCAAATGCAGCTCCCCCGACCTCGATCTGAGGTATAAGGCTCGATTTGAATCCGGCCTGAGTGCCTGAGATACGCGATTGCCAGTAGTCGCGCATTGCCTTGGCATATTCATATTTTCTGAATTCTTCAGGACTCATGTGCACAGGAGTACGGTAATCGAGTGCTCCTATTTTTTCGTACAGGACATATTCGTTCTTGTCGGGATTATAAATTACTGAAGATTTGTAATTTGATGGTCTGTCGAGAAAAAGAGGGGCTTTTTGTTTCGGTTCCCATGGATTACCTGAATCGTCTTTTAGTTTCAGGATTGCTTTGTGAGTTGTATCAGCTTTTCCGGCATTCTGCAAAGCAGTCTGACTACTTGCTTCAGTGGACTTTAAGAGAAAAGAAGCTAACAGCAGTAGATACGAAAATATCAGAATATTTTTATATGATATCCCTGATCCCAATCCGGCTTATATTCAGATTTACAAGTTTTTAAGCGCTCTCTTTATCATATCCTCAACGGTCAGGTTTTTTTCATCTCTGACAATTTTATCAAGGACTTTTGAGACAGCGCTTTTGGCAAAACCCAACATTACTAATGCAGATAACGCTTCTTCGCGTTTCGTATTGTCTGCAAATGCAAATATTTCACCACTTCCTGCATGTTTGCCAAGTTTGTCTTTGAGGTCGACAATTATCCTTTGGGCCGTTTTTAAACCTATTCCTTTTACGCTTTTCAGAAGATCTGCATCGGAACCTAAAATTGCCTTTTCAATCTCCGCCGGAGTGAGTGAAGAAAGCATCATCCTGGCAGTATTCGCGCCGACACCAGAAACAGAAATAAGCAATCTGAAAATATCCCGTTCCTCACTGTCTGCAAAACCGAAGAGCTGGTGACTATCCTCCCTGATGACTTCATGGATCAGAATTTTAAATTCTTTTTTTGCCTCGAGTTTTGAAAATGTTGTAAGCGAAATATTAATCAGATAACCTATTCCAGTCGTTTCCATTGTAAGGAATGTAGGGGTGATCTGTGTAATGTCACCTTTAATATAATCTATCATAATTATTGTTCGGGATTAAAAATATCAGGAGGGAGCTCATCAATACGGTCGCTGTGAATTTCAATATCCTGATGCTTCAGGGGATTACTGGAAATTTCAGTATATAACTGTCTGTTTCTGTAAATATCGCATGCGAGATAAATTGCCTGCCGAAATGAGTTTTCAGATGCTTCTCCCTTTCCGGCAATTGCAAAGGCAGTACCATGTACGGGTGATGTTCTGATAAATGGCAACCCTGCAGTAAAGTTAACACCCGAATCAAAAGATAATGCTTTGAACGGAGTAAGTCCCTGATCATGATACATTGCAAGGATACCATCAAATTTTGTAAATGACCCTGCTCCAAAAAATCCATCTGCCGGAAATGGTCCGAATGTCATTATTCCTTCTTCTTGAGCCTGTATTATGGCGGGTGTGATTATTTCTACCTCTTCAGTTCCCAGCAATGAGTTATCGCCTGCATGGGGATTAAGCCCGAGTACTGCAATACGTGGTTTGCGGATTCCAAAATCGTACAAAAGTGACTGGTTCATAAGTCTGATCTTACGAATAAGGGTATCCACCGTGATTAATTCCGGCACTTTGGCTAAAGGAACATGATCAGTTGCGATGCCGATTCTCATGCTTTCACCTATCATAAACATAAGAACCTCAGTTGCCCCGGCTACTGATTTCAGATAATCTGTATGCCCTTTGAAATGAAAATTCTCAGATTGAACATTCTGTTTATCAATTGGTGCCGTAATCAGGACATTAATTTTCCCGCTTTTAAGATCTTCTACTGCTTTTTCGAGAGAAATAATAGCAGCTTCTCCGCCCTGTGGAGTTGACTTCCCAAGTTCAACCCTTATATTATCATCAAGGCAGTTTATCATATTGGCTTTCTTAGTATGAGCTTCATCGGCAGTTCTGATGTTATTAAAACTAAAATTATTAACATTCAATGCCTTACGATGATAAGCAGCTACCTTGGGAGAACCATAGACAATTGGCGTACAAATATCATTTATTGTGGGGTCTGAAAGAGCTTTGATAATAACTTCATATCCGATTCCATTAATGTCTCCCTGCGAGATCCCGGCAAGTATAGTCTTCTTTTCCATAAATTATTATTTCTTATCTGTATAGTTAGCTGCAATTCTGCGGAGGAATGTTGCCAGCAACCGTAATCCCGACGCAGGTCCGTTTTTAAGTCTGTAATAATCGTCCTTCTTAAGCATTTCTGTTCCGGCAATATCCATATGTATTAAAGGATATTCTGCAAACTTTTCGAGGAATTTACCGGCAATGATAGCGCCTGCTTCCCGTCCGCCTATATTTTTCATATCGGCTACATCCGATTTCAGAAGCTCGCCATATTCATCCCAGAATGGCAATTCAGCGATTCTTTCATACACCTCGTTTCCACATTCTTCTAGCATGGATATGTATTTTCTTTCGGCATTGGTCATAACAGCTATTGCCTGGTTTCCGAAGGTCATTGCTGCCGATCCGGTAAGAGTTGCAATATCAATAATCAGTTCGGGAGTATATTTTGAGGCATAGCTTATAGCATCAGCCAGGATAAGCCGACCCTCAGCATCGGTATTCCCGATTTCGACAGTCATTTTATTGAACATCGTAATGATATCACCCTGTGTATAGGCATTTCCGCCCGGACGATTATCGGTTGAAGGGACGAGTCCGATAACATGAAGAGGGATACCGGTCTTTGCAACTGTATGCAAAACGCCTGTAACCGTCGCAGCGCCTGCCATGTCTCCATTCATACCGGCCATGAATTCACCGGTCTTTATATTCAGACCACCAGTATCATATACAATCCCTTTTCCTACCAGAACAATAGGCCTGGAATTAAGGCATTTCGCCGGATGCCATTCAAGAATACAAAATACCGGAGGATCAACACTTCCCTTATTCACAGCCAGAAGTCCACCCATCTTCAGCGCTTCAATCTTGCCTTTTGTCAATACCTCAACTTTGAAACCGGCAGAATCACCAATCTTTTTGATCTCTGCCGCAAGAGATGTTGCATTAAGCTGATTAACAGGTTCTTTAATAAGATTACGGGTAAAATAAACGGCATCAGTAAGATCTATAAGCCACCTGATCTCTGTATCGGCAATATCTCCATACAGCAGAATCCTGGATAGATAGCATTTTTTATCATCTTTCCCGGGTTTGGTCTTATATTTATCGAAAGAATATAAACTCAGGATAAGTCCCTCCGTAAAATCTTCAATAGCTCCATTATAGGCCTTTTCGGAAGTGATGACCAGTTCAGAATGGTTGTTCTCTTTTATGAGTTTTCTTAAATTATACGATGTTCTTCTAAGTTCCTCTCTGACTTTATATTGAACAATTTCATTCTTTAACCTGATGAGGTAGATGCACCGGCTATACGAATTGATGAAAATATATTCCTCCTTGGTCCGCAACTGATTTTTAGCAAATCCGGTTTCCTGTTTTGTGAGTTTCAGCCATTCAGGAACGTGATCGCTTCCAAGAATACATACAATAGATTGGGCTGGAGATATTTGCGATATTTTACTTATTTCAGGTTTCATATTTTTGTCGTGTGCTTTTTGAAGAGGTAAAGTTAACTAAAATATTGATTGTTTCGTTTCCAAAGAGTTACCTTTGACAGTCAAAAGTCGGAAGTCGGAAGTCAGAAGTCAGAAGCAAGAATGATGAAGGATTACTAACTTCGGTCTTCGGTCTTTTGACTGATTTACAAATAATTTATTAGCACAGATGATTCTTGAAAAACTCTATGAAAAAGCCCTGCAGCTAATTCCTTTGGAAGCAGAAGAAGGAGACGCGCTTTATGTCAACGCTCCTTTAGAAGAGCTGATGTTTATAGCAAACAGACTAAGGCAACTACATAATCCGGGCAATACGGTGGGATGGATGATTGACAGGAATGTAAATATTACGAACATCTGCTTTTCCCAATGTTCATTTTGTAATTTTTGCCGGAAGAAAGGATCTGAAGATGCTTTTGTTACCTCAATGGATGATTATAAAACCAAAATTGATGAATTATATTCTCTTGGAGGAGATCAGCTTCTGTTGCAGGGTGGAATGAATCCGGAACTCGGTATCAGCTTTTATATAGATCTCTTCAGAAATCTCAAGAAATTATACCCTTCATTAAAACTGCATACACTGGGTCCTCCGGAAATTGTTTACCTGGCAAAGAAGGAACATTTATCTTATTCGAGTGTTCTTTCCATTCTGAAGGAAGCGGGGCTTGACAGTCTTCCTGGTGCCGGAGCAGAGATCCTTTCCGACAGGGTGAGAAGCTTTGTTTCTCCTGCGAAAGCTACATCAAAAGAATGGCTTGAAGTAATGCGTGAAGCTCACAAGTTGAATCTCCCTACTTCGGCTACAATGATGTTTGGTCATATTGAAACTGCGAGGGAGAGGATTGAACACCTTATCTCGATAAGGGATCTTCAGGCTGAAAAACAGGACAATCAATTTGGGTTCATATCATTTATTCCCTGGGCCTTTCAGGATGAGGGAACCCTTCTTCAAAGAAAGTTTGGCATAAGAAGCAGCTATAATGGTCCGGACTATATCAGGATGATAGCCATAAGCAGGATCATGTTAAATAATATCAGGAACATTCAGGCCTCAATTTTAACTGTTGGAAAGGAAATTGGGATGTTATCGCTTTATGCGGGTGCAAATGACTTAGGATCTATTATGATCGAGGAGAACGTGGTAAGTGCTGCCGGGTCGAAAAACCGGTTCAATTCAGATGAGATGCAATCAATCATTAAAGAAGCAGGGTTCGTTCCTGGGAGAAGGAATCAGAAGTATGAGCTTGTGTAAATCCCTCACTTAATTTTCAAAAACTCACCCCCTTTATCCCCCTCTCTTCTTCGTAACTACCCTCTATACATATCTTTTCATCTTAGCTTTTTAATACTCACCCCCTGCCCCCTCTATACTTCGTAAAGAGGGGGCAATTCATTGATATGCTGAAATATATGAGTCATACCCAAGAAGTCAAAAAGTACTTTTACATTATTGTTTCAGGATGGAAACACCCCAGTCCTAAATGGTAGAATCTTAATAATCATATTTGAAACTTTATCAACTACACTCCCCTCTTTACGAAGTAGAGAGGGGATGGGGGTGAGTTAATTTGGATTCATGGGGAGGTGGTTGGTTATTGCTGAATAAAAAGAACCCGCACTTTCAATGCAGGTTCTTTTTAAATATAGTAATATCAGATTTAGTCTTTGCCAGATACTTCTTTATCCTCAGCGGGATCATATTTCGAAGCCTTCTTAAATTCTTTCATGCCCTGACCAATTCCCTTCATAAGTTCAGGAATTTTACGACCACCAAACAACAGGACAACTACAACCAATATCAGTAATATTTCTGTCATGCCTAAATTTGCCATCTCTTTTAGTATTAGAATTTATACAAAGTTAAAAATACTTTATTCAAATACAAATCATGCTAAAAATATAAAATCTATTTCCTGATCAATCTAAGAACATCATTCCCATTGGCATATAGTAATAAAGCCAATAATAAAATCATTCCGGCGATCTGTGCATACTCAAGGAACTTGTCGCTGGGTTTTTTCCCTGTTATTACCTCAAATAGCAGAAAGAGAACATGGCCTCCGTCAAGAGCCGGAATCGGAAGAATATTCATCACTGCCAGAATAATTGAAAGGAAGGCTGTCAGATTCCAAAACCTTTGCCAGTCCCACACACCAGGGAAAATGCTGCCGATAGTAATGAAGCCTCCAAGTGATTCATATCCTTTTGTGTGTTTTGAGAAGATGAGTTTAAATTGTTTCAGATAATCGGTAATTGTTTTGAAACCTTTATCTAAACCTGCAGGTATAGACTGGAAGAAACCGTATTTGATAGTTTTAAGCTCAAATATCTGATCGAGCGAAACCGACCTGCCTATCCCAAGCACTCCGAGAGTGTCGGGTTTTACAATAATATTAAGATTATCTCCCTTCCTTAATAAATTAAGAATGACAGTATGTCCTTTATTCTCAAAAAGGTACTTTTGAAATTCATCGTAATATGTAAACTTCTTATCATCGAGGCCGATAAGCTGATCATTAATAAGAGCCCCGGCCGTTTTGGCAGGAGATTTTTTCCCAAAACTTTCAATTACATACGGACCGAAAGGTATCCTGGAATCAATCTGTCCTTTACCCTTAAGCATTTTTGGAACATATTCCTTAGGGATTTCAATATTCATAACTGATCCATCACGCTCAACCTGAATTGTTTTGCGGTTATTGAGAATAATATCAGAAGTTATTTCATGAAAATTCTCAATGTGCTGATTATCTATTGTTAAGATCTTATCTCCGTTTTTCAAGCCTATGCCATACCCAACTGAATCGGTAACAATCCCGTATTTGACATTTGCTGTAGGCAGGTAAGTTTCGCCCCAGGCAAATAAAACAAAAATAAAGATCAACATTGCTGAAATAAAGTTGAATATGACTCCTCCTGTCATTATCAAAAGTCTCTGCCACGATGTTTTAGACCTGAATTCCCATGGTTGTGGTGGCAGTTTCATTTGCTCCTTGTCCATTGATTCATCTATCATTCCGGAAATTTTCACATAGCCTCCCAGAGGGAGCCAACCTATACCATATTCTGTTTCGCCCTTTTTATATTTGAAAAGTGAAAACCACGGATCGAAGAAAAGATAGAACTTTTCGACTCTTGTTTTGAATAATTTTGCCATTGTAAAATGTCCAAATTCATGTATTACTACAAGAATTGAAAGGCTCATTACAAACTGCAGGATTTTAATAAGTATTGTCATCGCTGTTTTTGAAGTTTATTTATATAA
>Ga0209540_10003117_pt1 | contig 11489 bp, 9 predicted proteins | sample BarGraIncu01121A_FD_184501 | JGI IMG/M metagenome (GOLD analysis project Ga0209540, IMG submission 184501) | Arctic peat soil microbial communities from Barrow, Alaska - Barrow Graham LP Incubations 011-21A (SPAdes) (version 2) | ecosystem: Environmental > Terrestrial > Soil > Wetlands > Peat... | reverse complement strand
CCTGACGCAACTTTGTTTCTGCCACCAACCCTCCCCGGCACGGGTATGTCCGCGGCGGCAGCCACTCTGGGGCGGGGGAAAAGCTCCATAACCCTTAACCTGAAAGATCCGAAAGCCCGCGAAATCATTCGTCGCCTTATCCGGGAACATGATATTGTCATTGAGCAATTCCGTCCAGGTGTTATGGAAAAATTCGGCCTCGATTATTCATCGCTGAAAGAAATCAATCCGCACCTTATCTATTGTTCCCTGACCGGTTATGGACAGACAGGCCCCCTGCGCGATCGAGCCGGTCATGATATTAATTACCTGGCGCGCTCCGGAATTATGTCCTACAGCGGAAGAAAGGATTCGGGGCCGACTCTAATGGGCGCGCAGATTGCGGATTGTGCCTGTGGCGCGCAAAACGCGGTCATCGCCATTCTTGCGGCTGTAACCCATCGCCTGATAGCCGGCTGTGGGCAGTATCTGGATGTAGCAATGACAGACGGAGCGCAGGCGCTCAATGCCCTGTTCGGCGCGGGCTTTTTAGCGGATGGTGCGGAACCGGCGCGCGAAGAGACAATTTTAAACGGCGGCTGCCTCTATGATTTTTACGAAACTCTCGATTGCCGGCACTTAAGCTTCGGGCCTTTGGAGGCTGTATTTTTCAACGCCTTTTGTGATGCCATTGGCCGCCCCGATTTGATTACTGCGGGAATCGCTCCAGATGACGGCGGCAAGATTAAAAATGAACTTTGCGGTCTATTCAAAACAAAGACGCTTGAAGAATGGGTGATTTTTGCTGCCGGCATTGATGCCTGCATTGAACCAGTTATGACCATGAACGAAGTTGTCGCCGATCCGCAGACAAAAGCCCGGCAGATGATTGTGAATGTTTCCCTGCCTGACGGCAAAACAGTCCGGCAAATTGCCCATCCTATAAAGTTTTCCAAAACTCCTCCACAGTATCGTTTTGCCGGTGTTCCCGCGGGGACTCATAACCGGGAAATCCTATTGGGAATTGGTTACACGGAGAACCAAATCGAAGAATTTAAAAAATCCGGCCTGTTTGACTAAATATTTAGGTGGGAGTATTTTTTAGCATCTCCATTTTTTTGCTTTTCAGTTTAAATAAAGTGAGGGGACAATCAAAGAAATTAAGCGACTAAAGCAGGAGTCGGATGTTGAGTATCAGATGTATATTTACTTGTTGATGCCCGAAAATGAATAAAAAGATTAAACTTCGGTATTTTTACCAGATTGTATGTTTTCTTTAAAATACTGGTTGATATAGTTCTTTCTGTAAGTGCGCCACGAGGCTGCACAAGAGATGAGGGTATGTCCCTCGAAGCCGGCTTGCAGGAGCTGGCTTCAAACCACCTTAAGCTGCATTGGTAAAGAGCCATTGTGGTGAGCGTTAAGGAAAAGGCAGGGCACGACCCTGTCAGGTAAGGTTCAGGGAGGCGAGCGCAAGCGAACTACTGATGAGGTGTCGAAATGAAAAGGATGATGTCAGAACTGGGGGGCTTACGGGACTCCAGGATAAGTCCAAAGGGAACCTGTTTACTGTTTGGGCGGCATCCGGCATAAAGGTAGCGCGAACCTGATTTAGGCTTTTGTGTGGAACGTGGGAACCTGTCGTTCCGATGCTAAGGGAGAAATTCAAGTGGAAGACCCACAAGAATGAGAGTACCGATGCGGGGCACAGGGGCGGACCAACTCGTAGTAGTATGGAAGTTCCTGTAATGGGAATGGAGCGAAGGGGTTGGATCATCTGGTCTTATTGTTTGGTCAACCAGAGATGGGAGGAGCCAGGGGATAAGATAAAACCGCTAGGTTAGCCTGGAGGCTGGATGATAAGAGCCGGATGACGGGAGACTGTCACGTCCGGATCCGAGGGAGCGTGGGGGTGAAATTCCCCTGCGCCACCCGACTTCTTATTTTTCAAATATTCAATTTTATGCTAGGTTACAATCCAAATAGAACCCTCTCTGCTTTCCGGCGGTGAGGGTTTTTGCATATAGAAGACATTTCTGAGGCAAGGATTGAATCGCTTCAGCCCTTTTTGACAAACGGCTCAATGAGCTTGAAGAATTCGCCGGAGAATACCATGATCGTCTGGTTGCGGTTCTCGAGATTGATTGCCGCCTCCAGCGACGGGGCATCAATATTCTGATCAAGTACACGTTTCGTCAGTTTCAGGGCGCCGACACCCTTGGCGATCATGGGCCGGGCGTAGGAAAGGGCCGTCTCCAGGAGGGCATCATTCGTGACGACCTGGTTTACCAGCCCTATCCGCTCCGCCTCTTCCCCTCTTACTTTTCGTCCCGTCAAGAGGATTTCCGACGACCGGGCGACTCCAATTAGTCGGGGCAGAAGATAGGATGTCCCCAATTCTCCACCGGAGAGACCGATATTGGCAAAGGAGGCAACAAAAGAGGCCGCAGGTGTGGCCACCCGGATATCACAGGCCAGCGCCATGGAAAAACCGCCGCCTGCCGCAGCGCCGTTGACTGCGGCAATGACAGGCTGTGGAATCCGCCGGAGCCCCAGGATCAGGGCGGCATAACGCTCCTGGACAAGTCGAAGAAAGTTCTCCGGATCGGAGAAGGGCGCCGAGTCCTTGTGGGCAACCGCGTCATTGAGGTCCGCGCCGGCGCAGAAGCCACGGCCCGCGCCGGTGATAATCAGTATCCGGATGGCGTCATCCTTTGAAAGGAGGGCGAATAGATCGTTGAACTCATCGAGCATCTCCACGTTGATCGCATTGAGTTGCTCCGGTCGGTTCAGGGTGACGAGCCCCACCCGGGGCTCGATCTCAGTAAAAATAAAAGTATGATACGTATTCATATTATTTACCTCATGTCTTGCCTTTGAGTTTCTTTGCCTCCATGTCCCGGAGCTCCCGGCGAAGGATTTTTCCGACGGCGCTCTTGGGCAGTTCGCTGATGAACTCGACAAATTTCGGTACCTTGTAGGCAGTCAGATGTTCACGGCAGTAGCCGACAACCTCTTCCTCCGTCATCCGTTCTCCTTCCTTCAGGACGACAAAGGCCTTGACCGTTTCCCCCCGATACGCGTCTTGAACGCCGACTGCGCAGGCCTCCATAATTTTTTCGTGCTGGAAGAGGACCTCATCGATATCCTTGGGATAGATGTTGTAGCCTCCGGCCACGATCATATCCTTTTTCCGGTCAACGATGCGGAAGTATCCTTCTTCGTCCATCAGGCCGATGTCGCCCGTGTAAAGCCAGCCGTCCCGGAGGGCAATGGCCGTTTCTTCGGGATTCTTGTAGTAGCCGGACATCACTTGCGGACCTTTAATGCAGATTTCACCGGCCTCGCCGGGTTTGAGCTCCGTGTCGCCACGGTCGATGTCGACTATCTTCAAATCCGTATTGGGGAGAGGCAAACCGACGGTGCCGATCTTCCCTTTTCCGCCCCAGGGAGTCGCTACGGCGAAAGCCACATTCTCCGTCATGCCGTAGTTGTCATAGACATCACTGCCGGTCAGTTTCTTCAAGGCATGCACCGTGTCGGCGGCGATGGGTGCCGCCCCGGTGAAGAAGCCCTTGATGGAGGAAAGGTCCATCTTGCAAAACTCCGGATTGGCGAGAAGGCCGACGAAGATGGAGGCCACGCCGGGCAGAAAATCCGGTTTGTATTTCTTTAAGGTTTCGATCAGGATGCCCGGCTCCGGCCGGGGGATGATCGTCGACGTCCAGCCGTTCCAGATGATAAGATACTGACTTGCGATATAACCCGCGGAGTGGAAGATAGGATAGGTCCCCACGATGTGCACTCCCCCGTCTTTTAAATCGGGAAGCCAGGCGCGGAACATCTGCACGACGGAGGAGAGATTCGCATGGGTCAGCATGGCCCCCTTTGAAACGCCCGTCGTCCCGCCCGTGTAGATCAAGGCGCCAAGATCGTCCCAGCGGGAGCGGTCCGGCACCGGGGTGGCGGGATATTTCCGGATCAGGTCCATAAATTCATAAACCCCCTTCTGCGGCGTCACCTTCCGGTACATGGCCTTCTTCACGAAGGGGTAGATCTGCTTCTTCGGGAAGGGGAGATAGTCGTTGATATGGCACGTGATGATTGTCTCGACGCCCGTCTGCGCCTTTAACTTAAGCGCGCGCGGCAGCAGCAGGTCCAGCGTGACCAAGACCTTTGCATCGCAGTCGTTCAGCTGATGCGCCAGTTCCTGCTCCGTATATAGGGGGTTGTTCATCGCCGTTACCGCTCCGAGCCGATGGACGGCATTATTGGCGATGATAAGCTGCGGCAGGTTGGGCAGAAGCATCCCCACCTTGTCCCCCGCTTTCACGCCCAGGTCGTTCAGTGCATTCGCGAAACGGTTCACGAGGATATCAAGTTCGCGATAGGTGATCCGCCGTCCCATAAAGATGAAACCGGTGTGGTCGGGAAATTTCTTCGCGGTGCGGATCAGGGCCTCCCCCACGGTGATTTTTTGGATTGCGATTTCCGGGGGAACCCCCGGGGCATACGATTTGTGCCAAACTCTCTCAAAAGCCATCTTCAACAACCTCCATTTTTTATATTCTTCTCATCTGCCATACGCCCTGAACAAGACAGCAGACCTGTCCCGATTCATCCTTTATCTCCAGATCCATCTTCCAGTCGGCTTTTCCTTTTTCATCCGCCTCTTTCTGGATAGCCTCAACCGCCTCCTCACTCAGCGATGCCTCAACGGTCACATCCGTTGTTGCGGGACGGCGGTACTGAATCGACATGGCTTTAACGATGGGATAATATTTTGTGTGATCAAAAGAAGCGACAAACATGGGGCCGCCCAGATATTCACCGACGGTAAAGAGAGAACCGGCGTACATGGTTCCGATATGGTTAAGGTTGGGCGCAAGCGGAAGGACGACCTTGACATGGCGATCCCGCATCTCCTCGATATGGATACCCATTTCTTTAATAACGTGAACAATTCCTTCGAGCAGCGGTATATATTCCTTGAATTTTGCATCTATCATTATTCTGAACCTCATCAGTAAAGATATATTTTGCCTGCATTTGATCCCCCTCCCTTCACTGCAAAAGAGGGGGGAACATCCTGTCCTTACGGCAGAGCCGCAACAAAAGTCCCGGTAATTTTAACAGCTCCGAGACCATCGACTGCCTGGATTTCACAACGGATACGCTTCTCGCCGGCCTCTTCGAACTTCTCCACAACCTTGCCGGTTACGGTAATCGTCGCCCGCTGTTTGGTGTTCTCAAAATCATGCAGATCGACGGGCTCGGTCATGCCGGCAAACCGGACGCCGAACTTCCGGATATACTTGTCATCGATCCATTCCGTGATGGCTCGGCCTGTGATCCCCATGATCAGCATCCCTTGGGAAATCACCAACGGCATACCGAATATCTTGACGAAGGTCTCGTCGTGGTGCAGGGGATTGAAGTCGCCCGAAGCACCGGCATAGCGCACTATATGGGTACGGGTGACGGGATCCGACGTAAATATGGGCATTGCGTCGCCAACTTTTATATTGTTGTAAGTGATTGCTGTCGTCATTGTTTCCTCCTATCGCTCTACTAAAGTCGTACGGGCACGGATTACCAACTCTCCGCGCTGATTCCTGATCTCCGTCTCCAGGACGGTAAACTCCATGAACTTTCCGGGTTTGTCTTTCTTTTCCTTGTCGTACATGCTGACGACCTTGCTTTGTCCCTTCATGATGTCCCCGGGATGAATGGGGGTCAGGTACTCATATTCCTCCTCCCCGTGCAACAACCGTCCCAGGTTGATGCCGATAGCCTGCAACATGGGCATCAGTCCTTCCCCGCCCCAGAGAGCAAAACAAGTCTGAAAGGTGGGCGAAGGAACAATGTCTCCGTATCCGGACGCCTTTGCCGCTGCAGAATCCCAATAAATGGGTTTCACCTGGTCTTTGCTCTCCTTCTGGGAGATGGCCATGGCGAATTCGGCAATCTTTCCCTTTTCCACCTCGAAGGTGTAGGGGGGAAACTCCATCCCTAATTTTGTTTTGTCAGCCATAATTACCTCCTGTTAAAATTTTGAAATAGACTAAATAGTTTTTTTACTTTCCTGTAAAATGGGGCGGACGTTTACCCAGGAAGGCTGTTACCGCCTCCATCATGTCATCGCTCGGTACGGCGGCAGCGTTCTTCTGGGCAACATAATCGAGGCTCGGAAAAATGCCGTTGTCCCGGGTGTAGTGAATGACCTCCTTAACTCCCTGAACGGTCAGAGGGGGATTTGCCGCGATCTCTTCTGCCAATGATCGGGCGCCCTGGCAAAGGCTCTCGCGGTCATCATAAATCCGGTTGATAAACCCGATCCGGAAAGCTTCTTCAGCAGTAAAATCCCGTCCTGTCAGCGCCAGTTCACGGAAAAGCCCCTGTCCGACGATTGTGGGAAACCTCTGGAGGGTACCCACATCGGCGATAATACCGATCCGCGTCTCACGGATCGAAAAGATTGCGTCACGGGAAGCCAAACGAATATCGCAGGCACAGGTCATGTCAATGCCGCCCCCGATACAATGTCCATGGATCGCCGCGATGACCGGTTTACGGCAGCGCTCGACGGCACTGATATTATCCTGTAATCGCTTAATCCCGCGCCGCATGTCCTCTCGCTGCAAGGCCGAACCGTCGCCTATCATCGCCGCCGCTTCCGCCAGGTCCAGACCTACCGTGAAGCTTTTTCCTTCCGCACGGATAATGACCACGCGCACCTCCGGATCGGCGTCGAATTGTTCGAAGTGTTCCGTTAAGTCCGCAAAAAACTTGAAGCTCATGGTATTGCGCTTTTCCGGCCGGTCAAGAATCAGCCAAGCCAGATGTCCTTCCTTTTCCACACTAAATGGTGCTTTGTCAGTCATATTGCCCCCTTTCTTCGTCAAGAGAAAAGACCTGTTTTCTCAAATTCTTTAACCTCATCCTCAGCAAACCCGATCTCCCGGAGGACCTCCCTTGTATGCGTTCCTGCCGATACACCCGTCCGGCGGTAAACAGGTGGCGTTGCTGAATATTTAATGGGGTGAGCCAGTTGACGAACAACGCCGCCCTCGGGCAGGGGCACATCGACCACCATGCCTCTGTCCTTCGCCAGGTCGCTGTTCAGGGCTTCCGCCAGGGAAAGGACGGGTTCCACACAAGCATCAGTGGCGGCAAAAACCGCTTCCCATTCCGTACGCGTCCTGCTCCGGATAATTTCCCGTATCTCTTTTTTAACCCTTGCACACTCCGGCGGCGCAACGCTGCCGGAAATCAGGTCGGGCCGACCAATGGCCTGACAGAAAGCGGCAAAAAACTGCGGTTCCATACCGCCGAAGCTGAGATATTGGCCATCGGCTGTCTCATAGAAGTCGTAAAGGGAGCCGCCGTTTAAGATAAATTCCTCCCGCCCCAGTGCCTCACCCGTCACCAGATAGGCGGCCGCCATTAATGCGTTGAAGGACATGGCACCGTCGGTCATGGAGATGTCGAGGTGCTGACCCGCACGCGTGCTCTGTCGGCTGATTACGGCGGCCAGAATGGCAATAAGCGAGTTGTACGAACCGGACGCAACATCGGCGATCTGCATCGACATCGGCGTCGGCCCAGTCTCCCGCCTACCGGCATAGCCCATGAGTCCCGAGCGGGCCAGATAATTTATATCATGTCCGGCGCGACCACGCAGTGCCCCGGTCTGTCCGTAACCCGTAAGTGAGCAGTAAATGAGGGAAGGATGCTTTTCCCGGAGCGTTTCATAGGAAAAGCCGAGCTTCGCCATAACCCCGGGTCGGAACTGTTCGATCAAGATGTCATGGGTAGCAAGCAGGCGGTCGATAATATCTACCGCCCGGTGATCTTTGAGATTGAGCATCAGAGATCTTTTTCCCCGTCCTAAGTAGGCAGCTGCCACGGATAATTTTGTTCCGGGAATGAAGGGCGGCATGTAGCTGGCCATATCCGGGCGGCTTCCCGAGCCGACAGAGAGAACATCCGCCCCCAGATCGGCCAGGTTCATCGTAGCGAACGGCCCGGGCAGCAATGTCGTGAAGTCCAGAATTTTCAATCCCGCCAGAGGTCCTGGCATTTATCCTCCTTATTTATGCACGATTGCAGTAATCTGTTTTGTCTAAAGTCCCATGAATCGGGCCACAATGATTTTCATTATCTCATTCGTCCCGGCAAAGATCCGTGTTACGCGGATGTCCCGCCAGGCACGGGCTATGGGGTATTCCTCGCAATATCCGTATCCACCGTGAAGTTGGAGGCAACGGTCCGCGACACGGCTGGCCATATCCGTAATCCAGTACTTGGCCATGGACACTTCGATAACCACCTGCTGTCCCTCCATGTGATCCATAATCAGTTTGTCGATGAAGGTCCTGCCCAGTTTGATCTCCGTCGCCATCTCCACGATTTCAAACTGCGAATGCTGAAATTTGGAGATGGGCTTGCCGAATACCGTACGCTCCTTACAGTATTTGATGGTGACTTCCAGCATGTATTCGGCAACGGCGACTGCACCGATGGCGCAGACAAGGCGTTCCTGCTGCAACTTCAGCATCAACTTGATAAATCCTGTGCCCTTTTCGCCCAGGCGGTTGCTCTTGGGAATCCGGCAGTCCGTAAAATACAGCTCCGCGGTATCCTGACTGTGCCAGCCGATCTTCTTGAGCTGCTTCCCTTTTTCAAACCCCGGCGTTCCGGCCTCAACCAGATAGAGATCCACAGCCTTATGGGGGTCGTTCTCGGATGGATCTCTCGCTGCCACCACACAGAGATCGCAATTGATCCCGTTGCTGATGAAGGTCTTCTGACCGTTCAAGATGATCGAATCGCCATCTTCCACCGCAGTGGTTTTCATCGCCGCCAGATCACTGCCGGTATTGGGTTCTGTCATCGCCACCGCCGTAATAATGTCACCGGTGACGCATCCGGGGAGGTACTTCTTTTTGTGTTCTTCCGAACCGAACGAAATGATATAAGGGACGATGATGTCGCTGTGGAGCGGCGCGGTCATCCCCTGGAAGTTCGAACGAGCCAACTCTTCCAGAATTATCACCGAATAGAGAAAATCCACCCCGGATCCACCATATTCCGCCGGAACGCTGGTTCCGAGAAATCCCTGATCCCCCATCTTTTTCCAGACGCTCCTGGGGACGATCCCCGCCTCTTCCCATTCCTCGATATGCGGCGCTAGTTCCTTTTCCACAAACTTCCGCAAGCTATCGCGGAACATTTTGTGTTCGTTAGTATACTTGATAATGTCCACAACCTTCCTCCCTCAATGCATTAAGAGCCCTGAACTCGATGTTTTTTTAAGAATTCCTCAATCCTTGCGATACATAGTTACGACCACGGCGCCGCCGAGGCCGATATTGTGCTGGAGGCCGATCCTGGCGCCTTCCACCTGGCGGACGCCGGCTTCCCCGCGGAGCTGCCAGACAAGTTCGGCGCACTGGGCAAGGCCTGTGGCGCCCAGTGGATGGCCCTTGGAAAGCAGACCTCCTGAAGGGTTGGTGACTACGCGACCGCCGTAGGTATTATCGCCGTCTTCAATGAATTTCTCGGCCGTTCCCTCGGGTGTGAGTCCCAGCCCTTCGTAAGTGATCAGTTCATTAGCGGTGAAACAGTCGTGCAGTTCGACCACATCCACTTCGCCGGGGCCGATGCCTGACATTTCATAGACATCTTTCGCGGCCGCAGCAGTGATATCGTAGCCGACTATACTCATGGGGCTTCTGCTCTCGAAGGAACTGGCGAAGTCTGTATACATTGATTGAGCAGCGATATAGATCGGTTTACTGATGTTGTGTTTCTTGGCAAATTCATCGGAACAGACGATCGCCGCAGCGGCCCCGCAGGTGGGTGGACAGCACTGCAGACGGGTCAGCGGCGGAGCCTGAGGCGGCGAAGCCAACACTTCCTCAAGCGTCACGAGATTTCTGAAGATAGCTCGCTCATTGTGCTCAGCGTGCTTTCTTGCTTTGACGGTGATCTTGGCAAAGGTTTCATTCTTGGTGCCGTATTTTTGCTGATGCTCAACACCGGCGCCGCCGAAGAGCATGGATGCCATTGCGGCGCCCTCAATGGGCGGGATGATTTCGAAGAGCTTTTCAAAAAATGTCGACATGGCATAGGGGCGGTCGGTGAAGACAAGCCCCAGCGCGCCGGGGGTCATCTGCTCGAAACCAAGGGCCAGAGCGCACTCAACCACACCGAAGGCAACCGCCTGGCGGGCAAGAAAAAGGGCGTTCGATCCCGTGGAGCAGTTATTGTTCACGTTGAAGATGGGAATGCCCGTCATGCCGGCTTCATACAAAACCTTCTGGCCGGCACAGCTGTCGGCGTAAACCCATCCCGTATAGGCTTGCTGGATTTCCTTGTAATCAACACCGGCATCCTTGAGAGCATCAAGAAGCGCCTCCTTGCCCATTTCCGTATAAGGCCTCAGAGCTTTGGGCGACGTAAATTTTGTCATACCGACACCGATAACATTAACTTTTCTCATTTTTCCCCTCCATTAATTTAGTTTTTAACTGCGGACACAACTACCCTTATATACACCCCATATAACACGACAAGGGTGCGCGTTTTTTTACAAAACCATCAAACATCCATGGGGAGAGATTACAAATCCATCCCCGAGGGATTTTTTTACTGGAGAAGCGGCATCATATGTTCGAAGGAGTCGGCTACGCTGCCCAGTGGTTTCGCTCCGTCCAACCCTTTGATCACATCCCAGTTATCCTGGATCTCTTCCGGTTTAATCGGCCTTATTCCATCGCCGATGGTGACGCCCTTGGCGCAAACAACAGCCGTGCGACTGTACCAACCGGCGCCGCAATTGAAGATCATGCCGGAATCATGATTGGCCTCGGAAGCGAGGAAAAGGACGATAGGCATGACAAAATCAGCTTTCAGTTTCTTGAACAGGTCAGGCGGTAGCACGTCCTCGGTCAAGCGGGAGGCGGCCACCGGCGCAATGGTGTTTGTCTTGATGTTGTATTTGGCGCCTTCGATGTTCAGGACGTTCATAAGCCCCACCAGCCCCATCTTGGCAGCACTGTAGTTGGCCTGGCCGAAATTGCCGTAAAGACCGGCGCCGGAAGTGGTGCAGACGATGCGACCGTACTGGTTATCGCGCATCACGCTAAAAGCAGGCTTGGTTACACAGTAGGCGCCACGTAGATGAACACTGGTCACCTGATCCCACTCGTCTTCCGTCATCTTGACAAAACTTTTATCGCGGAGAATTCCGGCATTGTTGATCAGGATATCGACCTTACCGAAAGCGTCCACTGCCGTCTTTACGATGTTTGCTCCGCCCTCCACCGTCGCCACGTTGTCGTAGTTTGCCACAGCATCTGAACCCATGGCCTTGATTTCGTCGACGACCTTGTCCGCGGGTCCGGCTGCGCCTGCACCGGAACCATCCCGGGCGCCGCCAAAGTCGTTCACCACGACCTTCGCCCCTCGCTTGCCCAGTTCCAGGGCATACGCACGTCCTAAAC
>Ga0209540_10003115_pt1 | contig 11502 bp, 11 predicted proteins | sample BarGraIncu01121A_FD_184501 | JGI IMG/M metagenome (GOLD analysis project Ga0209540, IMG submission 184501) | Arctic peat soil microbial communities from Barrow, Alaska - Barrow Graham LP Incubations 011-21A (SPAdes) (version 2) | ecosystem: Environmental > Terrestrial > Soil > Wetlands > Peat... | reverse complement strand
ACTGGTGGGCATTTTTGCAACAGCTGCTTCAATGGCAGTGCTGATTCATTTAAAGAAAAATAAAAGAATCTTATATATCACTGAAATAAATGAAAAGAGATGAAGAAAATGAAAAAAAACAAGAAAAAAAAAATTTGGTTGTGGAAATATTTGATTCCCTATTCATTATGTTTTTGTGTTTTGCAACATTGCTGAGTGCCATGTTGCTTAAAAATAACATAATAGGTGGGTTGGATTATACGATTCATATAAAGACATTAGTTACAACATTTCTTGGGTTGGCTATATATTTGTTATATATGTTAAATCGTTCGGATAAAGGATTAAAAGTAATGATCGATTATATTTATCCAACTGAAGAAATGAAACAGGTGGATAATAAATGAGCTTTTGGGGTGTGATGAACTACGTTGCCTGGGGATTGTGTGCATTTATTGTGGTTTTATTTATTGTGGATATTATACGTGTTAGAAAAGGTAACTACAAAAATGAAAACTAATGATTCTTTTTTTGAAAGGCAGGCTTAATGGTGGAAAAAAACAATGAATCTCACTTACCAAAAGTTCTCGGTCCTGTACACGTATGGGCATTAGGGGTAGGGATTGTTTTAGTTGGCCAATTTATGGGGTGGAATTTTACCATAGCCAAGGGAGGGTCCCTGGGATCAATTATCGCATGTTGGACAATAGGGATATTATATGTATGCTTGATTATGATCAATACTGAAATGGGTTCGGTCATTCCTGAAGCTGGGGGTCAATATGCAATGGCAAAATATCTTCTAGGACCGGTAGCGGCTTTTAATGTTGGGTTGATGCTGGTTTTTGAATATGTCATGCTTGAAGCCGCAGATGCCCTGGTTGTGGGGGAAATATTAAAAACCTTAAGTCCTGAGGTGCAGGCCCTTCCCTATATAATTTTAAGTTTATTGCTATTAACCTATTTGAATTACAGAGGGGTCCATGCCACACTAAACTTAAATATTATATTAACAGGTATCGCATTTTTAACCATCATCATACTTTTATTCACTACAAAATTTTATTCGCCTACAGAAAGTATGTTAAATCTAAATGTGTTAACCAATGGCCTTCCCTATGGAGCCATGGGAATTTTAGGGGCATTACAGTTTGGTTGCTGGTTTTATTTAGGAATAGAGGGAACAGTTCTTGTTGCCGAAGAATGCAAATCAACCGGACGCGCCTTACCTTTAGGAGCAATCACAGGTTTAATCACATTAATCATTGGAGCGACCATAACTTGGTTTATCACTTCAGGATTAGTTGGGGCATCGATTCTTGCTAAGTCAACGTATCCTTTATTTGATGCAGCAATTGCAACGAACAAACCAATAATCATTAACATATTGTTCATGGGAACGATGCTTGCGTGTTTGGCCAGTGCCAATGGATGCATTGCAGATGCCAGCAGAGCCTGGTATTCTATGGCAAGAGATACTCTTATTCCTGAATCTTTTGCAGTCCTTCATCCGAAATACAAGACACCGTATATTGCTATTCTCTTTTTATTGCCGATTTCATTGGCATTTGGTTTTACCGGCTTGTTGGATCAAGTCATTACCTTTTCAATCTTTTCTGCTCTTTTAGTTTATATACTAACGGCATATATGATGATTAAGTTTCGAAAAATGTATCCCATTGGAAGTATTAAAAGAGGGTATCAGGCTCAGTGGCATCCAATACCATCGATCATCGTATTGATTTTATCGGGAGCGACTTTATTTGGCATGTATTTTGGGTATTGGATTAATCTGGTGGCAGGATTTACATTCTATTTATTGGCATCACTATGGTTTATTTACTATCGGTCAAAATTTTTGGATTACGATACATTTGTGTTAAAAGAAATTTCTAACTGGCCTCGTCCAGAAGGATATTAAACCCCTGGAGATGTTTTGATGAAGTTATTGAAGAATAAAAAATTGAAAATGTGGTTGATTGTAATATCAAACATCATTATACCAAGCTCTGGTTATGTTTTTATTGGACGACCCACTAGAGGATTGCTCATGTTAATGTGGATGTTTGCCCTTGGATATGTAACCTATCACCTAAATATTTATAACCCGGGAATACCGGAAATCAATAAATTCTTTGGCGCCATTGCCGTATGGATTGCTTCAATCGTTGAGGTATATCATTTTGCGAACAAATCCATAAGATAGATTGGAATACGCAAAAGATTAAAAATTTCTTGACAATATTTTGAAGTTAGGAATATAATGAACGATATAGTCAAAAACTGTGATTGAGGAAAGTAATTTTTGTTAGAGTCTGCAGAGAGTCGGAATTGGTGAGATCCGGTGATAATGATGAAGATGAAGTTCCCTCAGGAGTTGTTTTGCTGAATAGGATTGAGAAGGTCAATATTAGGCAGATCCGGTGACCCTTACCGTTATCAGAAGGGTGAACATAGACCATTATAGTGGGAGCGTTCTAAAATAAAGTGGATTATTAAGTATTAAGTAATCAAATTAGGTGGTACCGCGAGTAAGGCTCGTCCTTTTATAAAGGATGGGTCTTTTTATTATATTAAAGAAGTACCTATTCAAATAACATAATCAAGATAATATAGGAGGAAAAATATGTATTGGAATAAGAGCTACGAATGTATGCCCAGAGAAAAATTGCAGGAACTGCAATTAGAACGATTAAAACGAATGGTGGCTCGAATTTATCATGATGTTCCATTTTATCGAAACAAGTTTCAGGAAAATGGAGTCATGCCTGAAGATGTGCAGTCTCTATCAGATCTTCAAAAACTGCCATTCACCACAAAGGTTGATCTGAGGGACAACTACCCATACGGACTTTTTACCGTGCCATTAGAGCAGATTGTACGTATTCATGCTTCCTCGGGTACCACAGGAAAACCAACGGTTGTGGGATATACAAGAAACGATATTGCCAGCTGGGCTGAACTCATGGCACGTTCTTTAGTTGCTGCCGGGGGACGTCCCCATTCAGTTGTGCAGAATGCCTATGGCTATGGCTTATTCACCGGAGGCTTAGGGATTCATTATGGAGCTGAACGGTTGGGAGCTTCCATTATTCCTATTTCAGGTGGAAATACCAAAAAACAGATTATGATCATGAAAGACTTTGGTTCCACTGTTCTGACCTGTACCCCCTCTTATGCTATTTATCTGGCAGAGGTTTTGAATGATATGGGCATTGACCCGGAATCATTGAAATTGCAGATTGGTATTTTCGGGGCTGAGCCCTGGTCTGAAAGCATTCGAAAAGATATTGAAAAAAAGCTGAAAATCAAGGCTTACGATATTTACGGCCTATCTGAAATTATGGGACCGGGAGTTGCCATTGAATGTGAATGCCAAAACGGACTCCATATTTGGGAGGATCATTTTATTCCTGAAATTATTGATCCAATCACTCTTGAGGTACTTCCGCATGGGACCCAGGGTGAGTTAGTCATTACCACCATTACCAAGGAGGGAATCCCGATTCTTCGTTACCGAACAAGGGATATTACCACCATTATTGATGAGCCTTGTGCTTGTGGACGAACACATTTGAAAATTAGCCGTTTACAGGGTCGAACCGATGATATGCTCATTATCCGAGGGGTTAACATATTCCCAACCCAAATCGAAAGTGTTCTGCTGGAAATTGGTGAAGTGGAACCCCATTATCAATTAGTTGTCAGAAGAGACGGATCCCTTGATACCCTTGAAATTAAGGTTGAGCTTAATGAAGCACTGTTCTCGGATAAGATCAGTAACCTTGAAAAATTGGAACATCGTATCAAAGAGCGAATTAATTCAGTTACTGGTATTAATGCTAAAATATCCCTTGTTGAGCCTAAAAGTCTTCCAAGAAGCGAAGGAAAAAGCCAACGAGTTGTTGATTTAAGAAAAATTTAGGAGGAAAAAAAATGATTCGACAAGTATCAATTTTTATGGAAAACCATGAAGGCCGTCTTAACAATTTGCTTAAAATTCTGGCAGAAAATAACATCAACATTCGTTCCTTAAATATTGCAGAAACAATGGATTATGGTATCGTCCGTTTGATTTTGCAGGAAACCGACAAAGGGATCGAGGTGTTGAAGAAGCATAATATCATGAGCTCATTAACACCGGTTCTTGCAGCAGAGATTTCAGATCAGCCTGGAGGCCTTAGTATCCTGGTGGAAGCACTGACCAAAGAAAAAATCAATATTGTTTATGCTTATTCTTTTCTTCCTAAGAAAACGGATAATGCCATTGTTATTATTCGTATTGAAGATGAAGTGCTGGAAAAAGCCATTGAAACCCTTAAAACAGTGCCGGGGATTAATCTGCTTGACAGAGAAACCTTGTTATTAATATAGGGGAATGACCGATTTCATGATTTAAATGAGAAACATTCTAAACTTTATGTTGACATTTGCCACAATCTTTCGTAAAATTAAGAGTATATATTAAAGTCGAGAAACAATGGCAAATTCATATAAAGAAAGGAAAAACAATGACAACCTCAAAAAAAGGAAATCAAACAAAACAGAATATAATTAATTCCGCGAAGATTCTTTTTTACGAGCATGGTTATAATAAAACAGGAATACAGGATATTGCTGATCATGCTGATGTAAAGCTAGGAACGATTACCTATTATTACAAAAAAAAGGATGACATGATTACCGACATTTACAATGTGTTTTTCCTGGCATTATATGATTATGTGTCGGTTACTTCAAATAATCTCAATCTTTTTACCAAGTATTGTTATTCCCTGGTATTATATTATGAAGCCATTTTAAACAATGAGCACAATAAAAATTTATATTATGAAGTACTTATTAAGAATGTAAACCCCAAGGGACGAACTAATATTACAAATACTTTAAATCGTTCCTGTTTGGATTTTTTAAATAAGAATTATATTGAAGCAGATCTGGAAGTCATCGCTCGGTCAGACTATGGTGCAAGGAAAGAGCTTTTTGTTAATTTTTATGAAAAAGAGATTAAGTTCACCGGACGTGCAATGATCTATTTCTTTATTCGAAATTTGTTCAGATTAATGAACCTGGACGGGGACATGATAGAGAACACAATCCAACAGGGCTTCGAGTTTTCAAACAAAAACAAACCGGAAAACATTAAATTTTTAGTTTAAACAGTGCGTCTGGTAAGAAAAAAAGCAGTAATCCGTGGGTTACTGCTTTTTTTTGCAATAAATTGATTCTATATGACTAAAAATGATTGACATTGACTGAACATGGTGATATTATGCGTATAAGAGGTGTGCAAATGATTACAGAAGAACGATTTGGGAAAATATTAGAAATGATCGAAGAAAAACGGGTCGTAAAAGTTTCCGAATTATCCGAAACCTTGAATATTTCTGAATCCACCATACGCAGAGACTTAACAACACTTAACAACGGTGGAAAACTAAAAAAAGTCCATGGCGGAGCCACAGCCATGGGTGGAAGCATTGCAACTATGGATTACGATGTCCGGCTGAGAGTAGACCATTACCGTGATGAAAAGAAACGCATTGGGAGGTTTGGCGCTTCTCTTATTGAAAAGAATGATTTTGTGTTCATTGACGCAGGCACTACCACCGAAGCCATGGTAAGCGCTATCACTGAACGGGAAGCAGTTTATGTCACCAACGGAATAAGCATTGCAAAAAAACTGGTGAAAAAAGGATGCAGAACCATTATCATCGGAGGCGAAATCAAACCCGTTACTGATGCGGTGGTAGGAAGCGAAGCATTGGGATGTCTTCGAAAATATCACTTTACCAAGGGTTTTTTTGGAACCAATGGTGTGGATATAGACGCAGGCTTTAGCACCCCGGACCCAACCGAGGCCCAGGTTAAACGCGAAGCATTAATACGGTCCAAGGTGGCTTATATTTTAGCGGATCCTTCAAAATTCAATCAGATTGCGCCGGTAACCTTTGGTGACCTGGAAGATGGGGAAATCATAACCACAATGATTCCCTATACATCCTATGGAAAACACACAAAAATATGGGAGGTGGATAGACAATGATTTTTACAGTAACCTTTAACCCATCTTTGGATTATATTGTCGGTCTCAGTGACTTTCACGAAGGTGAGGTTAATCGGAGTGAATGGGAGCATATTTTCCCAGGCGGAAAGGGGATCAATGTTTCCATGGTTCTAAAAAATCTGGCAATTGGAAACGTTGCATTAGGCTTTATTGGCGGGTTTACCGGAAACGAAATTCAGCGAAGGATAAAAGCATTTGGTTGCATAACCGATTTCGTAAAATTAAAATCCGGAATCTCACGGATTAATGTAAAGATAAAAGCAAATAAAGAAAGTGAAATTAATGGACAGGGTCCTAATATCACAAAAAAAGAAATTGCAAAACTATTTGAAAAGCTGGAACTGCTTAAAAAAGGGGACATCCTGGTTTTGGCAGGAAGCATTCCAAAGGCCCTGCCTGAGGATACTTATGAAAATATCATGAAGATTTTAGAAAATCGGGGCATAAAAATTGTGGTGGATGCCACTGGAGAGCTTTTATTTAAGGTCATAAAATATCAGCCATTCCTCATTAAACCTAACAAACATGAGCTTGGAGAAATCTTTGGTGTGACGCTGAAAAACCGGGAAGAGATAATTAAATCAGCCAAATGTCTCCGGGAAATGGGCGCACAAAATGTTCTGGTTTCCATGGCAGGAGAGGGGGCCATTCTTATTGGCAACGATAACAATGTCTACGAAATGAAGGCCCCAAAAGGGGTTGTTAAAAATTCCGTAGGTGCAGGAGATTCCATGGTCGCAGGATTTTTGGCAGGCTATCTTAAAAATGAAGATCTCTGGGAGGCATTTCGAATGGGGGTAGCAACCGGCAGCGCCTCGGCTTTTTCAGAAACATTAGCTACCAAAGATGAGGTTTTGAAAATTCTAAATGATTTACCGCAAAAAGAAAATTAAAAAAAGAGGAGGAAAAAAACATGCGCATTATTGATTTACTTAATTCAAAGGGCATTGACCTCGCCGGGAAGCCGGCATCAAAGGATGAAACCATTAAACATTTGGTTGATCTCATGGATGCCACTGGAAATATCAGTGACAAAGAGGTGTTTCGGCAGACGGTAATGAAACGTGAAGAAGAAGGAAGTACGGGTATCGGTGAAGGCGTTGCCATTCCTCATGGGAAATCCCTTGTGGTGAAAAATGCCGGGCTTGCAGCTATGGTGGTAAAGGATGGTGCGGATTTTGATTCCCTGGATGGGGAACCCGCTTATCTCTTCTTTCTCATTGCGGCACCCAATGAAGCAAATGAGCTGCATTTAGAAGTGCTCAGCCGACTCTCTACCATATTAATGGATCCGGAATTTCGAAAAAAATTGATTCAATCCCCGGATATTACAACTTTTCTGAAGTTCATTGACGAAAAAGAACAGGAAAAGTATGGAAAAGCTGAACAAAAAGAAACGAGTCAGAAAAAGGGTTTTCAACTTTTGGCGGTAACCGCTTGTCCCACCGGTATAGCCCACACTTACATGGCAGCGGAAAGCCTTGAAAATAAAGCAAAAGAACTCGGCATAACCATTAAGGTGGAAACCAACGGTTCCGGTGGCGTGAAAAACCAGCTAACAGCCGAGGAAATCAAAAATGCTGATGCGATAATCATTGCAGCAGACACAAATGTTGAAATGGATCGGTTTAACGGAAAACCTTTGGTTCAGAGAAAAGTTGCCGATGGCATTCACAAACCCAAGGAATTAATTCAGGAAGCCCTCAGTGGCAAGGTTCCCATTTATCAGGGTAAGGGTGAAGATGCCGAGGCAAGCCCGGGATCTGGAGAAAAGGAAAGCATTGGCCGCAAAATATACAAAGATTTAATGAATGGGGTTTCTCATATGCTGCCCTTTGTTATCGGTGGCGGGATTCTTATAGCATTGGCATTTTTATTTGATGATTACAGCATTAATCCCGCAACTTTTGGCAGTAATACTCCCTTTGCAGCCTTCCTGAAAACTGTTGGCGGTACGGCCTTTGCGTTTATGATGCCGGTATTGGCTGGCTACATTGCTATGAGCATTGGGGATCGACCTGCATTAGCCGTTGGTTTTGTAGGTGGTATGCTTGCCTTCGCTGGTGGTTCTGGATTTTTAGGAGCATTGCTGGCAGGATTTGCCGCAGGTTACCTGATTCTTGGACTCAAAAAAGTATTCTCCAAGCTTCCTAACAGCTTAGAGGGGATAAAACCAATACTGCTGTATCCTGTATTGGGGATATTGATTATCGGGGCTTTCATTATTTTTGTCATTAATCCACCGGTAGCAGCTCTTAATACATGGATGTCAGTAATGCTTAACGGAATGGGAGCCTCTAGCAAGATTGTTCTGGGAATGATTCTCGGTGGTATGATGGCCATTGATATGGGTGGCCCTATTAATAAGGCGGCTTATACTTTTGGATTGGCATCATTAGCCACTGGACAATTTGATATTATGGCAGCAGTTATGATTGGTGGGATGATTCCACCTTTGGGTATTGCACTTTGTACCACCTTCTTTAAAAGTCGTTTTACAAAAAAAGAAAGAGATGCAGGGATGGCCAACTATGTTATGGGTCTCTCCTTTATCACTGAAGGTGCAATTCCCTTTGCATCTGAAGATCCGATTCGGGTTATTCCTGCCTGTGCAGTAGGTGCATCTGTTGCCGGAGGTTTATCAATGTTCTTTGGATCTACCTTAATGGCACCACATGGTGGTATTTTCGTATTTCCCCTTGTTGGGAACCCTTTCGGATATGTCATTGCATTGGTTGCCGGATCAGTTATTACTATGATTCTACTGGCCATATTGAAGAAATCAAAAGTGAATGATCAATTAGAAGGAGTCGAAACACTGGATTTATAAAAAAAGATGAAAACTGTAGAGAAACTTAAATTTCAAAGTTAATTATTTATCGCTGTGTGTTACAGGATACACTTGTTCGCTCTGAAGCACACAGCAAGATAAAATAATAATCCCCGGAAAATATGTATTGATACCTTTGTCAACAACCTTAACCCTTGCCGAATTGGCAGGGGTTTTATTATTGTAAAAATGAAGTGAGTAATAAAATGTAAAAAAAATTGGGAATAAATTTAGTTGCTTATTGAATAATGAAATTATTAAGGTATAATTGATGAGATAGGCATTTTTAAAAATACTTTGACAATAAAGATTATCGTGATTAATATATGAAAAAACATGTTAAACTTCATCAGATAGATCTATTATTCTCGTTTGATTTTAAATGGCATTTACCATATTTTCGGGAAAGGAAGTAAAAATGATTATGACAAAAACCGGAAAACAATTTCTGAGTCTGGTTTCAATGATTTGTTTGATTGTTATATGTCTTCCTTCAGGAATTTTTGCCTTGGAGTCAGATCAGATCGATTTTATTTCTTTTTCGGAAAATGTTACCTACAACGGCAGCCCACAAGTTTTAGCGGAAATTAATGAACCGATAGATGGCAAGGCTCTGGATCCACTGCTTATTGAAATCACCTATGAAGAAATAACGGACAACGGGAAGGCATCTGCAGAGATAACAGAGCCTCCAATAGAACCAGGAACCTATTTAGTAACCGTTAAATATGAAGGCGATGAGAATTATCAGAGTTATATTGAAAGTAAAGAAATAATAATCAAACCAATTGAACTAAAGCCAACAGATTTTATCACTAAAGGTCCGGCAACTAAGGTGTATGATGGTACAACAAATGTTGCGGATGGTGTAATTGAAGGACTAAGCAATTCCGGAGTTTTAGAAAAAGATTTAAGTGATGTTAATTTTAGCTATAGTTCTTCTGAGTTTACTTCAAAAGATGTGAATCCCATTGAATTAAACAAAATAATCCTCAATGATGTGACAATTTCAGGAGACAAGGGGGCTTTCTATCATTTGATTCCCAATCCGGATTTACCAAATATCGATCCCATTCTCGTGATTCCAGACAAAGATTCTGTGACTGTGGAGCTATCTGGAAAAATTACGCCGAAACCAGTTGGAATGTTATTAATCGGCGAGGATAAAGTTTATGATGCTGATGCACGCCTGGATGGGTATGACCTTAATTATAATGCGGAAGACGTGATTAAAGGAGAAGAAATCGGAGTTCGGACAACTGATGCTTTTAATCCATGGTATGGAGAAATGACGGCTCAAATTAAAGATGTGGGTGAATATTATGTTTGGGCATCAGAGGGGTTTTATGTTTATGGTTTAGGAGAAACAAACATTAATAACTATACCGTGGAAAAAGATCCGATTCGTTCAATAGAAAAATATACCATTACTCCAATACCAGTGATTGTAGAAGCCTGGTTTCAATCCAAGATCGAAGGAGACCCGGACCCGGAACTAACATATGTGATCTGGCTGGATTATGGCAGTGATCAACAATATAATGAAGGGCTCTTGGGTGAAGACATTTTCAGTGGATCATTAAACCGTACACAAGGGGAATCCCCGGGTAAATATGATATTTCCATTGGCACACTGAACAATCCGAATTACACCATTTCATTCGAAAATGGGGAAAATATGTTTGAGATCAGACCCATGCCAGAAATTTCATCAACGTCATCAACGTCTGGGTTATCAACGTCATCAACGTCTGGGTCATCAACCTCAACTGATATCCAAGAGGATCCTATTGAAAATAATTCGCTTATTTCAAAACTGTTTTTAAGTGGAATGGCAATTGTTGGTGGTGCTTTCTTTATGAAGATGCGTAATATTTAAGAGTAAGACATGTGTTAAAATTATGAAACAGCAAACGGGCAAAGAAAATGCAATATTTTCTTGCCCGTTTTGCTGTTTACTGAAAGATTAGTTGATCTTATCGAATCTAATGAGTGAAGCCATAGCTTCCTTTGTTTTCATTTGATTTACCATGAATAAGAATATGGGCATTGTCCAAATCTTCAATGCCACGTTTCAAATCTTCCATGAAAAGCACCGCTAAGTGGATACTTAAATCCTGTCTGATGACAACTCTCTGAATAATAACATTCTCCATATGTTCAGGGAGTGGATAAGCAGGTACCTGCCAGCCATTCATGCGAACCCGATCAGCCAAATCATAAAGGCTCCATTCTTTATTTGCATCAGCTTTCATTGTCCAACATACAATGGGAATATTATCACCATCATTATAGATTTCGAAAAGTCCGGTTTCAGTCAATTCCTTGGCAATGTAAACAGCAACGTCACGGGTTCGTTGGTGGATTTCACGGTAACCTTCGTAACCCAAAGATAGGAAGTTAAAATATTGTCCGACAATTTGACTTGCAGACCGTGAGAAGTTTATGGATAAAGTAGGAATATTGCCTCCAAGATAACTCACGTTAAAAATAAGTTCCTCAGGCAGATATTGTTTGTCTTTCCAGAGGATCCAACCAACACCAGGATAAACGAGTCCGTATTTATGACCAGAGGTATTTATTGAAATCACATTTTTCAAACGGAAGTCCCATTCCAGATCCGTGT
>Ga0209540_10003114_pt1 | contig 11506 bp, 13 predicted proteins | sample BarGraIncu01121A_FD_184501 | JGI IMG/M metagenome (GOLD analysis project Ga0209540, IMG submission 184501) | Arctic peat soil microbial communities from Barrow, Alaska - Barrow Graham LP Incubations 011-21A (SPAdes) (version 2) | ecosystem: Environmental > Terrestrial > Soil > Wetlands > Peat... | reverse complement strand
CCTGCAGAGGGCTGAGATCCTTCGGGCAGTGCCAACAAGCGGACTCAGAGACTATAGTGATCAGAAAACCTTTAAGTCTGCTAACGGCGTCTTTGATGCATCTCCTCCCAAGGTACCCACCTAGACCCGGTCCGCACGAGTCTATAACTAGGAGTCGTAAATGTCCGGTCGATGGAAAGGCATAATCCTGAATTCGATGGTCCCAGGAGTTGGGTTCATGACTCAGGGGCGCTGGGGATGGGTCATCACAAGTGGTAAATACAGGTGAGCTAAGGATAGGATACAATCTGGGGGAGATCATATAGACGAAATCGTTGCGAATGGCAAGCTAGCGAAGAATCTGCGTAAATTTAGTATCCTCTCACATAGGTCGCCAGATTACAAATTGGAATTCATCAATGGAGCGATATGCAATATAACTGTTCGTGGTGAGGTCGTGTGTGATTTTCATCTCGAATCCAGAGATAGACCCGTCGAGCAGGTTATCGAGGTTTCCGATGATGAAGGGGCGATAATTGCATCGCCTTTTGTGGAAACCGGAAATTATACACGAGAGGTTAAATTTTGAATCGCTATGAATACATCGTTCGCAAGAGATCTCGTTGATTTGCTCAACACGAAAATAGCAGAGGCCGAAGAAGTTCTTTCTGAGCGGGCTAAAATGGGCGTTCCCAAATGACCAGGCAAAACGACGCTGGAAGTATTGCGGATCCAGGCTTTGCAAAAAAGGTCGCTCCGATTGGCACAATTGGGGAACATATCTCTCAAAAGAGTGCAGGTGGGACACCATATCTGGGCAGGAGTAGATTTGGATCTAAATTAATCGCACCTACAATAAATAATAACTTCCAACAATATATATCGATGGGAACCTATTCTAAAGAGGTGGTGAGAGAAATTCCATCAACAGCGGATGCGTTTTTAGATATCGAGATAGAGAAGGCAGTTCGTGAAGCAATCGATGGACTCAGTGCACTATATGCATTTCGAGAATCCTCTCAGGTTAGACAATTCCTCAGTAGTAATAATACGTTAAGAGGAATGTTATCTGTTATATACTCAAAAATACGGCAGGAGTTTCCATCGGAAAAGATAATTCTTGAGGTGATTTCAGATTCACTTCATTCTAGTGAAACGGATGTGGTGGTCTCAGTAACAACGTCTCTCCCTGCGAAAGAAGCTATTGAGCGTTTGGATCGGGTCGAAGATGTTCGGTGGGCTAAGGATTCAAAGGATCCGTATGTTGATATATGTGTGAAGCTGGAATACGAGTAAATTTTGATTGGAAAAAATATTTAGATTTAGCCGAAGATCTGGCCCAAAACAAGAGCGATGAGGCCAAACTTCGTGCTTCGGTTAGCAGAGCTTATTATGCGGCTTTTTGCAATGCTAGAAACTATATGTTTAATATCGATCAAAATCCATTTCCTCCAAACGTAAAAGGACATCACAGATACTTAGTTGAATATTATAAGGGAGAATCAGATGAAAGCAAAGCTGATGATCTAGATAGTACGCGAAATAAGATTGGGAAGGATCTCGATAGTATGCGTCGAGACAGAAGAAAAGTGGACTATGATAACTACGTGAGCAATTTGGAAAATTTGGATAAAACCGTAGCTGATGTCCTTATGAGATCTAGACGTGTGATCACAAAAATAGAACGTGGCAGATTTTAACTAATTGATCTCTTCTTCTTTTCTACTCTAACATAATTTACTGCAATGTAGCTTAATAGATTGCTTAAAGGCACCCCTGTTTCTTGTGCTTAAACGAACTATTAGCTAAAATTATTGCGTACAACTTAACTGTTGTAATTCACGAAATGTACGAGAATGTGATGGGCTAGCCGGTTGCCCTGCCAGAACATCTGGGCCACACGACCGGAAAGATGAGCAAGAGACGGGACCGGAACCTGGTTAGATATTAAAAACTAGCTCTCTGGAAGGACCATGCGAGATACCCCAAACTCGGCAATGCCCGTGGTCGCAACTTCTAGCAATCCCCGCTCAACCGCACCGCCGCCATCAAGCGAGACTCCTGCCTCCTCGGGATCGCCAAAAAAGGGCGTCCCGGCCATCCAGCTCGACCGAATTCCTGCGTTTGAATAAACTTAATAATATGAAGAACGGGGTAAACTAAAGTCATATCCTTACATGCCGTAATTGCGCAGGAGTGGCCATGGTGAAGTACTTCTAAGGATATGCCGATCCCATTCTCATTCCATTTTAGCAAGTCCCTTCACTATCATCCAGCTATTTATTAGACCACATTTTGGAGAGGGCAGAAGCAACCTTAATGTTCTGATTAGCAAGGATTTGAGACGCCGTTTGAACTTTGACCTTACTCCGCATTAGATTCAAGGCAATCTCCGGATCAATGTGATATTCATCCCGATATGCACTCCTCGAGCGATGTTCTCCCTGGGCCGTAACATAAATCGGATCCCCAATAATGGGTATAATCTTACCGGCAGGCAGTATCCATTCAAACCCCGTTGGTAGAGCGCACTCCAGCCAGTCGCCGCTGCTCTTCAGGACTACATCCGCAACTTCATTGACTACTCCGCAGTTTTTACAGACAAACTTCTTCATAGCTAATCGCCTTCAAGAATAATTAGGATGATAACAGTATATATAATTAACTTAACTAATATTCCATTCAGAAGCCTTTCAAGTCTGCTAACGGCGTCTTTGATGCATCTCCCCCAAGGTCCCACCGAGACCCGGTCCCCACAAGTCTACGATTAAGGTGTCATAAATGTCTGGTCGGTGGATAGAGCATCCGAGCTATCCGAGACAAGCCAGATATCTTTAAAAATTTGTAACTATTCAGCCTCCTTAAAACGGTCGTATGATGGTGGTTTCGAAAAGTGAGAATAATCTCTCCTCGCCCCCATGCCAAATAGAAACCAATATCTATCGACTTCATATCCAAAAGACAGGTTCAGCCGAGTACTTATGCGAAATTTCGAAGAATGCGGCGATAGCGGCTGATCATGGTAGGCTGAATAGTTACAAAAATTTAATGATTTTAGACTTTAAAGCTCACACAACTCATGTCACTGCAGAGACTTTTGGTGGACCCTTCCCTTGCAGCAAGTCTCCAAAGCGGCCTTTAGCATCGCGATCTTGACGGGTTTGCTTACGTAGCCATCCATGCCCGCAGCCAAACACATCTCTCTATCGCCCTTGAGGGCAGACGCAGTCATGGCGATGATCACTGGCCGCTCCCCCTTGGGCCATCTTTGACATATCGCCTGGGTAGCTTCCAGGCCATCCATTTCCGGCATCTGCACATCCATTAATACAACATCGTAATGCAGGCGCTCCATGACCCGCAACACCTCGATGCCGTTGGCTGCCACATCTGCCTTGTATCCTAACTTATTGAGCATCCTCTGAGTCACAATCTGGTTAACTGCGTTATCTTCGGCAAGCAGTATGCGCAGAGCATGGTCCAACCCCTCCTTAAGATCGAGCATTGGTCGAGTGTTATGCGTGCCGATTTTTATGGGATCGCATAGTGTCGGTTCCACGTGGATCGTGAAATGAAAAGTGGACCCCTTGCCAACCTCACTCTCAACCCACATCATCCCACCCATCAACTCGGCCAGTCTCTTGCTTATGGCGAGTCCTAGGCCAGTGCCTCCGTACCGGCGTGCCATCGATGCATCGACTTGACTGAAAGACTGGAATAGGCGCCCCATCTTATCTTTTGGAATACCAATTCCCGTATCTTTTACAGCAAAATGGATTTCATAGTTGCCGCCTTCGATCGCTTTGCCCGAGACAGAGACTGTGATCTTGCCTTTTTCTGTGAATTTCACCGCGTTATTGAGTAAATTGATCAGGATCTGATTTATCCGAATAGGATCGCCCAAGACCACCTTTGGGACATGGTCTTTGAAGGTGTATTCCGTATCCAGACCCTTCCTATTGGCATCTACGGCCACCATTTCCAGAGACAACTTAAGGCAGTCGTGCAGCTCAAAGGGCTGGCGCTCCAGTTCAATCATCTCTGCTTCGATCTTAGTGAAATCGAGGATGTTGCTGATAATAGCGAGAAGCGTATCTCCACTGTTGCGGATGATTTCAATGCACTCCCTCTGACTCTCCGTAAGATTCTCATCTAACATAAGGTCGGTCATGCCTATTACGGCATTCATGGGCGTGCGGATCTCGTGGCTCATATTGGCCAGGAATTCGCTCTTAACTCGCGCGGCAGATTCCGCTTTCTCCTTAGATCTTTGCAGATCCTGTTCAGCGCGTTTCCGCTCTGAAATGTCGCGAATGGATTCTATTGCCCCCCAGTAATTTCCATTAGAGTCGTAGAGAGCTGATGCACTTCCCAAGAGGTGGACTTCATTTCCACGCAGATTAGGGATTGAGATTTCGGCAAGGAGAGTGCCATCTTCTTGCTTTTCCATTTTATCGTATCTTCTTTTAATTTGATCAGATCCAAGGACTTCATCTACTAGTATCGGTCTACGCTCACCATAGAAGGGCAGAGCGTGTTCGTAATTTCCTTTTCCCAGGATCTGCTCGGCCTTGACCCCGGTCATCTTCTCCATTGCTTGGTTCCAAGATATGACTCTGCCTTCTTTGTCGATGACAAGGGTAGCATCGGGGAGGAAGTTTATTATGGTTGCAAGAAGACGCTCGGACTCTTTCAGAGCGCTCTCCGCATTCTTGCGATCGCTGATATTTAGAGCTACGTGGACGACTCCAGTGACCATCTCACTGTCATCTTTGATAGGGCTGCTTCGAGATAGCCAGGTCTCGCCGTCCGGGGTGATAAATTTTCCTTCTTGGGACTGACCGGTCTGCAGGGCCTTGAAGGCTGTACAGCCTTCACAGGGCTTATCGATGCCCTGAATGATCTCAAACAGTGTTTTTCCTTGATTTCGTCCTCTCGGATGCCGAGATGCTTTTGCACGGGAGAATTAACCCAGATGATACGCATCAGAGGATCGAGGTATTCTACTGACACTTTTCTAAGGCCGCTGAGGATTGCAGCTTTTTCCTTTTCCGATTTGCTCAAGGCGTCTTCGGCCCGGCTTCGCTCACCCATCTCCGACTGGGTCATTGCAAGCAATTGATTGCTTTCGTCAAAAACAACCTTCTGACGGATGAACATCAGAACAAAGAATAGTCCGAAAGTGGTAGTCACGAAAGAATAGTTGGTAAGACGTGAGAATTCCTGGCCCCAGACGAAGAGCAAAAAGACTGCACCTATCCCAAGGAAGGGCAAGTTGTGAGTCCAATTCGCCCTCCTGTTTTGAAAGAAACACGAAGTTCTAGATCGATCCAATGGCGGAGTATTTATTTGCAGAATTCCTGCCAGCCCAATAAGGATGTAGCTAACCACCCAACCGCTATCGAGGAGGCTGCCGGAGACGTAAGTTCCCTGTTGTATCTGAATGCTAAAGATTACATCCGATAATATTAACATCGCACTGCTGATCGCCAGAATAATGAAGGGACCTTGTTCACGAGAGTCGAGCTTTTTGAAGAGTAGCTCTATGAGCGAAAAGAAGAGTATTAGATCCATGACGGCGTATGCCAGCGAAACCGCCGATTCTAGACTAAATATATTTATGGAAACAACAATGGGGCCAATCAGTAAGACCCAGAATACCAACGTGACAGATACAATAACGATCGCAGCATCCAGCAGGATCTTGATTTTCTCCCGAGGAGAGAACCGCACCTCCGGCAGAAGAAATATGCCCAACGCGAATAGTGGGTAGAACATGAGGTAGCCGATATCTGCCACCGAAGGAAACGGATTCTGATGGAGGACGACCTCGATAATCGACCAGGACAACTCCCCAAACGTATTGAACCACATGGCTGCAGCAATCATTGTCCAGGCCTTTTTGGACCTGCCAGCTGAGCGGTGCGCTGTGTAAGTCAAGACTGCGGCAGCCAGCCCGCTGGTTATGGTTGTAAATCCATCTTTAATGGGAAGAATGCTTTCTTTGCCATCACTGAGAGCCGCCAGTGTTAGGTGAAGCAGAGCGATTATGGCTGCCAGAATAACCGTCGTTCGAAAAGATAGGCCCTCATTACGTTCTGACGGATTCATAATCTAGATTTTTAGTTCCTCTCAGTCATTCGTGACAGAATACATAACTAAAAAGCTGTTGGTAGTTTTGCCTTCATCGTCAAAATTACCTGAAGAAGAATTCGAAAACCCTGGAAACGGTTATCTTTGCAATCAGGGGGACATCTCGACCGTATGCAACCACTGAGCGGCCCGGCCACAAGCGTGCTGGCGTCCCAGGATGGCAAGAGCATTCAGCCAAGACCTAGTCCCTGGCCACAGCTCTATCTTGGCCAAATAGCCTGACAGAAAACTGTTAAATTCTAGTGTTGCCAATAACTCATCGATATGTTCGCAGAGTATATAGCAGCCGCCTTGGAACAGGCAGAATATGAAATAATTGATGACCCCGAGCCATATTATGCACATGTTCCTGGACTGCAAGGAGTTTGGGCTACCGGCAAGACCTTTGAAGAATGCCGTAAGGAGCTTATCAGCACGATTGAGGGCTGGATAGTGCTGGGACTTCGAATGGGTCAACCTATTCCGCCAATAAAGGGTAACACAATAGATGTGTCCGCGGAGCCGGTGCCAGTTGTCGAGTAAACTTGTTCCTGTTTCAAGACGGGAACTGGTCCGACGATTGGGGGAACTGGGGTTCGGCGGTCCCTATATCGGTTCCGGACATGAATATATGATAAAAGGAGCTATCCGGATCAAATTGCCGAATCCTCACCATGGCCAGGATATAGGTGCCGACCTTCTGGCCAGAATTTTAAGAGACTCAGGCATATCTCGTGAGAAGTGGTTCTCGGCATCATAGGCGCTAATCTGGGCCAATCCGCAGCTGGCAGCCATCCGTGCCGCCAAGTTGGCATCCCTATCACCCCTGCGACTCAAGGCAAGCGCGAATTCCGGCCAACTTTTTCGCGCCTTCGCTTGATATTTTATAATATTGGTAATTTGCAGGTGAAGAACATACTCCATTCTATCCGCCTCTGCCATCATCAATACCTGCCGTCCAACATGCAAGATTGGAATGGTACTGCTGGTATGTCACTCCTTTATTTACCTAACTGAAAGGATATTCTGCAGGGCTCGCTGCTCGGGCGGTGAACTAGCGGCAGCAGATTCGTTGTTCCGGCGGCATAGAATGCTCATACAAGCTGATATGGCCGAGGTGAAGACGGCTTTAAAGGCCAAGGGGATTATCTAGATCAGCCCGTCTCTTTCGAATAGCAAATCAATGTGCTAGAATCCTATCCAACCAAAGACCCCGATCATCTTCAGCCCTATGAAGATCATCAGCGTCACAAAGATGTATTTTAGCTTCTCCGCCGGCAGCCTGTGGGCGGCATTTACGCCGTATTTGGCTGCCAGCACGCTTCCTCCGGCCAGCAGGGCAAACTGCAACAGGTCGATGTAGCCCACAGAATAAGCCGGAAGCCCGGCCACTCCCCATCCATTGATGGCGTAGGCCAGTATCCCTCCCACCGAGTTGAAGGCAATCGTTACAGAAGATGTGCCTATAGCCTGATACATGCCGAAACCCATAGCTATGACCATGGCCGGAATCAAGATTACGCCGCCGCCAATACCGGTCAGCCCAGACACAATGCCTACCGCCATTCCCCAGAGGATGTATTGCAGAAGGCTGTCATTTGACCGGTCCCCCGAGATCTGCCCAGGCTGCATGTTTCCGGCGAAGAGCATGCGCAGGGCTCCGAATAAGACCACAAATCCGAAGATCATTTTGAGAAGATCGCCGGGTGCATGAGCCGCGATTGTTCCACCCAAAAAGGCTCCAGCGAGGCCGGCCAGGCCCATGGTGATTCCCGGCCGCCACAAGACCACGCCCCGGCAGCTATGACCGTGGCATCCGCTCAGGGAAGTGGGCAGGATAACGGCCAGGGATGTTCCAAAGGCGATCCTGGTTGCGAGCGTTGGATCGACTCCTGTGGACGTCAGTGCCCAGATCTGCACAGGCACCATGATGAAGCCGCCGCCTACTCCCAGCAGGCCACAGGCAAATCCCACGATTATGCCCGTGACCAGCAGCACAAGAGCGTAGAGAGCCAGGGGTTCAGAGATCAAGTCCGTTTAGAACCCTGGAGATTGCAGATGATCGTCAGAGGTTGCATCTCAAGCGATCTTCAGCTCCCTGTGCTTCGCCAAAATCTCATCCGCCAGCCGGTCGAGTGCCTTGAAATCGGCCTCTTTGGGGTGCCCCTTGGCCACCACAGGATCGAGGAACTGCAGCTTCAGATTGGGCAGGGCGAGTGTTATCTGCTCCAGCATCTTGCCTCCCCAGCCGAAAGAGCCGATGATGGACGCATACCTTGTTTTCGGCCGCAGCGCATTGGCGAGGATGGCGGCATAAAGTGCCAGGGGATGAGCTCCGGCGAGAATTGTAGGTGTGCCTATTACTACCGTTGCCGCATCTACCAGTGCCTCAGCCAGGTCGCCTGTATCGCTATTGGTGAGATCGAATCGCAGAACCCCGATTCCTCTGGAGATAAGAGCATCAACGAAGTAGTCCGACATGATCCGTGTAGCACCGTGCATGGAGACAAAAGGCAGAACCACCTGGTTCTTAACATCGTCAGAGGCCCAATCCCGGTAGCTGCTCAATATGAACTCCGGCCTATTGTAAGCAGGCCCATGACTGGGGGCGATGATGTCCACTTGCAGTTTCGAGATCCTGTCCAGGTGTTTTTTTATGAGCTGCCGGAAGGGCATCATGATCTCGGCGTAATATCTCTTGGCCGCTCTGTAGACGGTTGCTTCGTCCGTTGCATAGAGGTCGCTGGTGGCCAGATGCGAGCCCAGAAAATCGCATGTGAAGAGGACCCGCTCTTCTGCAAGATAGGTGAACATCGTGTCCGGCCAGTGCACCCAGGGAGCGCTGATGAACTGCAGAGTCTTGCCGCCCAGATCGATAGTCTCGCCGTCTTTCACCTCCTGCGCTCTTTCTTTGCTCACGAGGTCGAACTCATTGAGCAGTTCCAGGCATTTGGCTGAGCCTACCACCTTGGCATCAGGGTAGATTTCGACGAGCCTTTTCAAGGTTCCGGAGTGGTCCTGCTCGGCGTGCTGGGCTACGATGTAGTCTATCTTTTTAATGTCCAGTGTTTTCAGGTTGTTAATCAGTACATCGGCCATGGTTGCGTCCACGGCATCTATTAGGGCTATCTTCTCCTGTCCACGGATCAGGTAGGAGTTGTAGCTGGTTCCATTGGGCAGGGGAATCAGGGCATCAAAGAGTCTGCGGTCCCAGTCTATTGCTCCGACCGACAGCACTCCCGGCTTAATCTCTCTTGTGAGCGTCAATTTTTTCCTCCATTTCTCTGGCATTCTCAATATTCAAGCGAGCTCTTTGAAACTGTCTTTCGCTGAGCCGCATTGCGGGCAGGTCCAGGTGTCGGGCAGGGCCTCGAATGGCGTTTTAGGGACAATCCCTGACTCAGGTTCTCCCTTCTCGGGATCGTAAATATAACCGCAAATAGTACACTGATATTTGTGAGCCATGCGAATAACTTCCCTCTTGCTTTTATTCAATATATTATTCTGGTATGGTCTGCAAAGTATTTAGCTAGATCGCCAAAAGGTATATGGTAATGAATTCGCCATTCAGGCCATGAGCACAAATGAGTCCTAACACGTATCCAAATACAGGATCCATAAACCGTATCCATAAAACAGATCATTTCTCATATTCTTTGGAACATCAGCCACAGGACCCAATGCTCTGGCGGCGTTCTGGGGGCGTTCAGGAGGCAACAAAAAAGTTAAATAATAATGAGTTTTAATTACTATATCGATTCGAGGTGTTATAAATGGCCGGCACCGGATCTAACAGAGAAGGCAAATTCAAATGTAAGGTCTGTCGAATGAATTTTGAGTCCAAAGAAGAACTGAAATTTCACTTGATGGAGGATCATAGCGACAATTGAGCCGATTTTATAATCACACAAAACAAGAAATCCCTGGAGCCAGGGGAACCGAGATCATAAATTTTTGTTTAAATTTTTTTGAGATCCAGCAAGCTCATATTTTTTCCTACAGTTCCCTTCCTTACAATAGTCCTTTCTGCGCTTTTTTAGCAGATGCATTTCTTTCTGCATCATTCCTTATTCCGGTGGAATGCACTTAATGAATTCCTTGGCTATCATCCAGCAATCCCGGTCCGGCGTACCAGGACTCTGCAGTTCTGAGAAAGCCTTCACCAGCACCTCGTTGATGGTTGGGTGGATGACCTGCGATTTTGTAACCGGGTTGAGGTCCTGGTCTTCGGTGTTCATGAGGTAGACCACCTGCTGCACGAGTTCTGATGCGCTGGAGCCCACGACAGTCGCGCCCAGGATTCGACCCGTCTCTTCCTCCAGGATGACTTTCACGAAGCCGTTCTGCTCGGCCATGGCCACGCCCTTGGCCGTGTCAATGTACCTGGCCCGACCTACCAGCACCTTCAGGCCTGCTGCCAGGGCGTCGGCCTCTTTCATGCCCACGCCCGCAATTTGCGAATGGGTGAAGATGGCGTAAGGAACGGCGTGGTAGTCGACCTTTTCCCGATCGTCCTTACCTTTGGCCTCCAGGAGATTGTGTATCACCACTTTCGACTCATAGTTGGCAGTATGCCGGAACATGTGCTTGCCGATAGCGTCTCCTATTGCCCAGATATCCTTTTTTCCGGTTTCCAGGTAATCGTTAACCTTTATCCAGCCATGCTTGTCGGTCTCCACGCCCGTCTTCTCAGGGTGGAGGATATCGGCATTGGATCTGCGGCCGGCAGCCAGGAGTATCTCGTCTGCCTCGAACTGTTGTATCTTGCCCTCTTTGACATCTTTCGCCGAGACGACCTTCATATCGCCTTTTCGCTCAACCGAAACGACCTCCTGGCCGGTGACCACCCGCATGTACCCGGAGAGCACTTTTCCCAGCAGTCCTGATGCCTCCGGGTCCTCACCTTTGAGCACCTGCGGGCTGCGGCCCAGAAGGGTGACATCCGTTCCAATGGCCGAGAAGAAGTGGCCAAACTCGCAGCCGATGTAGCCCGCCCCGATGATGATCAGCCTCTTGGGCGGCGTCTCCAGTTTGAGGAGACTGACGTTGTCAAGGAAGCCCGTCTCCTCCAGTCCCGGGATGGGAGGAACCAGCGAGCGGGCACCTGTGGCGATCACAAATTTGGGGGCCGTGATCGTTCGTTCTCCCACTTTCAAAAGATAGTCCCCGACAAACTCCGCCTTTTCCTGGTAATAGGTCAGACCCTTTTTGGCTGCAAGTGACGCTTCGAGATTGGTGCGCGTCCTATCCACGACCTTATGCATGCGGCTCATAATCTTGGGAAAATCGATCTTGTCGACGCTGGCGTACACGCCTACGGCTCTTGCCTCCTGGATAGTTCTGATGACGTCTGCCGGATAGATGAGCAGCTTGGAAGGGACGCAGCCAGTGTTCA
>Ga0209540_10003112_pt1 | contig 11507 bp, 4 predicted proteins | sample BarGraIncu01121A_FD_184501 | JGI IMG/M metagenome (GOLD analysis project Ga0209540, IMG submission 184501) | Arctic peat soil microbial communities from Barrow, Alaska - Barrow Graham LP Incubations 011-21A (SPAdes) (version 2) | ecosystem: Environmental > Terrestrial > Soil > Wetlands > Peat... | reverse complement strand
AGGAAGGCAATTCGGAAGCTGAGAAAATAATCTATGGAATCGCTTTCAACTGCGGCCTCAAATTTCCAGTCCATTCAGACAGCCAGATTGATTCAGTGGTAAATATTATGAAGGATTATCCCCAGTTTTATCTTGCAATGCAGGCAGAGGGAAGGGAATGGGTCAATATGTTCTCGAAGGAGTCTATCGCGAAATTTGATTATGTGTTCACAGATGCAATGACTTTTACCGACGAGAAAGGTAGAAGGAACAGGATATGGCTGAAGGAAGAGACATGGATTGATGACGAACAGGCTTTCATGGAACATTACGTAAATACTATTGTAAAGATCATGAGCGAGGAGCCGATAAATATCTATGTTAATCCGACTTTCCTGCCGGCACAGATGGCTGACCGTTATGATAGTTTCTGGACCAGGGATCGGATGGACAGGGTGATAAAAGCAGCTAAGGCAAACAATATTGCAATAGAGATAAATAACAGGTACAAGATCCCTTCGCTCGAGTTCATAAAAAGAGCGCATAAGGCAGGGGTATTATTTACTGTCGGCACGAATAATACAGATGGCAATTTCTCTGGTGCTGAATATGCAAGGGAGATGATCAAAAAATGCAGACTTACGATTAATGATTTCTACCAGCCTGTAAATAAAAGATTGAATGGACAACATTGACCTGCTGAGGACGCTGAAATTTCTCCCTGGCATTGTCCTGGGTCTTACGGTTCATGAGTTCAGCCATGCTCTTATGGCCAATAAATGCGGAGATACAACATCAAAGGAGCAGGGCCGGGTTACACTAAATCCGCTTAAACATATTGATCCTTTGGGTTTTGTTATTCTTCTCATAGCCGGGTTCGGCTGGGCTAAACCGGTAGAGTTTAATGAGAAGAATCTGAAAAAGCCTCAAAAGTGTGTTTTTTGATAAGAAATTGTACCCTATTTGTACCTTATTTTTGTAACTTATTGATTTACAGTTGAGGATATTTTCTGTATCGGAAAATAATTTTTTCCTAAGCGATTACCAGATCTTCCAGTCATAATTAACAGATTCTTTTCTCACAGTAGGTCTCTGGTTTCCTCCGGTGAGAAAAGCTAAAAGTAGTTTATGCACCCTCCTCGTAAGTTATTGATTTATAGTTAAATGATGAGTATTTCACTTCTTACTGCAATATTTTGAGATATACTCTGCAGCTTCAGCTTTTCCTGCTTCCTTAGCTTTGTTCCAGTTCTCGCATGCTGCATCCATTTTTCCGAGTTTAAAGTAAGACATTCCCATCAGGTAATAAGAATCCGGCTTTTCAGGATTAATGCTTAAAGCCATTTCGGAATCTTTAATACAACCTTCAAAATCGTTAAGATTATATTTTACTTCTGCTCTGTTGTTAAATGCATAATCATTTTTTGCATTCAGTTCAATTGCTTTATTAAAATCGAATAATGCTTCAGAAAATAAATTTAATTTTAATTTAGACCAGCCTCGATCATTGTAAACATCAGAAAAGCTCGAATCAATTTTTACAGCAGCATTATAATCAGCTATAGCTCCATTGTAATCTTTGAGTTCAGATTTTGCCATACCCCTGTAAAAATATGCTAAAATGTCTTTAGGCTCAAGCTCTAATGCTTTACTGAAGTCAGCTATTGATCCTGAGTAATCTTTAAGAATAGCTTTACAAATACCTCTTTCATTATATGCAGCCCCGTTATTAGGGTTAATCTCTATGTTTTGAGTAAAGTCTGCAATTGCTCCCGTGTAGTCCTGTAGATTTCTTTTTGCTTCTCCCCTGTTGTAAAATACATCCGGAAATTTTGAATAATCAGCTATTGCGTCATTATTACTCTGAAGTGTATCTTTTACCGGTATTGCAAAAAGGTATGTATCATCATTATTTATAATCTTAATTACCTTATCATAATCAGCGATTGCTCCTTTGAAGTCCTGGAGACCGCTCCTTGCATTTCCTCTATTAATATAAACATTAATATCATTGGGTAAAAATTCACTGGCTTTTGCATAATCATCAACTGCTCCACTGTAGTCCTGAAGGAAGTGTTTCGCTGTTGCCCTTTTATAATATAACTCTCCATTTTCGGAATTAAAATTAAGCAACCTGGTATAATCAGCTATTGCTCCATTGTAATCCTGAAGACCAATCTCAGCATCTGATCTCCTGATATATGCCAATTCATTCCCCGGGTCGATCTCAATTGCTTTGGTGAAGTCTTCAATTGCTCCGGTAAGGTCTTGAAGCTCAGTCTTTTGTTCGCCTCTGTTTACATAGGCTTTTACATTTTCAGGATCCAGTTTAATTATCCTGGTAAAGTCCTCTATTGCTCCCGAATAGTCTTCAAAATTGACCTTATCGATTGCCCTGTTAAAATATGAATCTTTATCATCAGGATTGATCTCAATTGCTTTAGAGTAGTCTGATATTGCTTCACTATAATTTTGGAGGCTGCTTTCAGCGTTTGCCCTGTTGATATATGCCTTTACATTCTTAGGGCTTATTTCAATAACTTTAGTATAGTCTGAAACAGCCCCGATGTAATCCTGGAGATTTTTTTTTGCCGATGCCCTGTTATAGTATGCTTTTTCATATTTGGGGCTGATCTCTATAGCTTTGGTGTAATCTGCGATTGCTTCATCATAAGCCTGAAGGTTGCTCTTTGCATTTCCTCTGTCATAATAAGCATCTATATCTTTAGGATTAGCCTCTATTGCTTTTGTATAGTCTTCGATAGCTCCGAAATAATCCTGAAGTATGTCCTTTACCTTACCCCTGCTGTAATAAGCTTTTGCGTACTTAGGATCAAGCTCAATTGCCTTAGTATAATATGCAATTGCTTCACTGTAGATTTTGAGGTCGCTCTTTGCATTGGCTTTGTTAAAATAGTCCTGGGCTGTCTGGCTGTACCCTTTTAAAGACAATACTGACAAAGCTGATACAAAACAAAAAATCTGAAATAATGCAATAAGTTTTTTCATTGATGTCATGCTGTTTCAGAAAGTTTAAGTTCATAAATTCCTGCAAACAATTACCATATCTTCCAATCGTAATTAATTGATTCTCTTCTGGCTGTAGGTTTCTGTTTCCCTCCTGTGAGAAGTTCCACCTGTTTTATGGAGTAATCTTTCAATTCGGATACAGTTATCTGGCCATCATTATTTTTGTCGGCAGCCTTATTTTTCATTCCATTCAGAATAGTAAAGGTGAAGATGCCATTGTTCCATTGCGGCGATTCAAGAGCATATCCTTTTCCTGCTGCTGCTGAAATTACAGTTGTTCCGGTTCCCTTATCAAGGCCGGTAAATAACTCCTGCATCAGCTCAAACGAACTGTTCAGATTTGTCCCCGATTGAGACATGGTGCTGTTAATTCCTTTAAAACTGTATTCTTTCATATTTCCCCTGAAAGTTATGTTGGAGGGAGTTTCTACGTTCTGGGATAACAGGTTCATAGTTTCTTCCTTATCTACCTCGCCGCTATGACAGGCATCCATCATCATCAGTTTTTTCCTTGCCGGGATACTGTCAAGAAGGTCTTCAAGATTATCAAATGATATTCCCCTCTTTTCAGGATGACTAAAGTCAATGTCGTAGGTTGCAAAATAGAAATCCATATTATTATCAAGAAGGCCATGGCCGGAAACGAACACCACTACCTGGTCGTCAACATTTGTAGTCAACAGTTTATCCCTGAGCCTGAAGAAGTTTTCTTTTGTAGCGGAACTATTAAAAAGCGTATCAATAATTATCCGGTTGTATCCTGCTTTTTCAGACAATTCAGAATTAAACAATGCTGCAATATCTCGCCCGTCTTTTGCAGCATACTGAAGATTATAGCGTTTATCCTTATATGATGAAACGCTAATAGCTATGACATAAAGGTCGGGTTTCATTGCGGTTACCGGATTATAAATTATTTCAACAGCCTCTTTAAGGCTCTCTACTCCTTTTTCGTTCAAACAGGAAACCTGGATCTTATTAGTACCGGCAGAGAGAGTCAGCGGAATATCTTTGATAATAGAGCTTGCCGGATTATTGCGCAATGAAATTCCATTCTGTCCGGCTATGGGAACATCATTTATCCAAACATTTACCCGGTCCAGTTTGTACTTTGTATCTGAGAGGCTTATTTCCAATTGTTTATGGGGATCTGACACAGGTGCGGAAAACTCTTCCGGGTTCAGGATTTTTGTTTCGGGAGTGTGCCATTCTTTGCTGAACATTGCTTCCGTAAAACCAGCCCTTTTAAGACGTTTAAGATATGCTTTCCGGTACATGTGGATAAGGGCCGTATCAGGATTTCCCAGTTGTTCAAGCACTTTATCGGGACGGTTATATTGAAGGTCCCACTGATCAAAATCGTAGAGTTTATTATTCAATATCCATGAAAGATATTTGACACCTCCTGACGTTCCCATATATTCACCGGATGACAAAACAAATACATAATCGTTGTCATCAATGGCGACAAATGAAACCTTTTCATTTCCTGTTTTAATATCAAACAGGCCGACCTTTGAGTTTTGAATACTGCTCACTACTTCATCGTTCCAGTAAATATCCTGTGGTAGCGCCGAACCAATATTTATTGTGTGTAATACTTTCCCTGTTTCAACACTCCAAAGATCAAGCGGTTCATATTTAATGATATAATCATTATTATCTGCAACATATGAAGAGGTAAGGATATTTTTACCGTCAGGACTGAAAACGGCTTTGCCAACAGTCCTTTCCTGATCATCCCAGCCCAGGTCATAAAGCAACTTTCCGGAAGGATAATCCCATAATTTAAATTTCTTCTGATCCTCAGTCATAGTTAAAATCCTGTTTCCCTGCGAATTAAACGGCGTTTTTGAAACAAAATACTGCCTGACAGTATTTCCCTCTAACGTATTAATAAATCCTCCCGTGTTTATATCCACAATCTTTGTCTGAATCTGGTGCGATACAGAATCATCTGTTATTGCTAATATCTGGTCGACATCAAAAACAAGAGTTTTATTATCCGGACTAAATGGTTCTGAAGCAATATTTTGAACGCATACGGTAGTATCAGACAGGCTGATTTTTTCCCCTGTATTTGCATCCCATATTTTCAAATCACTTCCGGAGGTTGTAACTATATGTTTGCCATCCATACTGAAGATAAATGATCTGAAACCCTGTTCATCATCTTTATTTAAATATTTAGGAATTATTTCAGATTCACCAGAGGCAGGGAGATTAGTATCAAAACGAAAGAGCAGTCGTCCGTTCTCACTATTCCAGAGAGAAGTTGAGCCATCAGCATATGTTCCGGTAACTTTTGTTCCATCCTGACTGATAGCGAGAGTAAATGCCGATTCAATCGAGCCTTCAAGAGTGCTGAGGTGCTTTCCTGACTGAATGTCCCATGATTTTGCTATTGAATCATATATTGAAATAACTCTTTTATTGTCGGGAGTTATTTGACTGTTGGAACCGTATTCAGCATTTTCCGACAAGGGTAGCCAGGTCTGGTTTTGAATATCCCATATCATTGTATGACCGTTACAATCACCAAAGATTTTTTTACTATCAGGGCTGAATGGCCCAGAAAATTTACATCCGGTTGTTTTTATTTCAATATCTCCATAATCTACCTGCTGCTTCAGTTCTTTTAAAACTTTTCCGCTTAAGCAATCCCATAATTTTGTTGTTCCATCACCGAAATCTGTCAATATTGTAGAACCATCAGGACTGAAACTATAAGATTTTACAGATATCATATCGCTTTGAGCAGCGGACAGACCCCATTTGAGGGTCTGAGCAGGAACTGCACTCTGCAGATCCCAGATAACCGCATCACCTGCTGAATTAAAGGTTAAATAGAACCTTGAATTCGACTTGTAAGGGTCATCCATAAAAGAATTAACAAAGTTGTCTCTTTTAATGCTTTTTACCTTCTTCCCTGTTTGAAGGTCCCAGATATCAGATCCACTCCAATCCTGAGTGATAATTTTACTGTCGTCCAGGCTAAAAAATATTTTATCTCCAAATTCTGCAGGAATGTTCCAGATTAACTTTCCTGTACTTACATCCCAGACATTTATCCGTGAATCATCAGATAATGTCACAATCTTATTATCGTCTGAGCTAAATTGTCTGCCCATGGTTTCACCACCCTTAAAAATATGTACAGGCCTACCCGTGTTTATATCCCTGAGAATTGTTAGCAACGGTTTATTTATATAGCTACCGTTTAGAGAGGAATCATCGACAGCTATTGTTAAAAAACTCTTACTATCTCGACTGAAAGGATCTTCAGGAACCGTATTCCCGTACAAAGCGTATAATTGCCTACCGCTGATGGCATCCCATACTTCAGTCATGCCTTCAAACGGGAAAGTAATTATTATTTTACCATCAGGGCTGATTTTTGCAGGTGATGGCTTTATTACCGCCTTATCAATGGAAATGTTGGTATTGAAAGCCCTGATGACGTATTTCAGACTACCGTCGCTCATGTTCCACACTCTTGCAGCTCCGTCATTTGAAGCAATTCCAAGCAGTGTCCCGTCTTTATTAAAAGCAGTTAATTTTACAGGAACAGGAGAATAAAAGTCAAATTTCGGCTCCCTTTTTTCAATATCATAAACTTTTACTGATTGACTATAGTACGAAGATGTGACGATAGTTTTACTATCGGGGCTGAAGTTTACAGAAAACGAAGCAAAAAAACTGTTGGGTTTACCAACTAATGTATCGACAACAACAGAAAACACCAGCTTTCCGCTGGCTGCGTCCCATATCTGTACCAGTGATTTTGCCGATGCAGTAAGAATGTATTTACCATCGGAACTTAATTCAAATGCTACAGTTCTTAATGAATCACGTTCAAATGAATGTAACAATTTACCATTTCTTATATCCCATAATTTTGCTGTTGACGGCCAGGAATTGGTCAGGATTTTTTTACCATCAGGGCTGAAACAAGCGGATGAGAAGTCTTTGGTGTGACCCTCCAACCGGTACAGCAGTTTGCCGCTTTGGGCGTCCCATATTTTAGGAATCTCATCGATCATAGGGGAATAAAAACCCATGCCAGTATTTGCAGCAGTTATTATTGTCTTACCATCCGGACTGAAAGCAGCAGGACTATTTCCGATAACTACAAGAGGGCTTTTAATTTCATTGATATCCAGTAATTCAACATCAAAGCCAAGATAACCTGAGATCAATATCCTGCTGTCATCCGGACTAAAAATCATACTGATTTCTTGTGCAATATATCCGAGATCAACCTTATTCACTATTTTCCCAGAAGGTAGTTCACATATATATATTTGTTGCCGAAATCCGGATGATTTATCAACTGTGTTTCTCCCGCGGTTTCTATCCATTATTTCTGAAGTATCAGATGAAGTTGTCGCAATTAAATTACTGTTATGGTTGAAAGTAAAATAGTTAACCCCCGGTATTATCGATATCAGCTTCTCTGCTTCAATATCCCAGATTTTTATTGTGTCATTATAAGAAGTCAGAAAATACCTGTTATCAGGGCTGAAATCTGCATAATACGGAACATCTTTCAACGACTTTTCGAGCGTATGTGTAACTTTTCCTGTTTGAGTATCAGCTATTTTTACGTCAAATGTTTCAGTTTCTCCTTTTTTGCCAGGCATTTTATATGACAGGAAAGCAAAGCTTCTATTATCAACACTTAAAGCAAAAAGATTTGTTTCACTGACTGTAAAACTTAAGAGACTCCAAAAAACCAGGGTCCAGCTCTCTTTCTGAGTATCCCACAGACAAAGGCCAGCTCCATAGCCATTTTTACCTGAGCCCTCATCACTATATGTCAATATCATTTTACTATCTGGAATCAGCTTTGTGTTCCTTGAATTGATTGTTATCAGCCCGAGTGAGGAATGAATTAGTTTTCCTGTGACCACATCCCAGGTTTTTACTGTTTTATCTCTCGAAACAGTCGTTACCTTACTGTCATCAGAGCTGAAAACTGCAGAATATACTTCATCACTATGCCCTTCAAGATTATGTAACAAACGTCCTCTGTGAGCATCCCATATCTTTGCTGTTTTGTCAGCACTCGAGGTCAGTACATATCTGCCATCTTTAGAAAAACAGAGAGTGTTGACATTTGCCATATGGCCTACCGGCAAAATAAGTTGCGGCTTCTCCTGCGCAACGAGATTTGTTAAAATCATGGAGGAAACCAAAAGAATTAATAATTTTTTCATTTTGTTCTGATTTTTCAAAGGTTCTGTTTTATAGTCAGACCGCATTCCGGGCAGCTGACTGCATTGTCACCGAAGGGAGCACCGCATGCCGGGCACTTGTTTTTTTCGCCTGTCCAATAGGGCCGGAATATATTGAATAGTTGTTATTTAGCAAAAACCTGCAGATCCCAACATATATAAACGCTATTATCCCCCAGGTAACGGCAGGATATACATTTCTCTCTTCAAACTGGATGTTTTCTATGTTATTTATATTTGATTAATTAGCTGGACTTATAAGGAAATATTATAGATTATATCATTACAGATTTATATGTCATTTGGATAAAGGTCGAGATTAATTCAAATTTACCATTTCCATTTTTAATATCAACTTAATTTTAGTTAATGTTTTGAGTCGTATTGTACCTGATTGACTTATCAAATTAGCCCACACGAAGGATTATAATGAGAATTAATTAAATTTGAATAATTATAATTCAAAGATCATTAAGATAAATATATCAATTTCAACCAGTATTAAAAAATAATACCTGATCTAATATTTACAAAATGACAATCTGGACAAATGAAATAAACGAGCTCGATGCACTTTATAAGTCTTTTAAAGGTAATCTGCCCGATATTGTAAAGGAAATGGAGCAGCTCATCAGAACTGATGATCCAAATGTTGTCATGCTCTATTCCAGGAGATGCCTTGAGGTAATTATTACTGATCTGTGCGAGGTTGAACTAAAAAGACCAAGGAAAACCGAACCGTTAAAAGGGATAATTGATAAGCTGAACAGTGAAGAGAAAGTGCCGTCGCACATAATAACTTCGATGCAAAGCCTTAACAGCATGGCAACATTCGGTGCCCATCCAAAGGATTTTGATCCGGAACAGGTGAAACCGGTTCTGAATAACCTTGCAATCATTATTAAGTGGTACCTGAAATACAAGGATTTTCAGATAGTAAGTAAAAAAAAGCCGGAAGAAGAAAAAATTGAAAGTACAGGGCAGGATAAATCTGAGGAGGTTCCTCCTACTCCAAAGAAAAGAGCAATGCACTGGACCATCAAAGTCTTGCTTGGATTTGTTATGGCATTCATAGCTCTACTTTTATTAGTGCCGTTGTATCGCAAAAACGGAATCAATGAGAATAATACTGAAGGAAAGAGTACAAGTTATGTTGTTGATCTTATCGATAATCAATTTTATAGAAGAGTAAAAATTGGGGATCAGGTCTGGATGGGAGAAAACCTGAATGCAACGCATTTCAATGATGGAACACCTATTTCTTTAGTAACAGATGATAATGTATGGGCAAATTTGGAAACTCCGGCTTGTTGCTGGTACAAAAACAATGAAAAGAAATATGCCAAGTCATCATATGGATTATTATATAACTGGTATGCAGTGAATAGCGGCAAACTATGTCCAACAGATTGGCATGTACCAACGGATACAGAGTGGACAATCCTTTTGCACAATGTGGGCGGTGAGGATAATGCCGGAGACGCATTAAAGGAAACCGGCCTGGCACATTGGCGAATGAAGTATAACGAAGCTACAAATACAAGCGGTTTTTCAGCCACGGGAGGCGGCAACCGTAATATGTATGGTCCGTTCGAAGAAATTAGAAGCAGAGGTTATTTTTGGTCGGCATCGGATTACCCTGATTATGTTAATTATCCAACGTGTATTAATTTGTTTTCTGATGCCAGTAATGTTTTAAGTTCCCCTATGGATAAGAAGTTTGGAATGTCTGTTCGTTGCATTGAAGATCACTATATTACTGATTTTGGTTATAATAATAAATATAATACTGTCCAAATTGGCAGTCAGATATGGATAGCAGAAAACCTGAAAACAACGCATTTCAAGGATGGTACACCCATACCCTTGGCAACAGATAAGGAAGAATGGAACAATTTACAAACACCGGCTTATTGCTTGTACGATACTAGTCTGGCATCCTGGGGGCATAGGTATTCCAGTGCATTAAGAAAAGTTACTGGTGCATTATATAACTGGTACGCAGTAAATACAGGAAAACTATGCCCGACCGGATGGCATGTTCCATCAGATGGCGACTGGAGGAGACTCACAGCTTACTTTGGCGGCGACAGCGTTGCAGGTGATAAATTAAAATCAACTTATTTCTGGCCTGTAAGAGCAGATACCATTAAAACTACAACGAACGAAAGCGGTTTTACTGCACTTCCAGGCGGTTCCCGGCAACCGGATGGTTCTTTTTATTTTGACCTTGGTGATACAGGCTTTTGGTGGTGTTCTCCGGAATACCCGGAGAATTCTGCTTTTGAGGCATTATATAAGTCAATAGGAACAGAAAACGGAAATGTACATAGCGCTTTAGGCAATAAGTCCAGCGGTTTTTCTGTTCGATGTGTTAAGGACTAACCCTGTGACATCCCCGTAAAACGGTGAGCCACAAATCGGCTATTTCAAAGCGTAAATAATATTTCAAATTCAGGCAGCAGTTTAAATTTATCTTCAACAAATAATTATCAATATGACAATCTGGGCAAATGAAATAAAAGAGCTGGATAAGCTTTATGAATCTTTTAAAGGGCATCTGCCTGATATTGTGAATGAACTGGAGCAATTGATCCACACTCAGGATGCAAATGTTGTTATGCTCTATTCGAGAAGATGCCTTGAGGTCATTGTTACTGACCTGTGCGAGAACGAATTAAAACGACCCCGGAAAACCGAACCGCTCAAAGGTATCATTGATAAGCTGAATAGTGAAGAAAAAGTTCCTTCGCATATAATCACTTCAATGCATGGCCTGAACAGTATGTCAACTTACGGTACACATCCTAAAGATTTTGATCCGGAACAGGTAAAACCGGTTCTTAATAATCTTGCTATTATTATAAGGTGGTATCTTAAATATAAGGATTTCAAGATCATCAGTAAAACTAATGCAGAAGAAGAAAAGTTTGAAAAGAAAGATCAGTATGATTCTGTAAAAGACACACTGAAAGCAAAGAAAAGATTAATTCTAAAACAAATACTTTTGCGCTCCACGATTTTGCTTGGGATTGTACTTGTAATTGTAACTATAATAGTACTTATGATAATTGGCGATAAATTACTCACGGGTTCTAAAGTTCATCAGGATTATGAAGAATTGAATAAGCCTGTTGTCATTGATTCCAGCAATAATCATATATATAAAGTAGTTAAAATTGGCAATCAGGTCTGGATGGCCGAAAACCTGAAAACAACCCGGTACAACGATGGTACGCCCATTCCTCTCATGACAGATAG
>Ga0209540_10003110_pt1 | contig 11511 bp, 7 predicted proteins | sample BarGraIncu01121A_FD_184501 | JGI IMG/M metagenome (GOLD analysis project Ga0209540, IMG submission 184501) | Arctic peat soil microbial communities from Barrow, Alaska - Barrow Graham LP Incubations 011-21A (SPAdes) (version 2) | ecosystem: Environmental > Terrestrial > Soil > Wetlands > Peat... | reverse complement strand
GTCCATTTCACGGGGTTCCCCTTCCTGAATTAATTCAAAAAACATACTTTTTTTCATGGTCTTTTTCAATACCTCATACCCGCTTTTCTGAATGTCGTCATCAAACTGGCAGATTCCCTTATATTCACAAAATTTACACCCGTATTCGGCGCCTTTTCTGTAGGGACGAATATTAATGTCGCCCTGATAGATCCGGGTGATCTGACGGACAACGGTTTCTCTGACGTATTTAATAACCGCTTCAAACTCAGCCTGACTGAGTTTTGACCCTGAATTAAAATTAAGGGGTAAAATATCGGACTTGCTTTTATCGCTGTTACCATCCATGGCGGCAATGACATCGGGATCATCCAGGAGTAAACCGTTCAGCTTGAAGGCCTTATTAATTTCACCTTCAATGTTTTGGGAAAAATCAACCTGCGGAATGGGATCATCCACATGAAAATAAAAGGTTCCTCCCGGGAGAATGTCGTCTCCCTCGATGACTGACATGGCACCGTCCAAATAAACCAGGAGTTGAAGAGAAAGACCATAATAAATATCATCATAGTTGATTTTCTGATTCCCGGATTTATAGTCAATCACTTTTACCCAGGTGGTGTCGTCCTTTTTGTATAAATCCAATCGGTCAATTTTTCCGACTATTTTTATTTCGCCCAGATTGATTTCAGGAATCGAAAGTTCCTGTTCGAAGTTAAACTCCGTATATTCTGGTTCAAATTCTCCTGCGCATAAATGCTTCATGAGAATATCAATGGATTTCTTTCCGACCCGCTCCAGTTTTTTTCCTAAATACTGGTACTGTCCGGTGCTGTTAAATACATTGGTTTTGATCTGAGGCAGCGACTTTGCCATGACCTCTTCGATAATCGTATCCCGTTTTTCCTTCGGGATCTCCCTCAGATTTAAGTTTTGATGATCAACCGCCTTGAAAAATCCGTCAATGAGCTCGTGAAGCAGAGTTCCGATTTCCGGAGCCTGAATGGTGTAAATCGGCCGACCTTCAGGCTTTAACCCATACTTAACATAATGTGAAAAAGGGCACTGCCTGAAACGTTCTAAACGTGAAATACTGGTGCGCATGGTGTTCCCGTATAGCTTTGTGGCGTCCTGGGAAGTCAGTTCTCCGGGAACGCCTTTATAATTCAAGGCCGCTTCCAGATTTTTATACCGTTTTCCATATTTCTCGCTGTTTTCATACCACAGCCGAACCATGTTCCAAAGCGCATCGACTTCCTCAGAAGCTGGGACCCCTTCATTCTTTTTATTTCTTAAATAACTGGTTAAGTGCCACAGGGTGCTTTCCGGGGTGCTTATTTTATCCCAAAGGCCTTCGGTGTCATTATTCAAGGTTGAATGAACCTTGATTGCTGGAAATATAACCGTGATCTGGCTGAGCAAAATGGATGGCTGCCGGGTATTCCCTTCCATATCTGAAAGTGCCCAGTAGAGACAGAGATGTGATTGAGGTCTGGTTAAAACATCATAAACCAGAAAACGTTCCTGATCCATTTGAAACTCCCGGTTATTTTGAAGCAGAATCTGGTGACTTGCCAAAACCAGCCGTTCTGAATCCGAAATAAGGTTAGTCTCTGTTCCAATGCCGGGAATGAGCCCTTCATTTAAGCCAAAAACCAACAGGACTTCAAAAGCACCGCTGCGACTTCGTCTTAGATCAGTGATACTCACAACATCCCGGTGGGGTGGCAGTATGCCAAGTCGATAGCCCTGGAATCCACTTCTGAGAATTCGAAGATAATCTTCCAAATTCACCGGGTCTTCTCCCATGGTTTCGGCAATCTGATCGAAAACTTCCATGAGGATGTTCCAAATCTGATGGTAGCTTCCCATGGCCTCATAATTCTCGGCTTCAAAAAGTTTTTCGACGATAGCATCAATTTTTTCCGGAATTTTAATGGTCACTAGAAATTCATAAAGGGCCTGAGTCCGAAAAGCACAGGTTTTTTTCCCTTTCATTTTCTCACCCAGTTCTGACAAAGGGGTAATGAGCCTCTGCCGCAGGGAGTTAAGACTCTCTAAATCCAGAGCGTCGTTTTGACTGATTTTCGTAAATTCCCGTTCCCATTGTTTGCCCCGGATGCCAAATTCCAGAACATAGTTTTCAAGATCTTCGCATTCACTGAGGCTAATGGGTGAAAAGCCGGTTTTAACAAACCCGAAAATATCATCAAAACGAAAATTATTCTGCAGGGTTTCCAGGGCTGCAATAACGGCTTCCACCAAATGGTTATCCCCAATGGCTCTGAGATCGTCCATGAAAAAGGGAATCTTATACTGGGTGAAAATCCGCTTTATAATACTGCCATACTCCTCAATATCTCCGGTAAACACCACAATATCCCGAAAAGAAAAGCCATCATCCCGAATGAGTCCCAGGATTTTCTGGGCGCCTTTTTCGACTTCTTCCCAGGTATTCTGACACTGGGTCAGTGATATATCGGCACTTTCGGATGGGTCTTCCAAATGGGGATAAGCGAAGAGGTTGGCCTCCAGGTGTTGAAGCCCCGGACTTTTTGATTTTGGGCATTTGATTTCTTTTACTTCGAAATCGACTAATGCCTCGGCACCCATTTGTTTAATGGCCTTAAAGGTATTACCGGTGAGCTGGAACACTTCGGCATCGCAGGTATTCGGGTTTGGATCCCAGGGCAGGGCAATGCTGAATGCCGGTACGGTGCCTATTAACATACGGATCATTTTATAATCCTGGTGTGAAAAGTTTTGAAAACCATCAAACCAAAGCTTTGCAGATTTTAAAAAGGGTGTTCCTGGGATTTTTTCGCAAACAAGCTGTTGAAGATCTTCTTCGTCAAGGCGGTTTTCTCCCAGCAAAAAGTTAAACTGATCAACAATTTTTATAATATCAAAAAGCTTCTGGGTGATGATTCCCTGATCCAGGGTTCCCATCATGCTTTTTAAACTTTCGGTTGAGATTTCATTTTGTTTTAATTCACTGATAAAATCCCCGATACTCTGAAGAAACCCGGGCTTTTTTACACTGCTGCGATAAATGGTCAGATCCTCCTGGATTTCTCCCAGAGTTTTTTGAAGAAGCATGTTTTTTCCGTGGGTATCCATAAAGGTTTTGGTCAGCCCTCCGGTTGTTCTCAGAACCCGATCCCCCAAACGTTTCGGGCTTAAAACCTCAGCCCCCAGAAGCCCCTTGAGATCGTTGGCTTTAATCAGAGCAGCCTCTGCCCCAAGCGTATATTGTTCCGGTACAATTAAAAAAAGATTCTCTTCGCCTCTTTTGATTGCTTCTCCGATTTCTTTATAAACAGTCTGGCTTAAAAATTGAGACCGCCGACCTGCTATGATTTTAATTCCCATGGAAGTGTTCCTTTCTATTCTCAAATGCACATCATTTCCCATGCACATTTTAATTTGATCCCTAGCCGTATCATGATCATTTTATTTGTTGAATTCTTCTATTCAAATTGATAAATATATATTATAATAACATATATGTTTATGAATTTTCAAATTAATGTATTTTAACGAATGTTTAATACAAAAATATAAAGGAGCGTATGCAATGAAGGATATTGATATTAAATCAGCCTCTTATTTTATGGAAGATTCCAGTGCTTTTCACATTGCCGAAGAAAAGCGAAGAGAAAAGATTCTTCGCAACCGAGAGGAGCGTTACCGGATTATTTTGGAACAAACCGATGACATTCTTTATGAATGGAATTTCGCTTCAAATAAAATACATTACTCAGACCAGTATCGAAGGAAATTTGACTATGAGCCGGCTGAATACAGCCTTGACTCCTCATTTACTTCACATATCATTCATCCTGAGGATCTGCCCAGCTATCTTCAATGGATAAAAGACACTTATCGGTCTTATACGAAGACCAGCCTTGAATTCAGGCAAATAAAAGCGGATGAGTCCTATCTTTGGGTGCGTGTTCAATCAAGCCCTGTGCTTGATGAGAAGGGCATTCCCTATAAGGCTGTGGGCCTTATTAGAGACATTGATCAACAAAAACGAAAGCTGACTGCTTTGGAAATAAAAGTCCAATTGGATCCTCTCACCAAGATTTACAATAAAATAACCACCCAGGAGCTCATTGATGATTATCTTGAAAATAATCCCCTGGATGGTCACGCCATTCTACTGATTGACATTGATGATTTCAAGTCTGTTAACGATAACTTGGGCCATATGTTTGGTGATGTGGTACTGACTGAAATTTCTGCCAAGGTTCAAAAGCTTTTTCGCACTACTGACATTGTGGGAAGAATTGGGGGAGATGAATTTGTGGTGTTTCTCAAAAGCATTTGTGAAAAAGATTTAATTAAAGAAAAAGCCGAAGAAATTTGCAATGTTTTCAGACAGACCTTTAGTGGCATCAATAAAGATTATTCCATATCCGGAAGCATAGGCATTGCTCTTTTTAAAGAACATGGCAGCACTTTTGCTGAACTCTACAATCACGCGGATATTGCCCTATATTATGCAAAAAAAATGGGAAAAGACCAATTTTCTTTTTATGATGAAATAAAAACCATGCGTTTGGACACATCTCAGCTACCTCGAAAAGAGTCGTTAATCGATTCTGATGAAACCTTTCAGCATTATGAAATCCACAGTTATTTGTTTAATATTCTTTATCAATCAAAGGATATTAAAATCAGTATTGATCTCATTCTCTCTCTCATTGGTGAACGGTTCAACGTCAGCCGTTGCTATTTTATAAAAAATTCCAGGAATGATCAAAGCTTTTCGGAAATTTACGAATGGTGTGGCCAGGGTGTGACACCGGGGAAAGCTGACTTTGATCAGTTGTCTTTTAAGCAATTTAACGAATATTATGATCATTTTGATGAAAACGGCATTTTCTATTGTTCAAATATTAAAGAATTAGATCCAACCATGTCTCAGTTTTTGGCATCTCAGAATATTGTCTCAACGCTCCAGGTTGCCATCATTGCTAAGAACCGTCTTAAAGGGTTTATCGGCTTTGACCAATGCAACACTCATCGACTGTGGACCCAACAGGAAATTGAAACCATTTCATATGTGGGCAAGCTCATTGCCACCTTTTTGTTAATCATTCCCCTTGTTTCAGAAGATGATTTCCTCAACTAAATGTTATTTTAAAAAATCACCAGTCTTCTATCGGAAGACTGGTGATTTTTATTTATTTTATACTGTCACAAATCCGACCTGTTTTCTGGCTTTTGCCAGGGTTTTCCAGGCCATCATGGATGCCTTTTCAGAATGGGTACGCATGATTTGTTTAAGATAATCTTTTTCTTTTAATAACCGGTGGTAGTCTCTTTGTACGGGAAGAAGGGTTTCAGCCACCGCTTCTCCCACAGCCGCTTTAAAATCACCATAGCCTTTACCCTCAAACTCAGTGGTAATGTCATCCAGGCAATTTCCGGTGGCACAGGCGTAAATTTCCATAAGATTGGAAACCCCTGGTTTTTTTTCCCGATCATGATACACTGCCATTTCTGAATCAGTCACTGCCCGTTTGAATTTTTTAATAATAGTTTTTGGGTCATCTAAGAGTGAGATAAAGCTATTAAGGTTGTCATCGGACTTGGACATTTTCCTGGTTGGCTCCTGAAGGCTCATAATCCGGGCTCCGGATTCTCCAAAATAAGCCTCGGGTACCTTAAAGGTGTGGCCGAACTGTTGGTTAAAACGTATGGCTATATCCCGGGCAAGCTCGACATGCTGACGCTGGTCATTCCCCACCGGTACCAAATCTGTTTGATATAACAATATATCCGCAGCCATAAGCACTGGATAGTCGAAAAGACCGACCCGAATGTTTTCGCCTTGTTTCTGAGATTTATCTTTGAATTGTGTCATCCGACTTAACTCACCCATGTAGGTGCAGCAATTTAATATCCAGGTAAGCTCGCAGTGTTCCGGAACCATGGACTGAACATACAAAATTGATTTATCCGGGTTAATGCCAAGTGCCATTAACAGGGCAATTGATTCATAGGTCCGGCGTCTTAATTCCTCTGGATTTTGTGGCATGGTGATGGCGTGAAGATCCACGACACAAAACAAACTGTGATAATCCTCCTGAAGATTAACCCAGTTTTTCATGGCTCCAAAATAATTACCGATGGTAAAGGTTCCCGATGGCTGTATGCCACTATATACAATTTTTTTATCTGGTATTTCTATTATCTTTTCTATTATCTTCTCCATAATCTTCTCCTTATTTGCTTCTTCTTAGGCAAAACCTTTTAATTTTGTCATTTCCAGAGAATCGCAGTTGAGTTCAAGCTCACTGATCATATTCTCAAATATTTCAAAGTCTCCGGTTGTGAGAATTTGAGTCACGAAGGTTGATTCCCCTGGATTAAAACCATCATTTTCCTGAAGATTCTCTTCCAGGAGCCTTACCAGTCCCTCTGCAGGGTTAATCAGGTTCAGCTCCGGGTACATTTTCTTAATGGTACCGGCTACAATAGGAAAATGGGTGCAACCCAGCAAAAGGTCCTCAATAATCATGCCTTTTTTTACACCCCTTAAAAGTATGGGCTCGACGGCTTCCCGGATATTGCTTTTTAATATTTTCAAATCCCCCTGGCCATCGTTAATCACCTTCCCCAGGGTATGTGTTCCCTGGGCAATGTATTCTATTTCAGTGGTCAAAAGACCAAGTTCCCGTTCATATCCTTTGTTTTTCACTGTGGCGATGGTAGCTATAAGCCCTACCAATCCCTGTTCACGACAGGAAAGCGTTTCCTGTACACCGGCTTCAATGACACTAAACAATGGAACCTGTGATGTAAATTCAGAAATCAGGGATGAAAGGGTATTACAGGCCAGCACAATGGTTTTAACGCCACGTACTTCCAAATTTTTTATAATTGCGTTGCCAAGGTAAATCAGTTCATCATTTTCTCGTTCTCCATATGGCATCCGTTTTGAATCCCCAAAATAGATATAATTCTCATTGGGAAGCCGCATTTGCAGCTCCTTCAAAACGGTGAAACCACCGATGCCCGAGTCTATGAGCCCGATTGGTCCATTTTGTTCCATATTATTCACTTCTTTCTCCATTAGTCCCGGAATATAATTCCTTTTTCTTCACTCATTTCATCAACAATGGCCAGGGATTCCAGGGCTATGCCTTGTTCCCGAAGGCGTGCTCCACCACCCTGGAATCCTTTTTCAATGGCAATGCCTACCCCAATGAGGGTGGCACCGGATTGTTTAATCACATCCATTAAAGCTTCCACTGCTTTTCCATTGGCAAGAAAGTCATCAATAATAAGAATACGATCATCTTTATTCATATATTTTTTAGAAACCATGATTTTATAGGACTGTTGCTTGGTATAGGAATATACGTCGCTGGAATAAATATCCTTATCTAAATTTAATGAAACATATTTTTTGGCAAAAACCACAGGGCAATAGTCAAAATATCGTGCTGTACTGGTTGCAATGGCAATTCCTGATGTTTCAATGGTCAATATCTTATTAATGCCTTGTCCTGCAAATCGTTTTGCAAAGACTTTACCCATTTCTTCAAATAATGCCACATCCAGCTGGTGATTTAAAAATGAATCCACTTTTAATATCCCCTGACCTTTGACCTGGCCTTCTTTTCTGATTTTCTCTTTTAATGAATCCATTCCTACTCTCCTTAATTTCCCAATTCCACTATTATAACATACTGCAAAGCTTTTTAATTAAAAAAAAAGACGGGAATTTCTTCCCGTCTTAAAACTGTAAACCAAACTTATTTTGAATAACACTGATTTAGCATTGTGCGGGCCAGGCTCGGACAGGCTTTGCCGGTTCAACCTCAGTGCACACAAAATCCAGTGACCAACCTAGGATATTTTCAATTCTTTTTCCTTAAGTGCTGCTGCAATCACCTTTTCTGAAATGATCGGTGGGGCCTCTTCATAGCGGACAAAATTCATTGAGAATTCGCCTCTTGCCTGGGTCATTGATCTTAGCTCTGTGGCATATTTAAACATTTCTGCTAAAGGTGCTTCTGCTAAAATTTGTTGTTTCCCGCCAGACACGGCTTCCATTCCCATAATACGTCCGCGCTTTTTATTTAAATCACCCATAATATCTCCCATATATTCTTCGGGGACAATAATATCGATATGGTAAATCGGTTCAAGAAGTACAGGTGCCGCATCCTTCATTCCTTTTCGGTAAGCCTGGGAAGCTGCCATTTTAAAGGACATTTCATCGGAATCCACTGCATGGTAGGATCCATCAAAAAGGGTGGCTACAACTCCGGTAACGGGATAGCCTGCAAGAACGCCTTCAGTCATACAGCTTTCCAAACCTTTTTCAACTGCTGGAATAAAGTTACGGGGAACAGATCCGCCAACAACCTTATCAACAAATAAAAATGGATCATTGGGGGTAGCCCCTGGTTCGAAATTAACATAAACATGACCAAATTGTCCATTCCCACCGGATTGTTTTTTATGTTTACCTTCGGCTGTTGATTTCTTTTTAATGGTTTCACGGTAAGGTACCTTCATGGGCACCAGGTTAACCTCAACGCCAAATTTTTGTTTCAGCTTTTGAGAAATAATTTCAAGATGCATTTCTCCAAGGCCGGAAACCAGGGTTTGTTTGGTTTCCTTGTTTCGTGACACCGTCATGGTTGGATCTTCTTCAACCAGTCGGTGGAGTCCAGTGGCTAATTTATCAATATCGGCCTTTGTTTTGGGTTCAATGGCCATGGAAATAATTGGCTTTGGTAAAACAATTCTTTCATAAACAATGGGTGCTTTATTGGTACACAGTGTATCTCCGGTAACAGTTTCGCTTAATTTTGAAAATGCACCAATATCCCCTGCTTCCAATTTTTCAACTTCAATTTGTTTGTTTCCACGAAGTACGTATATATGGTTTGCTTTTTCTTTAGCCTCCCGGGTGGCATTATAAATTTCAACTGAATGATCCAATACCCCGGACATCACTTTAAAAATAGATAGCTTGCCAACATAGGGGTCAGCAATGGTTTTAAATACCAGTGCTGAGAAGGGCTCAGTATTCGAGCAATAGCGTTCGATTTCTTTTAAATTTCGGGGATCTTTTCCTATTTCAGACTTTCCTTCGCCTGGAGATGGCAGGTATTCAATCATCATATTTTCTAGGGTTTCAACCCCAATGTTTTGAATGGCGGATGTACAAAGAACCGGAATTAAGTCGCCTTGAATAACCCCATGTCGAATGCCCTGATGGATTTCCTCCTGGGTGAGTTCTTCACCATCGAAATATTTTTCCATCAAGCTTTCACTGGTTTGGGCAACCGATTCCATAATCATATCACGGAAAGGCTCGAGATCAGCCTTCATGTCATCGGGTACAATCACATCGAAGCATCGGTTCTCTTTACGTTCACTTCCTGTCATATCCACAATATTAACAACACCGCGCATTTCCTCGCCTTCGCCCATAGGAAGCTCAAAAGGAACAACCTTGTTTCCAAAAGTCACTTTTAATTGATCCATGACCTTGGCAAAGGTTGCATTTTCTCTGTCCATTTTATTGACAACAATAAAGGCAGGAACATTGGCTTTCCGGAGTAATTCAATGGCTTTTTCAGTGCCAACCTGTACACCTGAAAGAGCATCAACTACAATAACAACCGCATCGGCCACACGAAGAGCCGCAAAAGCATCCCCGATAAAATCAAAATAACCGGGTACATCAATAATATTTAACTTATGGCCACCAAATTCCAATGGAATAATAGACGAAGAAATTGAAAATTTACGTCTCTTTTCTTCCGGGTCAAAATCCGACAGGGTATTTCCCTCATCAATTTTCCCCATACGATCAATGGCACCTGCGTTAAATGCCAAGGCTTCGGTCAGAGATGTCTTTCCACTTCCCCCATGACCCAGAATAAGAATGTTTCGAATGTTTTTAGTTGGATACGTTTTCATGCTGTTTCCCCCTCGTTATTTTTGTCGATGTAACATTTATTTTTTAATCGTAATGTTATTTTATAGTATTTCAGAGAAATAATCCACTAAAAGATTAACAAAAAAAGAATATCCATGTTTAGGCTAAGGTCGTTCTTATAAACATCCCATTAGACAAAGGAGCTAGCTCGGTATTGCAACTATTATAAGGTTGCTTTTTCCGATTAGCTCTGCGTAAAAATTCGTAATTCAGATTGAAGTGGTGGGAGTAAGTCACAATCCTTCTTTGAGTTTTTCCATTACCTTTTTCTCGATCCGAGAAACGGTCATTTGAGATTTATTAATACGAATCGCAACTTCCTTCTGGGTTTTCTCTTTAAAAAAGCGTTCTTCAACAATGATTCTTTCTATAGGTGTCAGTTCCGCAAGCTTTTTCTTTAGTGCATCAATATTTTCAACGTTTTCCATATTATTATCCATATTCCCAAGCAAATCCAGGAGGCAAACTTCCTGTCCATCCCGGTTATTTTCAAATTCCATTGATAAAGATTTTGGATAATAAACATTATTGCTTTCCATGGCTTTGATAATGGCCTCCTCGGAAATTTCCAGATAAACTGCAATTTCAGAAATGCTTGGGGAACACATAAGTTTGTGTTCAAGCAATGTCCTGGCCTGATTAATTTCCCGATTCAAATCCTGAATTTTTCTGGGAATGCGAATTAACCACTCCTTATCCCGATAATGCCGTTTAATTTCTCCCACAATGGTGGGCGTGGCAAAGGTATCAAATTCATATCCCCGGCTTGGATCAAAGCGATCCACAGCATACATCAGACCTAAACAAGCCACTTGGAAGATATCTTCATTGTCTCCATTTTTAGATCCGTATTTTCTGGAAAGAATTTTAGGAATGTAAAGATAATTTTCAATCAATCGATCCCTTAGGTCTCGGTCACGAGTCTTTTCATACTCTACAAAAAGCTCTCTTACATCTTCTTTACTGATTTTTCTTTCATATCTCATCATTCCCTCGCAGAACTTTTTTCATGGTAACAACAGTACCTGCGTCCTTCTCACTGACAATGTTTACCTCATCCGTCAAAAGCTTCATAATAATAATACCAAAGCCGCTATCAATCTGCAATGCATTCAGTTCGCCCTTCGCAACTTTCTCAGGATCAAAACCAACCCCGGTATCAATAACAGAGATGGTTAATTCCTTTTCTCCAATACTGTAGATTAAATCATAAGTTGTTTCGGAAGTTTGACTGTGCATGATCACATTTGCGCAGGCTTCAGTTATTGCAACTTTCAAATCTTCTACTTCATCAATGTTAAAGCCCATGCCGTCAGCAACCGATGCAATGGTAAGTCTGGCCAGACCTACATATTCGTTCTTGGTGGGCAGGGTCAGTTTAATTTTATCCACAGTTATTCCTCTTTTCTGTTTTTTCTCAGGAACAAAATAAATGAAGCCCAATGAGGGCAATGACCTTCATTGGGCTTAAGGTTATTAATGACGCCATTATTACCTTTTTTTCACTTCTTTTTTCTATTTTTAGAATTGAAGGATTGAAGCCGGCCCAAAAATTT
>Ga0209540_10003109_pt1 | contig 11518 bp, 10 predicted proteins | sample BarGraIncu01121A_FD_184501 | JGI IMG/M metagenome (GOLD analysis project Ga0209540, IMG submission 184501) | Arctic peat soil microbial communities from Barrow, Alaska - Barrow Graham LP Incubations 011-21A (SPAdes) (version 2) | ecosystem: Environmental > Terrestrial > Soil > Wetlands > Peat... | reverse complement strand
GTATATTGAGCATGATTCACTGTATCAGCAAAGAAACCAGGTCAGATTGAGACAAAATCGTGACTTGCTACTAAGGCTTAACTATGATATCATACAACTTGACAGTTTGCAAAAGGTAAAATATTTTGAGGAAACACGTAATATGAAACCGAGTAGTGGAGGTCAGATTGTTTTTATGCAGGAACAGAAGACCCAGTTAGTATATGGTGACATTTATGCATTATACGAGCGTAAGCAAAAACTGGAATCAGAACACGATTTATATAAAGGCGTTGTAACCGTTTTAAGTGATTTTCCCTTTCCTACAAAAAGAGACAATGGAGCCGTGTATTATGGTAAACAAGTTATTCCTATAGTTTTCCTAATAACATTACTGATACTGATTATTCTTTCAAACCGAAAGCGACTTGAAGAAGTATACAAAAAGTACTGAAATAAAAAAGGGAGCTTCAAACTCCCTTTTTTATTTATTGCCATTTGAAAATTATTTATTTCTCACCACAAAATTATGATTTATAAAGATCCATCTGCGGGATTTCTTTATTTGTATCAGTGTGACACAATAACATGGAAAAAAAAGAAAAGAATGTAACACCAGCTAACCTGTATAAAACTGTCTCAAATAGTAAAAACATAAAAATCATCAGAATAAACATTATGTACAAAAGATTTTTATCTGAAATACCAATATAAAACATACTTACAAATATTGAGATAAAGAGAACTAAACCAATAATTCCATTTTCCAGCAGAACCTCAAGGAATTGATTATGAGCGTTAAATCTCTCTCTCGACATTTGTTCTTCCCCAGCCCTCATATATTCAACAGACAATTCTGTTTTTACATCGCCTATACCTACTCCAAATAATAGGTTTCTACGGGCAATTTCTAATGCAGACTTCCAAATTATTAACCGCGGATCTTTTTCCCTTTCATAGCCAATTTGATTATGAGTAAGTCTGCCATACAGATAATCCACTCTTTGGTTCTTTACTATTAAAGGCAATAGCGCAAATATTATTAAAATGATCCATAACCAGGCAAACTTCATTTTACTAAGTTGTCGAAATTTAATAATGAAATATGCAGGTATTAAAATCAGAGAAATTAAAATTCCTGCTCGTGAAGACAGAAAATACTGAGATACAAGGAGTAAAAAACCAAAAATCAGCCAAATAACCCTATTTTTTAACCTGAGTGAATAATCGAAATACGATTCAAAACAAATAAAGACTGATAATCCAACATACATCGCTATATATGAAGGATGTTGCGATATTGTAAGTTCTGAACTATAAAAATAACTCAGCCAAAAATACTCAGCCGGGTGAGGATTGAAATTCCAAATTCCGTTTTGAAAGTGGACGGACTTGTATAATGCATAACCAAAACAAAAAAACATAAACATAAATGTGCTTATAGCAAAAATTCTGGTCAATAATTTTATGTTATTTCTTATCATCACACCGGGGTATATCAATACCATCGGAAAGAGCACCAGCGATAGTCTGCCAAATAAATTTGACAATCCCATTTTGATATCGGTTGAATATATCAAACTAATACATTGCCAAACATAGTAAGAGATAAATAATATAAATAGAATTTTAAAAGGCAAACGACAACTGCAGACTGCCCCAATCCTAAAATAGTTTTCTGAAATCCAAAAAATACCCCATAAAATCATGAATGGTGGTAAATATTTTACATGAATTGGTAATATAATTGTTGTCAGAAGAGCACAGAGAAATGAAAAGAATCCTCTTTTTACCGGATCACCAGGTAGTATTTTGCTGATAATAATTTTCATCCCTATTCTCATACAATTTTTTTACATCGATCTTGAGGTATAATAAAGAAATTGAATTATATCCTTAAACTCAATGTTGTAGTTGAAACTTGTCCAGAACTGTTTTATGGCTTAAATATAATTTAAGTTTTTTTCTGCAGAAAAGTTGCATCAAAAATCGTTAAGTATTTTAGTAACCTGTATGATATTATCAAAAGTATGAAATGAAGAAATTGGTAAACTTAGTGTGGTATTATGTATCTCTTCAGAAAGAGGAAATTTTAAAAATTTCATAAAGTTCATTGCCTTTTGCATATGAGGAGGCACCGGATAATGAATTTCAGTTTTAACTCCATTCTCCAATAAATATTGTTTTAATTCATCTCGCTTTTCATGCCTGATGTTAAAAATATGATACACATCAAAAAAATCTGGATGGATTAAAGGTTTGACAAAATTAGCTGAGATCCGTTCAAAGTAAGCAGCCGCTAATTCTCTCTTATGTATGATAATCTCATTTAAATGTTTCAATTTAACTCTTAGAAAAGCTGCCTGTATTTCATCAAGTCTTGAATTAACGCCCAGATATTCATTATAGTATTTCTTTTCTGATCCATAATTTCTGATCATCCTGGCCTTCATCGAATATTCAGAATTATTTGTTGTTATAGCTCCGCCATCTCCAAGACAACCAAGGTTTTTCGTCGGATAGAAACTGAATGCGGCCATATCTCCAAAGCTTCCCGCTTTTTTCCCCTTATATTTAGCCCCATGAGCCTGAGCACAATCTTCAATCAGATAAAGATTATGCCGATTGCAAATGTCAATAATAGGATCCATATCACAGGGTTTTCCGTACAGATGAACTACAATTATTGCACGTGTTTTGGAGGTTATTGCGTCTTCTATTCTTCCAGGATCTATATTATATGTTGCTAAGTCAGGTTCAACCAAAACAGGAACATTCCCGGAAATAAGAACCGACAATATAGTTGCTATATATGTATTTGACGGGACAATTACTTCTGATTTTGGTTTAAGATTTAGTACTTTTAGTGATATCGAAAGCGCGTCAAGTCCGGAAGCAAGTCCAACACAATGACTAGTATTAATATAATCAGCAAACTCTTTTTCGAACTCGTCTACGTTATGCCCCAACACAAACCAACCTGACTCAAGAACATTATTAAAGACTGTGTTAAACTCTTTAAAATAGGGTTGATTTACTTTTCTTAAATTTTCATATTCAATCATACTTTTCAAATATGTAATCGTCATTATCAAATTTTTCTGAGGCAAGTACCATTAAGATGGCGTTACTTGAGAAATCATACATTTTATGCCAGTCTTTAGGTTCGAGCAGAACACATTTTGATGGTTTATCCAGATGATAAACGTGTTCGTTTCTCCCGTCATTATCATAGATTTTACATTCTCCCTGAATACAGATTGCTGCCTGTACAGTTTTATGATGCCTGTGTCCTCCCCTTTCTGACTTGTCAACACCATATATATAAAAAACTCTTTCAATATTAAATGGAAGCACGTTTTCGATCACTGTAAGGTTACCTCTCAAATCTGTATGTGTTTCCAAATCAATAATATAGGACATTGTTATTTTGTTTTTATTATATTATAACCGAAAACTTTTTTAAATGTAGTCTTCACCAGGTTCTTTAAACTGTCAGTATTAAATCGTGTAAAACCTGTTTTATAAATAAAGTCGTTATTCGTCAACCTGTTCTCAATTTCTTCTAATTTTCTAATATATGGGACATAAAATAATTTCTTAAGCTTTGATGCAATTGGATACCATCCTATGTCATACCGCCCGTTCTTAAGGAACTTAACATATTGAAAGTGGTAAAAAACAACCTTGAAAACCATATCTGCTTTTTTAGTGCTACCTGTGACAGAATTTCCATTAAAGTTAAATAAATACTGTTGAATGTTCCATGGAGCTATTCCTCCTCCCAAATGCTGAAGAATGTGTACATTCTTATAATTCTTTGGCCACTCATCCAGGTATTTCTGGTCGCCAAACTTGCCATCCTCATGTCTGGCAAAACACCACTCAATACATTGCAATCTCCATTTCTCAAGAATTTTAAGACTACTATTCTCATTTAAGAAGGTCACAAACTGAACACAAAACCTACCAGCCCGATTCTCCTCATAGAATTTAGCCAAAGGAGAAAATCGATGCTCTGTAATTAGAACATTCTTTTTGTATTCCACCATTTCATCGATAAGAACTGCAGGATCTGAAAAAAATATCAGGTCGGCATCAAGATAAGTACAATCAGAGATATTGCATTTATTCAATAAATAACTAATTATAGAAGGGGTGCATGTCCAGCAATATTCTGCCTTGGATCTTCCGGCCTTGACTTCCAATAGTTCCGGAGTCTCAAATTCATTTAAAGGAATAACAGTTACATTTTGGAGCTTAAACTTTTTGAGTATTTTGAAAGAAAGATCATCAAAAGCAAATATATAAAGATGGAATTCTTCTGTATTTTCCATTAATGACTCATACATAGACAATCCCCGGCTGAGATACATTGAATCAAATAGAGTACAATAATGGTGCAAATCGGGTAAGTTTAATTGTGCCGGTAATTCAGATTACTCAATGATATTATTTTATCACTTTAAAGCCATCCTGTAAATCATGCCCTCGTAATTTTACATTGGTTAAGGGAAATGGCACACATGGAATTTCACAATAAAAACATTTGTCTTCCCGAACAGGGATCCTATAATTAAAATCAGATTTAAACTCTTTTGTTTCTACAGTTTCAAATGGAGCCGAGATTATGCATAATAACGGGTGTTTCATTACTTCAAGTGGTATGGAAATCCTTCTGCCAATAACAATAAACAAGAAACACGCTATGGCTATTTTTAAATATTTAAGTATTCCTGAATAATTTGAGTACTCAAACATCTTAAACAGGTAAGCTATGGTCAATGAAAATCCTATGAATAGAAAACCATAAGCAAATCGGGGATCGGGAGCCATCATAAACCAGTAGATTAGATTTATAAATATGATAAATTGAACCTTTGCAAACAAGAAATCCTTTTTGAAAAGCATAGTTATAAACGAAATAATAGATAAAGAATTAATTATCAAAAGCAATCTACTTATAGAATCATTTGATTTAAACCAGGGTATAATCCACTCCGATATTTTCAGATTAATAACTTCCTGGTAAGGCACTTTTGGTATTCTGGCCCAACTAATAATCCATGATTTTTCAAATAATGCTCTATCGACGGGAATTTTCCAGTCCACACTGAAGATATCAATAGATGGAAATGGATAAATCACGTAACCGGACAAATAGTAGTTTCTTACAATATATGGAGTAATTATCAGGATGCCTATTACAATAATAGTCAAACTCTTTTTTAATAAATCTTTATTCAGATTCAATAATAATGTCAGAACCAGAAAAAGTGAGCTTATTTTATATGTAACACTGCTAAATACAACCAAAGATAAAAGGATAGTTTTGAAGTAATTAATCCCGTTAACCTTTACCTGTTGGGATGTAATAATAATAAAAGTATACATTATAAGTATTCCACACATGATATCCGGTGAGGTAGAATTCAAAAATGGAATTATAATGAGCAAACTGATTAAAAAAATCATACTATAAAAAACAGCCTTCCATTTAGTTCCTGGTGCATATTCAGATTTAAAAAGAATGAATAATTTTAAAAATAAAACAGTATAGCATATTCCATTTAACGGGAAAATAAGAACATCTCTTATTTGAAATGTAAATAAACCTGAGATTACTAAAAACATTGAATTAAGTGCAAATCTTCCGTGGATATTTCCCAACCCAGGTACAACTGCATACTTTCTTATCCATTGGATACACTGAGCATGATATAGTCCTGTATCAGACCATGTTATTTTATGAACCACTACCGTCAGCAAAAATAAGATAATAAGGAGAATCATTAATACTTCTGCTCGTTTTAACAAGAGGAGTTCTTGTATAATATTTTCAATTTTATTGCGTATCCCGCTGAAGTTAAACAGAAACAGAAGCAGTGATAAAACACTTACAATAAGAAGCACTTTGTTATCGATTGGAATCCAAATCGAAAGAATTCCTGTTAAGGCAGATAAGACCAGAAATCCGATGAAAAAATATTCATCCAAGGACACGATCTCCCTTTTCTCATTTTGCCCTGTAATTCTAATGATAACTTGAACAATAGAAAATCCCAAGACAAAAAATACAAAAAAAATCAGGATCCAGATTAATGCAACCAGAATCATAATTCAAGCTCTAAACAATCCATATTTAAATATGCAATATATGGCTCTAAAACCATCTTTCCATCCAATTTTTTTCCCTTCCTCATACCCACGGCCATAATAAGAAATTCCAACTTCATAAATTCTTATCCTGGGGACACGGGCAATTTTTATGGTTACTTCTGGTTCAAAGCCAAACCTATTTTCTTCTAATATTAGCGATTGTACTAATTGTGTATTGAAAAGCTTAAAACAGGTTTCCATATCAGTCAAGTTTAGATTGGAAAAAAGATTTGTCAAAAAAGTCAGAAACTTGTTACCAACGGCGTGCCAGAAAAACAATTTACGCTGAGGATTACTTCCGATAAAACGTGAACCATAGACAACATCGGCAAATCCCTTCAGAACTGGTTTTAGTAAATCATTGTATTCATCCGGATCATATTCAAAATCAGCATCCTGTATTATCAGGTATTCCCCTTTAGCTAATGAGATTCCGGTTCTTAACGCAGCACCCTTCCCTTTATTCAATTCATGTTTATAATAATGTATATTCATCGCAGAATTATTCTCAATAAATTTTTCGATCTCTATACCTGTATTATCAGTTGAGCAATCATTTACAACGATAATTTCCTTTTCTATATTATTGACCATGGCTACATCTCTGATTTTGACCAGAATCGATACAATTGTGGCTTCCTCATTAAAAACAGGAATAATAATTGATAGTTTGGTTACTCTCATAGTGGGGTGAAATTATTTTTTTATGTAACAGTGTTCATTATTTCAACAGATGAAAGATATTTCCATAGTACAAATCTTCATTTTTGGGAAACAATAATAAAACATAACCTAAGAGATTATTCATTGCAGTAAGAGGAAGAATTAATAGATAAGACATTTTATTAGGAATTAATTTCCAGATAATTTTATAAATATATGCATTTGCCAGTAATGCTAATAGTCGCAGGTCACATAAGTATTTCCTGCTTTCACAAATTTTAAAGCCATTTTTTTCAAACAAGGATTTTAATCCGAACGAAGAATAGCGCGCATAGTCATACGGCTGTTCGTGTTCATCCCAGATAAACGGTACCGTGAAGATGGCCATTCCACCTGGTTTTAACACCCGATTTGCTTCCTTCAAAAATACATCAGGATTAAATACATGTTCCAATACTTCAAAGCAAACAATGGAATCAAAAGAATTATCACCAAAAGGAATTTCAGTACCATTGTAGAATACATCTATGTGTGAATCAGTATGCTTATGCCCGGATACTTCAATATCCATACCTATGTATTTCGAGTTGGCGAACAAACTTGCATAGGGTTTGCTGCCACAACCTATGTCGAGTGTAGTACCGGTAATATTCTTGGAATATAATTTAATGTTGTTATAAATTGCCTTTCTGGCGAAGTAGAAAGGATTTATAAATATGCCTATAAACGAAGGCCGGAATTGTTCCTTTAGAATATAGGCATTGACTTTTTTAATAAAGTTGTTCAATTTAAAATGATTTTATAGAATCCAAAACAACCTTATCAAAAATGGCCGCCTGGTTCTTTGGATTCCAGTACTTCGTAACCTGCTCAATACATGTGGTTTCCATTTTTATTTTCTTCTTATTTAGTATCATATCATCAATGACATCCGATAAGCTGGCAACATTATTTTCTTCAAAATACAAACCAGTTACGTTTTGAATCACAGATTCAACTTCCGGGCCCTGATTTAAAATATTCCCGTGAGTTATCACCGGTGTGCCTAAGGACAAACTATGGATTGCAGTAAGTCCTACATTCCCCGGGGAGATACAAGATTCCGATAACATTATAAACTTTGAATTTATGTTTTCATCGTAACTAGGCCCATAAAAGCAAACCGAATCTCTGATTCCCAAAGATTCGGTTAAGTGTTTAAGAGTTTCTAACTCATCCCCTCCTCCAACAATCAGGCAATTATATTTATAGCCTTTATTTTTACTCAGATTTACAGCTTCTAGTAAATATGAAATCTTTTTCTCTTTTGTCAACCGTCCAATGAATATAACAACAGGTAATTTGCTATCAAATGGAAATAATTTTTGCTTTTGCTTCTCCAAATCATTCACATTTTTGTTTTTGTATAGCAATCTATGAGTATCAAAATCAAGAGAATTGTAAACTGTAAAAACTTTATCTGATCTAAAACCTGAATCAATCATCAAGCTTCTTGATCTGTTTCCATAAACAAGATGATAATCAGCTATTTTGTAATATAGTATTCTGAGTACTTTTTTTATATTCTTTTCATTTCCATAAAGACCATGACCCCAGAACAACAATGGTTTCTTTCGTACTTTACATATCAGGGCTGCAACCCAATTTGAAATATTGTGCATTTCACCATAAAGAATATAAGCATCGAAGTCAGTTCTTAAGCACTTGGAAATTATTCCTGATTGATAAATTAAAATGTTTCCGATAAAAATATTTTTCAGAAAGAGCCAATTTAAACTACCCTTTTCATTGATAGTTTTTGATTCATCAATATCTATAGTTCTTATTCCTGAAAATCCCTCCCGGGATGAATAGAACGTATACTCAACGTCTTTTGATGATGTAAGTTCGTACCATAAGGACCGAGAATATAAAGGAGCAATGTTTGTAAAAATAGCACACTGTTTTTTCATTCTAAAACTCCTTCTTTGTCTCTATTTTTTGTACTAGTTTTTCATAATTGATTACTACATAGAACATAAAAAGTGTACTTATTGAACAACATATGATTTCGATTACTACATATACTCTAAGAAAATTGTTAAAAGACAAATTACTGAAGAAGAACAAGGAAAGGATAGATATAAAATAGAAAAGCTGCCAGGCACTTAATAGTTTTATTTTCTTGAGGGAAATAAAGATGCTGCTAAAAGATGAAACAATAAAATTGAAAGCAAAAGCCCATACCAATATTTTAGATATGCTTCCTGAAAATATCCATTTGTCGCCAAACAGTATTTTGAATATGTCCTCTGCCCAAAACATAATAATAGCAATTTCAAAAATAACTGCAACACCTACGAAAATGAATATTGATAATAAGTCTTTGCGAATACTTTGTTTTAGTTTATTCTTTTCAGAAACCCGTTGCAGTAATACATTTGAAATAGATGAAGCTACTAACGCCATTGGAATGGATAAAAGCAACTTTGACAGGTCAAAATACCCCGTATTTTCAGCTGAATAGAATTTATTGATCATAATAGCAGGTAATAAATAACTGCAAGCGCTCATGAATGCGGGTACAATATTATATTTAGGATATTCGGCATATTTAAATAGTACGTATTTAATCTTTCCTGGACTAAACAGACGAAGAGTGAGTCCACTTCTACTTCCCTGATAAATTCCGGAAAAGACATTAGCAATTTGCCCAATTATATCGCCGTAGATTAAACCGTGAGATATTTTCATGAATTTAAAACCGATCTGAGAACTTCCTTCAAAACCTCTTCTCATAAATTTATTCAGCGAAATAGGAAAAAACTTCTTTTTCCGGATCAACCAATAATTAATACTCTGATAAGTACTGAATAAAAAGGTGCCAAGAGGGACCAGATATAAATAATCTGCAAAAGTTTCAGATAAATTTAAGAATAAAAGAATTTTTGTTTTCCACAGAATAATAATTAAAAGCAAGAGAATATTAAATATCAGATTAACTGTCAAAGCAAGAAAAAATACACCTGCAGCCTCTTTATCTTTCCTTGGCAGGATTATTGCAAGTTCATACCTGAAGGAAGAAATAACAATGAGTATTCCAACTAGACTCAGATAGACCGAATAAGCTCCAAATATCTCAGGAGAAAAGAACCTGCGCAATACTGGCTGAAGAAGAATCGGGATCAACTGTGCAAGGGCAGTTCCAGAGATCAGAATAGAGGTATTTCGAAGTAATTCAGACCTAAGAAAAATTGAATAAAATACGGTTTTGTCCTTTTTCAAAACTATTTTTATAAGCTAATTATTTAAAGGGAATCCTTTTATCTACCTGTCTTGTCAAAAAATAGAAAAATGACAGGGTCAATACAAAAAGTGGAATCTGAAGGAATTTTATCTCCCTGTAAATTAAAATCATAACCACAACAAACAAATTAATTATCAGTAAATACACATTTACTTTCAGATGTGAAAATCCAGCCTGAACTATCCTTTGGTAGGCATGTTTACGATGAGCCTCACCTAATTTCTCTCCATTTCTCCATCTGCGATATAAAGTCAGGGTAGCATCAAACCAGAATGGAGATGTTAGCATTATCCAGTTAAGAATAGAAAACTGATAAGTATTATGAAAATATATACCTAAAACTACGAGGATAAATCCAAGTTGTGTGCTTCCCACATCGCCCATGAAAATTTTGGCCTTTGGCAAGTTCCAGAATAGAAATCCTGATACACATGCAAGTAATAATAAATTGATAATACTGCCCGACAGAAGGAATAATACAAAACAAATAGTTATAGCCTCCAATGAGGCAAAACCATCAACCCCATCCATGAAATTGAAAAGATTTATAAACCAGACCATTCCAATTATTGCCAGAGGATATACCAGAAAGAGATAGTTCATCTGCATTCCTGGAATAACCAGTTGACGAAGACCTCCTAAAAGGACGAAAGCAATGATTGAAGTGATGAAATGAAAGATCAGACGAATAAAAGGTTTCAAGCCTCTCAGGTCGTCTATGAGACTGACAAGAGTTAATATTGCTCCGCTTAATAATGCAAAGTACAGGTTTTTATCAATTTTTGAAAAGAAGAAAAGTATTGAAATTCCAACATACCACGAAATAACAATTGCCAATCCTCCACCATGTGGAGTCGGAATATCATGTAAACTCCTTTCGTTTGGAATGCTTACAATTTTATTCTTTAAAGCAAATAGTCTTATAAAATATGTAAGTGCAAAAGATAAAAATCCAAGGCAAATAAATAACAGAATAATTTTCAATTGTTCAGTTCAATTATTTTTTTAATCAAAACGTGTATTAAAGATGCTGCTAGTATAATAAAATCCATCAGTCCTTATCGCTGTTTAAACTCCGGAAAGCCATTTTTTAATCCCTTCCTCAGATGAATATTTTGGACTATATTTCAATTGATCTAGAGTCTTGCAATTATCAAACTCTAATGACCCATATAGCCTGTTAAATATACCCGGTTTTAAATATTTACAAATCCTGATTATCAGATCAGGTAATTTTAATAATATAACTCTTCTACCCAGGTATTTTGATAAAAACCCCACTAGTTCTGTTGTAGAAAGAGCTCCCTCGTCTTTTGCGATGAATATTCCTGATGCGTTGTTTTCAATTATTCTTTCAATAAATCCGACTAAATTTTCAATATAAATGATATTTCTTTTATTATTAATATTTCTAAATGGTAAAATAGGGAA
>Ga0209540_10003107_pt1 | contig 11522 bp, 10 predicted proteins | sample BarGraIncu01121A_FD_184501 | JGI IMG/M metagenome (GOLD analysis project Ga0209540, IMG submission 184501) | Arctic peat soil microbial communities from Barrow, Alaska - Barrow Graham LP Incubations 011-21A (SPAdes) (version 2) | ecosystem: Environmental > Terrestrial > Soil > Wetlands > Peat... | reverse complement strand
GGAAAAATCAGCTACCTCACGCAAAAATGATTAGCCACGCAAGGCAGAGAAGAAACAAATAAATGCCGGAACCAGAAAAATAGAAACTCCAAGCAAAAATCTAACTCGGACCCAAGGCCAATCTTTATCCACTGGTTTCGAAATTTTCTCAGCACACAATGAAGGATGCTTGAATAATGTATTAACCAGGAGCAATCCTGAAAAACACGAAAAAACAAGGTTGTTGTCTCCAATTTTATATATGTCTCGCATAGTCAGATAGTTGTTAATTCTTTCTCCGATAATATGTTTGAAAATGCCTAAAGAGAATAAGTCCTGATCAATAAAATCAGCATAAAAATTAACGACAAATATCGTAAAGAATAACATCATTAGCAATTCAACCATCATGAATATATCAAATCTCTTTTGAATAAATGCCCCAAGTGTCCAGAACGGAACTGCAAAAAGCAGCCATTGTGGATTCCACATGGATAAGCCAAATATCAAGAATGTTATTATATTGGCATAGTACAGTGACCATTTTACAATATCATCCTGCTCCTTGATGTCTTTAAAAAAGGCCAATGCGGATACAAGGATCCAAAGAACTACTACCAACTCTACAGAAACATATTTTGTATTCAAAGTCATTTGGAATAGATATCCTGATGCCGGAAACCCAAAAACACCAGCACGAAAAGCTGCTGACGGCAAAAATAATACTATTTCCAACGCTAAAGGAATGATAAAGAGCACTGCATACTTCGCGATGTATAGTATTCTTTTTTCTACCAGAAGAAGAAGCGGAATAAAAATCAATAAAGGAAAATATTTGAAGGTCATAGAAATTCCGAAAAACAATGTAAATTGCAGCCAGTTTTTTTTGTAATAAAACATAATTCCCAGGAGCATAAAGAAAACCGTAAAACTATCATATTGACCAAAAATGAACTGACTAAAGAATCCAATCGGCATTGTAAGAAAAGCGTAGCCACATAGTTTTGCTTTTTTATTACCCATACCTATAGAAATTCCAATTTTATAAATTAGAAATCCCGACGCCAAATAAAATAGCGCAGGTAGTATTTTGTTCCACATAAGAACCAAATAAGAAACAGATATAGTCGGTATTGTCATAAATCCAAGAAGCTTAACCGGTATATTCCAAATTGCAAACAAAATGTATGAGCTTGGCATATAGTTGTCGACACCAATATATGCAAAATTATAGTCATAAAAATCCAGAAAATGCCCATTCAGAAATCCCACAGAAGATCCGGCCGTATGCATGATATCCTGCTGCTGAAGCGAAAAAAAACACAAAATACCGATAAAAACAAAGGCCAACCAATCTGCTACGGTTAAAGGTCTTTCTGCTATATCCTTCAATTGAATCTTTCTTTTCATATATTCTCCTCATTTGAATATTTAAAAATATTATTCTATCACAGGTTTCTCATGGATTCTATCAGCTTCCTTCTTCTTCCTGATCCGAAATCTCATATGGCGCTAATTCAATACCTGCGATATGTGTTTTCTTTTTGCGGAAAGAAAAGTACTTACTCAGGAAAAAGTTAATCGGGGTCGTAATCAGGACGTTCAAAAAAGGTACATAAGCCTTGGACACTGTAAAACCCTCGACCCAAACCCATGCAAGAAACACGGACAGCAAAAAAGTAAAGCCATAGCTTGCAAAGAAACGGAACACGGCTCCCTTGGCCGCCTTTTTGGCTTCTTTTCGGAAAACCCAGACACGATTCAGGATATATGCATTCAGAACACTAATTATGGCAGCAGTTACATTTGCGATTTGATAATCATACCGGAATAGAAAAGCCACGAATGCATTCGAAGAATGCGCACCGGCCGCAAAACACCCGAAAATCCATAACACAAAATAGTACACAATAAGGGCAATCGCAAAGTTCGTTCCGCCTACGACGCAGAATTTGAAAAACTGATGGTACTTCTTATAAAGTGTCGTATCATGCATTCTTAGCATCCATTTTTTCATTATTTGCGCGTTTACCTTTCGACTGGCATATTACTCGTTCGCTCACGCTGTCTGTTCCCGGTATAATATATATTCACGGCGCAGGCCGGCATGATTACCTTTCCCTGACAAAATCCGTGATCACTTGAGCCATTCGGTCGAGGCGCGTCTTGTCCATACCCGGATATACGCCGATCCAGAATGTCCGGTTCATCACCCGATCCGTATTTTTAAGTTCCCCGATGACACGGTATCCTTCACCCGAGGCGCGATACGGATCGAAACAGGGGTGATATATCAGATTGCCGGCAAAAAGCATGCGGGTCTGGATGTTTTTACCCTCGAGTTCACGGACAATCTCTTCCCTGCCAAATCCTGCATCCTCTCGAATTGTCAGAAGAAATCCAAACCAGCTCGGCTGTGAATATTCTGTCGCCTCGGGCAGCACAAATTTGCCGGAAAGACAATCGAGCTGATCGCGGAGGTACTGCCAGTTGTTTCTGCGCATCTCGACAAAGGAAGGAAGCTTCTTAAGCTGCTCGACACCGATCGCAGCCTGCATTTCGGTCGCCTTCATGTTATAGCCCAGATGGGAATACACATATTTGTGATCGTATCCGGAAGGGAGTTGCCCGTATTGTCCGTCAAAACGGTGCCGGCACGTGTCATCCTTACCGGAAGCACAGTAACAGTCACGTCCCCAGTCCCTGAAAGATTCCACCAGGCGGCGCAGCTGTGCGCTGTTGGTGTATACGGCACCGCCCTCACCCATAGTCATATGATGCGGCGGATAAAAGCTCGATGTACCGAGGTCGCCGATTGTGCCTGTGAGCCTGAGACCCTCCGGCATCTCATATATGCTTCCAAGAGCATCGCAGTTATCTTCAATCAGCCAGAGGCTGTGCTTCTCACAAAAGGCTGTCACAGCCCGCAAGTCAAACGGGTTCCCGAGAGTATGTGCTGCCATAACCGCCTTCGTCCGGGGCGACAGGGCCGCTTCGAGCTGTGTCACATCGAGGTTATAGGTCGGAAGCGTCACGTCAATGAATACCGGAACCGCCCCGTACTGCATAATCGGCGCAATCGTTGTCGGAAATCCGCAGGCCACCGTGATGACTTCATCGCCCGGCTTGATCCTTCGCTCCCCGAGCGCAGGAGAAGTAAGCGCCATAAAGGCAAGAAGATTGGCCGATGATCCGGAATTCACAAGTGAACAGAAAGACAGCCCCAGATATTCGGCGAATCCGGATTCGAACTGTGCGCAGTATTTCCCTGAAGTAAGCCAGAAATCCAGTGAAGAATCAACAAGAGATACGATTTCCTTCTCGTCAAAATACCGGCCGCCATAAGCGATACGGTCACCCGGTTCATAGGGCTTCTTCTCTGCGAACTGCTCTTTATAATATTCGCGTGTCAGATCGAGAATCTGTTCACGAAGCTTATTTGCTTTGCTGTGTGGCATAGACGTTCTCCTTACTTGTTTTCATCATCAAAATTGATTCTCTCACTCTCAAAAACACGCGGACGGTTGGTAACCTTTGTAAATATCTGGGCTACATACTCTCCGAGAAGTCCAATAAAAAACAGTTGAACCGAAGAAAAAAAGAAGACGCCGATAACCACCGGTGCCATTCCAATCGGCATGTTATACCAGTAGACGAGCTTCAAAATCAAATATACCACTGCACAGATGAATGCAATGATTGATAGAAGAAAGCCCGCAATCGTTGCCAGACGCAGGGGCACCTTTGAATTGGCCGTAATACCGAGCATGGCAACATCAAACAGTTTGTAGAAACTGGAATGTGTCTTTCCGCGCATTCTGTTGGGCTGGACAAATTCGACAAGTGCCCTCTTGAACCCGACTTCACAAATCAACCCTCGAAAATATGGATAAGGATCATCCATCAGACGAAGTGCCTCAATCACTTGCCTGTCATAAAGGCCGAAACCCGTAAAATGGTCAATTGAGTCAACTTCCGACATTCTTTTAACCATTTTGTAGTATAACGAGCGAATACTGAACATCACGCAGTTCTCTTTGCTGGTTGGTTTGACAGCACAAACGACTTTATACCCTTCTTCCCATTTTTTTACAAAAATCGGAATCATAGCCGGCGGCTCCTGAAAATCGGCGACAAGGCTGATGGAACAGTCTCCCGTCGTCTGCATTAATCCATGAAACGGAGAGCGGATATAACCAAAATTCCGCGAATTTTCAATCACTTTGACATGCTTGTCCTTCGCACAGATATCACGAAGAAGCGAAAGAGTGTTATCCTCCGAATAATTATCAATAATCACGTGTTCATAATCATATTGAGGCAGTTCTTCAAGCATGATTTTCCGAACTGCGTCAGTAATCTGTACAATATTGTCCTCTTCATTGTAGCAAGGTGTCATTATACTGATTTTTTTCATTTTGCCCGCTCCTTGAAACTCAATTACTAATTTGATAAAACATCTGGTTTCTATCCTTTAGGACGAAGTGATCGTCCCTGCCCCAAAAACAGGAAGCTAAGTAATTATACAACATCCTATGATATAATACGGGTCATAGAACAAACCTATTGATATTATTCGAATATTTTCATTTTCGGGCGTAACCTTTGCCCTTCGAAAAAGAATGGAGAACCGCATGTCATCAGCAATATCGACCATCAACCCTGCCTTTTGGCAGGGAAAGAGTGTCCTGCTTACAGGGCATACCGGGTTCAAAGGCTCATGGATGTCAATCTGGCTTAAAGAAATGGGTGCGGATCTGACTGGGTTTGCTCTGCCTGCTCCTACATCACCGTCTCTTTTTGAAGATGCGAAGGTATCCTGCGGCATGCACTCCATTATCGGGGATGTCCGTGATCTCCAGGCCCTTAAGCAAGCCTTTCTGGATGCACAGCCCGAAATTGTTATACATATGGCAGCACAGCCTCTGGTTCTCGAATCCTACAGCGCTCCGGTTGAGACGTTTGAAATCAATGTGATGGGAACTGTGAACGTGCTCGAGGCAGTAAGAAACACACCGTCGGTCCGCTCGGTTGTCATTGTCACAACAGACAAATGCTATGATAATAAGGAGCGCCCACAGGGGTATTGTGAAGATGAACCAATGGGCGGGTACGATCCATACTCCAACAGTAAAGCGTGTGCTGAACTTGTCACTTCCTCATATAGAAACAGTTTTTTCAACCCAACCCAATACAGTACGCACAGGGTTGCCGTGGCTTCCGCCCGTGCCGGTAATGTAATCGGCGGCGGCGACTGGGCCAAAGACCGTCTCATTCCGGATATTATGAGGGCTGTTATCGCCGGAAATCCCGTTTCCATTCGCTCCCCCCGTTCAACCCGGCCCTGGCAGCATGTTCTTGAACCGGTTGGAGGATATCTGCTGCTGGCTGAAAAACTATATACCGAAGGTGCCGCCTATGCCGAGGCCTGGAATATCGGCCCGCAGGCAGATGGTATCTGTGACGTTGAATATATCGTCAGGGAAATCTGCAGAACATGGGGTGAAGGAGCTTCCTTTCAAATCGAAGCGAACGGAAGACTACATGAAGCATGCAGCCTTCAGCTTGATATCACGAAAATAGCAAACCGCCTCGGTTGGAAGCCCATATGGCCTATTCATGATGCACTCGAAAAAACCGTCGTCTGGTACAAGTCATATGCGAACGGCGAAAATACCCTTGCCGTCTGTCTGGAGCAGATCCGGCAGTATAAAGCTGATTTGGAATCCAAGCCTGATGTCAGCAGCGTACCTGACTGATTCTTCAGCAGGCGCCTGAGTTGACTATCTTTTCATGTTTTGCCAGAAGTGAATTGTGTTTGTCCTTATGAAGGAAAAAGAAGTTAGTATCCACCGTATTCTCATCCATTTTTGCTATTTTTGATATACATTCACCATTAATATAATAACAGCAGTATCCCAGACTCTCAAAAAGATCAATGATTTCGTTCGGATGATAGTTAAATTTTGCAGCCCACTTTCTCAACATCTCGGTGTAGACAATCGGGGTGCTCTTTTTTATTGTATCGATCCCGCCCTTAAAAACGAATAACTCTGCGCCTTCCACATCACATTTAATGAAATCGGGATAAATATCATTCTTTTCTGTAAATCGATCAAGTGTCGATACCCTGCAGGTAACTTTCTCTACTTCCGCGCTGCCGGAAAGGTCCCGGATCGAAGCATTGCCGGAACCCTGCGGGTAATAATAGAATGACAAGTCCTTCTCTTCATCTGAAAAGCCAAAATTATAGGCGTCTATATTTGCGATGCCGTTTTCCCTGACATTTGCAGCCAGGTACCGGTATGTCTTGGGTATCGGCTCAAATGACGATACCTTGGCGTCAGGAAAATTCCGGGCGACTATCATTGATACCCATCCAATATTTGCGCCTATGTCAAAAACGACAGCATCTTTGCCGATCATTTTCAAAATCATATTCATTTCTTTCTTTTCATAAGAATCAAAATTAATGATTTCAATAGGAATCATGCGAAGATCATCTTTATCGCAGGCGATCCGGATATCATTAATCCCGGATGTCATAATAACGCCGCTGCTTGTTATTTCGATTTTTGCGATATCCGTATCCGCAATTAATTCAGTATATTCAAAAAGAACTTCATGAATCTTATGCATTTCCCGGACATACTCTTCCTTGCCTATAATCCCTGCTTTATAATCTGCTTTCAATTCTTTCATATGCATGCCGAAATCCCCCAATTAATTATTATTATAAAAACTTTCTACTGTACGACGGAAACCCTGCTCAATACCGGTTTGCGGTGCCCATCCTAAAGCACGGGCTTTGCTGATATCCGGGCAGTTCTCTGAAATACTGCTTTGCAGGTAACCCTGCACCTGCGATGAGGTATCTTCAATAATATGCAGGTGCTTCTCAGGGTAAAGCCCGGTTAATACTTTGGCTAAATCCAAAATGGTTATCCTGCCGTTGTCATTTCCGATGTTATATGCCTGGCCCTTTTCACCATGCAGGAGAACAGTAAAAAACCCGGCAGCGGCATCAGCAATATAGCAGAACGCCCTGACTGCGCTTCCGTCGCTTTTCATCACAATATCCTGATTATGCACTATATTGGAAACAAAGTCGGCAAATACCCTTCCGTCATCAAGGCGCATGCCCGGGCCATATGTGTGAAACGGCCTTACTATTACAGCTGGCACACCATACTGGTGATGCCAGGACACGCACATCGCCTCACCCATTCTTTTGCTTTCCTGATAACATGTCCTGACATTTTCCAGGTCAATGTACCCATAGTCAGTTTCTTTGGTTGGTATTTTTGATTTATCCACTTCGCCGTATACTTCCCCGCTGCTGATAAAAAGGAAGCTTTTTACTTTTTTCTCTCTGGCAAGGGCAAGTAAGTTGTTAGTCCCGATAACATTGGCACTTAGTGTCCCAACCGGATCCAGACCGAAATATTTCGGACTGGCGTTACTTGCAGCGTGAATTATGTAATCGATTTTGGCGTCAGTGTGCACAGGCTCACAGACATCCTGCACAAGGAACCGGATCTTATCACCGAAAGCGAATTCAGGATACACGGCCCGCGCCCTGGCTTCACTTCGGACAAGCAGAATCATTTGAATGTTAAAGTTCATCCCGTTCAGATACATCAGTGTTCTGACAAGGTATGCCGCAAGAAAACCATTTCCACCCGATATCAGCACCGTACTATTTCTGAATCGATCCCAAGGCAGCCCTGATTCATTGACAATGCCTGCAATATCTTCCTGGATGACAGTGTTTACCATGTGCATGTACTCCCTATTCTTCCTTCGCTGCAATCATGTTGCTCTTATATTCTTCTTCCGGCAGGAAAGGGAACATGTCTTCATATTTTCTGGACACAAGTGTGCCGTCCGGGAGCTTGTCGGATGATATTCTTGGAATGATCAGCTGCCACTCAGGCGTCATAACATCACAGATAACGGGACCGTCATAGTCGAGAACCTCTTTGATTTTAGCGTCAATATTTTCGGTTGTATCAATTCTGACTCCCTTTATACCATACGCTTTGGCGATCTTCAGGGAATCAGGGCACCAGACACCCGATTCCGGACCTTCGCCAAAAAGGCGGTTATCCATGAAATTCTTCTGTGTCTGCCGAATAAGCAGGTATCCGTTATTATTGAAGATGAACACCTTGATCGGAAGGTTGTTCTGCTTAATCGTTGCAAACTCCTGGATATTCATCTGCAGGCTTCCGTCACCAGTGATGACAATTGTTTTGCCGTAATGATTCGCGGCGCACGCGCCTATGCCTGCAGCCCAATAACCCATCGAGGAAAGCCCGCCGGTCGTTAAGAATCGCTGCCCAAGCTTAATTTTCCATGCCTGGCATGCTACGTGAAAACAGGATCCTGTATCAACAAGAACCATATAATCCTTATCCGCAAGCTCGCTTAGCCGCTGTGTCAGGTAGTATGAGTTTACCGGTGTTTCCCGGGCATACTCAGGCAGAACGACCGGATACTTTTCTTTCCATGCTTTACATCGGGCGATCCATGATTCATGGTCCTTCATATCCGGCAGGTTCATAGAAGCCATCAGTGACCGCATGAAGTATTTAACATCATCACAGATTTTAATATCAATATGAATGCCCGGCTTATCGAGTTCCTTGCGGTCAATATCCACGACGGCGATTTGAGCGTTTCTCCCGAATTGCTTCGCATCATGACCAACTGTCGAGGTGGAGAGCCGGCATCCAAGGGAGAGAATCATATCCGCATTCTGAACAGCAAAATTTGCTGAGCGCTCGCCGTAATTTCCCGGTCTCCCAACATAGAGATCATTGGCTGACTCAATAATATCTATACCAAGTCTTGCAGTGACAACAGGAATCCTCAGCTTTTCGACCAGCTCAAGAAATACGGACTGGGCGCCGGAAAGCCGTATACCCTGCCCTGCAATGATAAGGGGTCTGACTGATGTCCTGAGCAGATCACCGACCTGGCTGACATACTTATTTCGTTCAGCTGTAGCGACCTCATTGATTTGTTCAGGCACATACTCCATCTGCAGGGTCTCCGGAACCTGCATCCTCTGTACATCAAGAGGCACATCAATCCATACCGGTCCCTGTCTTCCGTGCATCGCAAGGTAGTATGCTTTCTGCATGTAGTATTTAATTTTGCTAGGATCATCTACCGTTACAAAGAACTTCGTTGCTTTTTCCACAAATGGCTTAATGTAGATTCCCTGTACGCCGTATTGGCGGATACCACTCTTTTCCTGATACTCTACAGCAGACAAAGCGGATTGTCCCGAGATAATCATCATCGGTGCGGAATCCGTCCAACCGCCTACCAGACCATTCACGACATTAATGCTTCCCGGTCCTGCAGTCACAACAGCCAAGCCGAGTTTGCCTGTAATACGGGAATAGGCATCAGCAGACATGCCTGCTGACTGCTCATGATGCGTGCATATTGGCTTGATCTCAGGACACCGTGCGAGCGCATCGTTAAGATACATCGCCTGCCCTCCGGTAACGAGGAAAGCCGTATCTACGCCTTTGTTTTTTAAAAATTCAAAAATGTAGTCTGATACCATCATAATGATTCTCCTCGTGCTTACAGCAGTGATTCAAGCAGATAACTTGTATCATCTCTTTTGTTTTTCTGCGATAAGTTCATTGCAACATCCACAACCATATCTTCCTGACCGCCTATGACTTTGCGCTTGCCGAGCTCGACAAATATGTCCCTGGGATCCACCTCAAACCGGATCGCCGCTCTTTTGACATGTTCACTGAATGCACTGAATACTCCCGATATGCCGCTGATTAAGCTAAGGGTCGAAATCCCCTGCGTATAATTCAGTCTTTTCTCAATAATATCATCACAGATGTCCATTAATTTATAGAGATTAACATCTGACAATTTGCCTTGTTTCTGCAAAATCGCACAGGCAATTTCGAGAGGGCAGTTCCCGGCTCCTGCACCGAACCCCCGCAGCGTTCCATCAATAATGGCTGCGCCGCTTTCAAGTGCTGCCATTGTGTTGGCAACAGCCATACTCATATTGTTATGTGCATGGAAACCGATACGCAGATCGGTATATCTGCACAGTACTCCGATCCGCGCTTTCACATCATCCGGCAGCATCGCGCCGGCCGAATCCATAATGACTACGCCGCGTGCTCCGTATGAGCTCATTTTCTTTGCCTGTTCAAGAAGAATCTCTGGCGTAACCATATGAGACATCATAAGGACTCCATATGTCTCCTTATTGTTTTTGATAAGAAATTCAATATGTTCCCTTGTTGTATCTGCCTCCGTGCAGTGGCAGCCGATTTTAAAAATATCCACGCCGGCCTCTATAGCCGGCTCTAAATCATCGGTAATTGTTCCGAATCCCGGTATCATATAGGCACCAAGCCGGGTTGTCTTCAAATTGGCTCGAGCCGCACGGATAATCTCATCATCTGTGTGTTTGGATAGTCCAACCTGAAGAGAGCTGGCACCCAGCCCGTTACCGTGTCCAACAACAACACAGTAGAGTCCTGCATCATCGATTTCCCTGCAGTAATCAGCAAAAATATCTATTCCGATCTGATGCTTTACAGCATGAGACCCGTCACGAAGAGTTGCATCAAAAAGCAGTACGTCATCCTTCATCGGGCGCCCTCCTTCATTGCATATTTTTCAGCTATCTGAACCGCTGCACAGGTAATAATATCCAGGTTCCCTGAATATTCAGGGAGAAAATCCCCAAGGCCGACAACCGTGACCATCGTCGTAATCCGCCCATTCTCATATACCGGATCAAGAGTCACCCTGTACCCCGGCACATATTCCTGAATGCGCTTCTCCATATCTTTAACGGCACGGATAATCGCCGGCATGTTTGGATTATCTATCAATGCGTATATTGTGTTGTGCATAAGGACCGGCGGATTGGCCGGATTCAGTGTGATAATCGCTTTGGCATTTTTAACACCCGTGAACTTGATAAGGGCATCTTTGGTGGTCTGCGTAAACTCATCTATATTAGATCGGGTACCCGGTCCCGCTGATTTGGATGAAATACTTGCTGCAATTTCGAAATATTCTGTCTCCGGATGCACGGATGCAATAGCATACGCAATGGGCACGGTAGCCTGCCCGCCGCAGGTAACCATATTTACGTTATCCTTCGTCAGGCACTCCTCGAGATTGATGACCGGTATGCACATCTCTCCGACCAGGGAGGGCGTTAGATCAATAGTAAATTTGGATAATCCCTTAAGAATAGGTGCATGAACCAGATGAACAGCAGCAGAAGTCGCATCAAAAACAATGTCGCAGCAATCCGGATCCGCAATGATTGCATCAATGGATTGATCAGATATGGTAACGCCGATATTGGCAGCAAACCGCATGCCGGGTGAATCATAATTCCTTCCGGCAAATAAAGAACATACCAAAATACTGCTTCGCTGTATTTTGACAAGAAGATCCGTGCCGATGTTTCCTGTTCCAATAATTGCTACTTTAACTTTGCTCACTTCTCACCTGCTTAATAAAGCATT
>Ga0209540_10003104_pt1 | contig 11533 bp, 9 predicted proteins | sample BarGraIncu01121A_FD_184501 | JGI IMG/M metagenome (GOLD analysis project Ga0209540, IMG submission 184501) | Arctic peat soil microbial communities from Barrow, Alaska - Barrow Graham LP Incubations 011-21A (SPAdes) (version 2) | ecosystem: Environmental > Terrestrial > Soil > Wetlands > Peat... | reverse complement strand
GCGCACGCCGGGACGGGAGAAGGCCGGAGGCACCGCGGAGCACGGCTACCTGCACTGCGGGCCGAGCGGCGCGGGCCACTTCGTCAAGATGGTCCACAACGGCATCGAGTACGGCATCATGGCGGCCTACGCGGAGGGGTTGAACATCCTCCGCCATGCCAACGCCGGCAAACAACGGCGCGCCGTCGATGCCGAAACCACGCCGCTGCGCCACCCCGAACTCTACCCGTATGACCTGAAGCTGGCCGACATCGCCGAGGTCTGGCGCCGCGGCAGCGTCATCGCCTCCTGGCTCCTGGACCTGGCCGCCATCGCGCTCCTCGAGAGTCCCGACCTGGCGAAGTTCGCCGGCCGGGTGTCGGACTCGGGCGAGGGGCGCTGGACGATCATGGCGGCCGTCGACGAGGCGGTCCCGGCCCCCGTTCTCAGTGCCGCGCTGTACGAACGCTTCGGCTCGCGCGGCCAGGCCGACTTCGCCGACAGGGTGCTGTCGGCGCTGCGCTACGAGTTCGGCGGCCACGAGGAAAAGGCGGCTGCCCCGGAGGGGAGCGCCTGATGGCCACTTCCCGGTCGGACGCTCTGGTGCTCTTCGGCGTGACGGGCGATCTCGCCCACAAGATGATCTTCCCGGCGCTCTATGCGATGGCGAAACGGGGCGTTCTGAAGGTCCCGGTCGTCGGCGTCGCGTTCCCGAAGTGGACCTTGGCGCATCTGCGCAAGTACGTGACGGACAGCGTCAAACGATCGGGCGGGATCGACAACCAACGCGCCTTCCACCACCTCTTGTCTCTGCTCAGCTACGTGGGCGGCGACTACAACGAGCCGGCCACGTTCACGGCCATCAAAACGGCGCTGGGTCGTGCCCGGCGGCCGGCGCACTACCTCGCCATCCCGCCCTCGCTTTTCGGAACGGTGATCAAAGGGCTGGGCGCCGCGGACCTGGCCGACCATGCGCGCGTCATCGTCGAAAAGCCGTTCGGACGCGACCTGGTCTCGGCGCGGGAACTCAACCGCGTCGCGCACGCGGTGTTCCCGGAAGACTCGATCTTCCGCATCGATCACTTCCTCGGGAAGGAAGCGATCATGAACATCCTCTATTTCCGCTTCGCCAACTCGTTCCTGGAGCCGGTCTGGAACCGCAACAACGTGGCCAGCGTCCAGATCACCCTGGCCGAGGATTTCGGCGTCGAGAACCGTGGCGCGTTCTACGAAACCGCCGGCTGTCTGCGCGACGTGATCCAGAACCACCTCTTCCAGGTCGTCGCGCTGCTCGCAATGGAGCCGCCAGCCTACCGGGGCTATGGCGCCGTGCACTCCGAGAAGGCGAAGGTCTTCCAGGCCATGCGCCCTCTGAAGCCCGAGGACGTGGTGCGCGGGCAGTACACCGGCTACCGGAAGGAGCCGGGCGTGGCGAAGAACTCCGACGTCGAGACCTTTTGCGCTCTGCGGCTCTTCATCGACTCGTGGCGCTGGGAGGGGGTGCCGTGGTATCTGCGCTCTGGCAAGTGCCTGGCCGAGACCGCGGCGGAGGTCCTGGTGGAGCTGAAGCCGCCGCCGCAGAGGCTCTTCGCCGACTCGGCGACGGAAACCGGCCTGGGCAACTATTTGCGCTTCAGGCTCTCCCCGAGCTCGGCCGTCGCCCTGGCCGCCCGCGTCAAGCGCGCGGGGAAAGAGTTCGTCGGCGAGCAGCGCGAGCTCTACCTGGCCGAAGAGCGACCGGGAGAAGAAGCGCCCTATGAAAGGCTCTTGGCCGACGCGATGGCCGGCGACGGGGCGCTGTTCACCCGCGAGGACGCGGTCGAGGCCGCCTGGGCGGTGGTGGACCCGGTCCTCAACTCCCACAACCGGACCCGCCCGTACCGGCGCGGCAGCTGGGGGCCGCACGAGGCGGATGCACTCATCGCGGCGGACGGCTGCTGGCACAACCCCAAAGCAGGAACTGCGCCAGGAGGGGATTGATGAAAGCGACCCAACAACTCCACGAAATGGGCCAAAGCCTCTGGCTCGACAACATCACCCGCGGCCTGCTGACCAGCGGCACGCTTCACCGCTACATTCAGGAATTCTCGGTCACGGGGCTCACCTCCAACCCCACGATCTTCGACCACGCCATCAAGAACAGTCACGGCTACGACGACGCCATCCGCCGGAAGGTGGAGGACGGCCAGTCGGGCGAGGCGCTGTTCTTCGAGCTGGCGCTGGAGGACCTCAGGCAGGCCGCCGATCTGCTCCGGCCGATTCACGACAAGACCAACGGCGTGGACGGCTGGGTGTCGTTGGAGGTCTCGCCCCTGCTGGCGAACGACACGGCCGCCACCATCGCTGCGGCCAGGAAACTCCACCTCCAGGCGGAACGACCCAACCTCTTCATCAAGATCCCGGGCACCAAGGAAGGTCTCCCCGCGATCGAGGAGGCGATCTTCGCGGGTGTGCCGGTCAACGTGACGCTCCTGTTCTCCCGCGAGCATTATCTTGCGGCCGCCGAGGCGTACGCTCGGGGCATCGAGCGGCGCATTGCCGCCGGGCTGAAACCCGATGTCTTCTCGGTCGCCTCGGTGTTCATCAGCCGTTGGGATGTCGCCGTGACGGGAACAGCGCCTGCGACGCTGCGCGACCAGCTCGGCATCGCGATCGCCAAGCGGACGTACAAGGCGTACCGGGAAACGCTCGACTCGCCACGCTGGCAGCGGCTGATGAACGCCGGTGCCCGACCCCAGCGTCTTCTGTGGGCCAGCACCGGCAGCAAGGACCCGAAGGCGTCCGACATGCTCTACATCAAGGCGCTGGCCGCTCCGTTCACGATCAACACGATGCCGGAGGCCACCTTGAAAGCATTGGCCGACCATGGCGACTTCAGTGCGGCCCTGGCGGCCCACGGCGGTAACTGCGAGGAGGTGCTCGCCAAGTTTGCCAATGCCGGTATCGATGCCGGCGCCCTTGCCGCCCAACTTCAAGTTGAAGGCGCGGCCTCGTTCGTCAAGTCTTGGAACGAGCTGATGCAGTGCATCGCGTCCAAGGCCGAGGTGCTCAAGAAGGCCGGTTGAGTGAGGAACCAATGGCGGCTGGAACAGGCTTTGGCGTTGCAATCGGCGCGAAGGGGAAACAACGATGTCTCCGGCAGTGACGATCTGCAAAGACGGCGACGACCTGGCGGCGCACGCCGCCGATCTCATCGCCCAGGCCGCGCAGGCAGCCATCCGGGCGCGCGGCCGCGCCATGCTGGCCCTGGCAGGAGGCTCGACCCCGAAGAAGACGTACAGCGCGCTGGCGCAGCCGGCCTGCCGCATCCGGATCGATTGGGCTCGCACGTTTCTGTTCCTTGGGGACGAGAGGTTCGTGCCTCCGGATGACCCATCCAGCAACTTCGCCATGGTGCGGCAGACGCTGCTGGCGCCGGTCTCTGCGCCTGCCGGGCATGCATTTCCCGTACCGACGCAGCTGCGGACGGCTGCCGCCGCCGCAGCAGCGTACGCGGCCACGCTCACCGAGGCGTTCGGGATCGGCGACCGCGGTGGTCCGCCACGGTTCGATCTGATCCTGCTGGGTTTGGGCGAAGATGGGCATACCGCCTCGCTCTTCCCCGGAGCAGCGTCCCTCTCGGTCACCGACCGATGGGTGGTGGCCAGCCCGCCGGGGACTCTTCCCCCGCCGGTGGAGCGCATCACGCTGACCTTTCCGGTGTTGAATGCGGCGCGCGCGATCGCATTTCTGGTTTCCGGCCAGAACAAGGCAGAAGCGTTGCGCGACGTGCTGGAGGGGCAACCCAGCCGCGAGCAGCGCCCGGCGGTATGGGTCCGTCCCGAGGACGGCACGCTCACCTGGCTCATCGATGAAGCCGCGGCCAGGCGGCTGACACGCTCACGATAAACGCCATCTGGCGCTCGGAGGGGTCGAGATGCAGGGGCAACAGAACTCGATGACGGACGCACCGAAGAATCGATCTCGCGCGGAAACGCCGCAGGTCCGTTTGCTGATCGCGGATGTGGACGGGACGCTCCTCACGCAGGAGAAGGTCCTGACCCGGCGTGCCATCGAGGCGGTCCACAGTCTCCATGACGCCGGAATCGCCTTTGCCATCACCAGCGGACGCCCGCCACGCGGGATGGCCATGCTGATCGAGCCGCTGGCCTTGACCACGCCCATTCCAGGCTTCAACGGCGGCATGTTCGTCGGTCCCGACATGACGATCATCGAGCAACACGTCCTGCCGGCCAGTGTCGCCGCACGTGTCATCACGACCATTGCAACGCACGGCCTGACGGTATGGGTTTACCTGGGCCAGGATTGGTTCGTCCAAAAGACGGACGCGCCGCATGTCGCGCGAGAGCAGTGGACCGTCAAGTTCCCACCGACGGTGGTCCCCGGTTTCGATCGACTGCTGGACAACGTGGTCAAGATCGTCGGGGTCAGCGACGACCTGGATGCGGTCGCGCGCTGTGAGTCCGATACGCAGAAGGCGTTCGCCCAGCAGGTGTCGGCCGCGCGCTCGCAACCCTACTACCTGGACGTGACGCATCCGAGCGCCAACAAAGGCGCCGTGGTCACCTGGTTGTCCAACTTCCTTCACATCTCGGCCGCGCAAATCGCCACGATGGGCGACCAGCCGAACGACGTGCTCATGTTCGCCAAGAGCGGCCTGAGCGTTGCCGTGGCCAACGCCAGCGACGAGGTGCAGCACGATGCTACGCACGTGACGACCTCCAACGAGGAGGAAGGCTTCGCCAACGCCGTCGAGCGCTTCATCCTCCCCAACGCCAACCCAGCCGGAGGCACGACATGACCCCACGCGGGAATGGTTCGAGCGAACACAGACAGACGGAATCCGCCGGGTGCACCGGTTCAGGCATCGACGCGCGCCAGCATTGCGGCGAGCCCACAGCAAGGACCGTTCTCATGGCCGGCGCACTGCAGCGCATGGCGGAGTTGGGGAAGCAACTCAGGGTGGACAGCATCCGGTGCACGACGGCGGCCGGATCGGGCCACCCGACGTCCTCGATGTCGGCCGCCGACCTGATGGCGGTCCTCCTGGTCAATCACCTCAAGTACGACTGGGACGATCCGGGCAACCCGAACAGCGACCGCCTGATCTTTTCCAAGGGGCATGCCAGCCCGCTGCTCTACTCGATGTACAAGGCGGCGGGTGTCATCACGGACGAAGAGCTGATGTCGTTGCGCACGTTCGGCAGCCGCCTCGAAGGACATCCGAAGCCGTTGCAGCGCGCCGAGGATCACGGCGCGCCACGCGGCCTGCCCTGGGTGGATGTGGCAACCGGCTCCCTCGGGCAAGGCCTGCCGGTCGGCGTCGGCATGGCCCTGGGCGGCAAGTACATCGACAAGCTGCCGTTCGACGTGTGGGTGCTGCTGGGTGACAGCGAGGTGGCGGAAGGCTCCATCTGGGAAGCCTTCGACAAGGCGGGCCACTACAAGCTGAACCACGTGATCGCCATCCTGGACATGAACCGGCTGGGCCAGCGCGGACCGACCGACCTCGGTTGGGACGCACCGGTCTACGCTGCCCGCGCCCGCGCCTTCGGGTGGCACGCCATCGAGATCGACGGCCACGACATCGCCGCCATCGATGCCGCGTACAAGGAAGCGCTCGCCCAGGACGAGAAACCCACCTGCATCGTCGCGAAGACCGTGAAGGGCTCGGGCGTCTCGCTCGTGGCGAACAAGGAAGGATGGCACGGCAAGGCCCTCAGTCATGACCAGGCCAGGGAGGCCATCGAGGAGCTGGGAGGTCAGCGCCGCATCACCGTTGATGTCGCGAAGCCCCGAGCATTGCAGCCGGCGGCTCCGCCAGCGGCCCGGCCGTTGCAGCTGCCGGCCTACGAGGTCGGAACGAAAGAAGCGACGCGGAAAGCGTTCGGGGATGCGCTCGTGGCGGTCGGCGCCAATCGTCCGGACGTGGTGGTCCTCGACGGCGAAGTGTCGAATTCAACGTTCACGGAGGAGTTCAACAAGGCCTATCCCAACAGGTTCTTCGAGGTCTACATCGCTGAGCAGCAGCTGGTCGCCGCCGCCCTCGGCCTGAGCGTTCTGGGGAAGGTCGCCTTTGCGGCAACGTTTGCCGCCTTCCTCACCCGTGCCTTTGACCAGATCCGTATGGCGGCCGTGTCCGCCGCCAGCGTTCGTCTGTGCGGGTCGCATGCCGGCGTCAGCATCGGCGAGGACGGGCCGTCGCAGATGGCCCTGGAGGACCTGGCGATGATGCGGGCCGTCCACGGCAGCACGGTGCTGTACCCGTGCGATGCCAACCAGACGGCGCGCCTGGTGGCGACCATGGCGGACCTGCCCGGCATCTCCTACCTGCGAATGACCCGCGAGAAGACGCCGGTCATCTACCCTCCGGGTGAAGCGTTTCCCATCGGGGGTAGCAAGGTGGTGCGGGAGTCGGCTGCCGATCGGGTGGCGATTATCGCCGCAGGGATCACCTTGCACGAGAGCCTCCGGGCGTTCGAGCAGCTCGACTCGGAAGGCATCCGGGTGCGGGTCATCGATGCCTATTCGGTCAAGCCGATCGACAAGGCGTCCTTGCGCGAGGCCGCGCGGGTCACGGGGGGCCGCCTCGTCGTGGTGGAGGATCACTGGCCCGAGGGCGGGCTCGGCGACGCTGTGCTGGATGCGTTCGTTGGCGTGCGGGAGAATGCCCCAACGGTGGTCAAGCTGGCGGTGCGCTCCATGCCGACATCCGGCACACCCGCAGAACTCCTGAACGAGGCTGGAATCGACGCCGAGGGCATCGCGCAGGCCGTCAGGGAGTGCCTGCGGGAGCCGCCCGATCAGGCATCGAAAGAAGGACAGACATGACAACGACCAGGGCCCAACTCACCAAACGTCCGACGTGGAAGGCCCTCGAAGCCCATTACCAAAAGATCCGGGGGCTGCATCTCCGTGACCTCTTTTCCGGCGATCCCAAGCGCGCCGAGCGCATGACGGTCGAAGGCGCCGGCATTTACTTCGACTACTCGAAGAACCGCATCACAAACGAGACGCTCACGCTCCTGCTGCAATTGGCGGAGGGGTCCGGCTTGCGGTCCCGCATCGATGCGATGTTCCGGGGCGAGAAGATCAACGTCACCGAGAAGCGGGCCGTCCTGCATGTTGCCCTGCGCGCCCCGAAAGCGCAATCCATTCTCGTGGACGGTGAGGACGTGGTGCGACAGGTGCACGCCGTCCTCGACAGAATGGCCGACTTTTCCGCCGCGGTGCGCAGCGGGACGTGGAAGGGCTATACCGGCAAGGCAATCCGCAACATCATCAATGTCGGCATCGGCGGGTCCGACCTGGGACCGGTGATGGCGTACGAGGCGTTGCGACACTACAGCCAGCGCAACCTGACCTTCCGCTTCGTCTCCAACATCGACGGCACCGACTTCGTCGAGGCGACGCGCGACCTCGATCCCGCGGAGACGCTGTTCATCATCTCGTCGAAGACCTTCACGACCCTGGAAACGATGACCAACGCGGGCACGGCCCGCGACTGGACCCTCAAGGCCTTGAAACACCCTGCAGCGGTCGCCAGGCACTTCGTCGCAGTCTCGACCAACGCCGAGGAGGTGGCGAAGTTTGGCATCGACCCCGCCAACATGTTCGAGTTCTGGGACTGGGTCGGCGGGCGTTACTCGATGGGCTCGGCGATCGGACTCTCGACGATGATCGCCGTCGGAGCCGAGCATTTCCGCGCCATGCTCCATGGTTTCCACGAGATGGACCAGCACTTCCGCACCGCCCCGTTCGAGGAAAACCTGCCGGTGCTCCTCGGACTCCTGGCGTTCTGGTACAACAACTTCTTCGGCGCGCAGACGGTGGCGGTCTTGCCCTATGAGCAGTATCTGAAGCGCTTTCCGGCGTACCTGCAGCAACTGACGATGGAGAGCAACGGCAAGCACGTCACGATCGATGGAGCCGAGGTCACCTACCAGACCGGGCCGATCTATTGGGGGGAGCCGGGCACCAACGGCCAGCACTCCTTCTACCAGTTGATCCATCAGGGAACCAAGCTCATCCCCTGTGACTTCATCGCGTTTGTCGAGCCGCTCAACCCGCTCGGCCGCCACCACGACGTGCTGCTGGCCAACATCTTTGCCCAGGCCGAGGCGTTGGCCTTTGGCAAGACCGCGCAGGAGGTTCAGGCCGAAGGTACGCCGCCCTGGCTGGTGCCCCACCGCGTCTTCGAGGGCAACCGCCCGTCGAACACGATCGTGTTGGACCGGCTGACCCCGGCGGCGCTGGGGAGGCTCGTCGCGCTGTACGAGCACGCCGTGTTCACACAGGGGGCGATCTGGCAGGTCGATTCGTTCGACCAGTGGGGGGTCGAGTTGGGCAAGGTCCTCGCTCAGCGCATCGTCCTCGAGCTGGAAGGTGCGGCCGACCCCCGGCTGACGCACGACAGTTCGACGAACACCCTGATCCGCCACTACCGCAAACGCCGGGACACGTCATCGTGACCATCGTCGGGTAGTTCTTACCTAACCCGCGGCTCGGATCCTGGGTACAAAATGCGCTATCCGGCATACCACCAAGGAACTAGATTCGTAGGCGACTGAGAAAGAAGGCGCGCTATGAAAGTCGTTGGATGTGGTTGTCTCTTTCGAAATGTCGGCTCGCTGCCGATGGCGCAGTGTTCCGGGTACGGGGGTGGACGGTGAAGACGAACCTGACGGCACCGCTGACCCTCCTGGGCGCGGTTGTGTTAGTTGCAGGCCTTGGGTCGAGCCAGCCGGCGGCGGCGCAGGGCTTCTATCTCGGCGGCGCCTTGAGTCACTCGGCGATCAACGCGACCGTCGTGGATGAGACGCGAAACTCGTACAAGTTCTTCCTGGGATACGAATTCCCTGTCTTTCTCGGAGTCGAGGCCGGCTGGGTCAACTTCGGCAAGTTCGACGGCGTGATCACCTCCGCGGGAGGCAGCACGCGGGTGGGGTACGACGCAAAAACTGCGACCGCCGCCCTCACGGGCCGAATCCCGATCGGCCCTCTCGTCACGCTCTACGCGAAGGGCGGCTACATGTACTGGAGCACCGACGTTGCGCTCACCGGCACCGCGACCGACCCGCATTTCGAGGCCGGGACGGACCATGGGCATGACCCGTTCTACGGCGCCGGTGTGCGGTTCAACTTCGGCAAGCTCTCGGTGTTGGCCGAGTGGGAGAAGTACAAACTCCGGGACGTGGACATCAACGCGGTCAGCGCCGGAGTCCGTGTCACGCTCTAGATCGGTGCAGCATACGGAATTGTGAACGTTTGCAGAAGGAGACCCCCACCATGGGAAAGGTTCTGGCCGTCTCGCTCGTTCTCTTCTTTGCAGTTTTCACCCCGGCTGTTCAGGCTCAGGGATATTCGCAATACGAAGCGTTCTCGCCCGATCAGCTCGACAACCTGCTGGCGCCGATCGCGCTCTACCCCGATCCGCTGCTGGCGCAACTCCTCGTCGCCGCTACGTTCCCGGACCAGATCGACGATGCGGCACGTTTCGTGCGCGCCGATTCCAACCCGGGCGACGTGGACGGGCAGTGGTGGGACGTCAGCGTCAAGGCCGTGGCACACTACCCGACCGTCGTGGCGATGATGGCGGACAAGCTGGACTGGACGACCGCACTGGGCCAGGCGTACGCCTATCAGTCCACCGACGTCATGACCTCGATCCAGCGGCTGCGCGCCCAGGCGCGCCGGGCAGGCAATCTCTACACCACCTCGGAACTCCAAGTCGTCGACTCGGGTGGCGAGATCGAGCTGTGGCCGGCGCAGCCCCAATACCTCTACGTGCCGCAGTACGACCCGGCGGTGGTCTTCTTTGCCCGGGCGCCTCTCTTCTTTGGCGTCCGCTTCATCATCGGGGCGTGGCTCAACTATGACTTCGACTGGGGCCAGCATCGCGTCTTCTATCACGGTTGGGATGGAAACACCGGCTGGATCGGGCGGAGCCGCCAGTACATCCACCCCAACACCGTCTACGTGAACAACACCTACCGAAACATTGTGGTCAACCGGCCGGTCGTTAGGCGCCAGGTGAACTATGGCGCGCTGAACCGCTACGACGACGTTCACCGCACGACGAATTTCAACAACTTCCGCAGCAGCAATCGGGTGGTGACTCAACCGCCGGTTCAGCCCTACCATGCGCCGGTCCCCAACAAGATCATCACCCGCAACATCGACACCACCAACCCCAGAATCAACGATTACCGCGGTCATTCGCCGCAGCCGCCGGTGCAGGTCCACGCGCCTGTGGCGCCGGCGTTCAACCCCGTTCGCGGCGGTTTCGACCCGCGTGTGACCAGCCAGCGCGGCCAAACCAGCCGGGCGCTGGTCCGACCGACTCCAGCCCCGGTCGTGCGCCGCAACGTGGTGAAGCAACCTTCGCGCCCGCCTGTGATTCAAAAGAAGGACAAGAAGAACGAGCACAAGGACTGAGCTGGGGGAGGTCCAGAAAATGACGACACACTGCGAGCAAACACGACCTGAGGGCGGGAAAGGGCTGGAGCATATGGGAATGCAAAAACCAATGAGGTCACGTGAACTTCGCGGCCGCGCCCCGTTTGTAGGAGCGCTGCTGGCGTTCCTCTCGATCGGGACGCTCTGTGCCGCTTCTGTGCTGGCTGCGCCGCGAAAGGCGCCGAAGCAAGAACTCTTTGCCACTCCCGAAGCCGCTCTGCAAGCTCTGGTGAAAGCCGTGAAGGGCAGCGACCATCGGGGGCTGAACGCGATTTTCGGGCCCGATCGCGAGCAACTGATGTCCGGCGACCCGGTCGCCGACGCCAACGCGCTCAAGGAATTTGCCGCCGACCTCGATGAATCCGCGACGCTCCAGAAGGTCAACGATTCGACGTACACGCTCATCGTCGGCAAGGAGCATTGGCCGTCGCCGATTCCGATCGTCAAGGAGGGCCGCAAGTGGCGCTTCGACACCGCGGCGGGCATCGAGGAGATCTCGAACCGGAGGGTCGGCGAGAACGAGCTTTCGACGATTGCGACGTGCCGCGCCTACGTGGTGGCGCAGTGGGAGTACTACACCGAGGCGAAGGACTCGTCCAAGGACGGCCTTGCCGTTTATGCGCAGAAGTTCATCAGCACCCCGGGGGAGCGCGACGGCCTCTATTGGGAAGCCGCCGACGGAGGCCAGCCCAGTCCGATGGGGAGCCTGGTGGCGCAGGCGCGGGAAGAGGGATATCCGCTGGGCATGCCCAAGAGCAGCGATGCGCCGAAGCGCTCTCCGTACCACGGATACTTCTTCAAGATCCTCAAAGCGCAGGGGCCGCACGCGCCCGGAGGCAAGTTCAGCTACGTCATCAACGACAACATGATCGCCGGCTATGGGCTGATCGCCTACCCCGCCAAGTGGGGCAGCTCAGGAGTCATGACGTTCATCGTCAACCAGCAGGGCCGCGTGTACCAGCAGAACCTCGGTCCGCAAACGGCTGAACTCGCCGCCGCGATCACCGAATACGACCCAGGCCCGGATTGGAAGATGGTCGATGAGCCGTAGGTGCCGCAATCGGAGTAGGCGGTGCGGCGTCAGCGCGAGATGAAG
>Ga0209540_10003103_pt1 | contig 11535 bp, 5 predicted proteins | sample BarGraIncu01121A_FD_184501 | JGI IMG/M metagenome (GOLD analysis project Ga0209540, IMG submission 184501) | Arctic peat soil microbial communities from Barrow, Alaska - Barrow Graham LP Incubations 011-21A (SPAdes) (version 2) | ecosystem: Environmental > Terrestrial > Soil > Wetlands > Peat... | reverse complement strand
CACGAATTCCGATTCCTTGTTCATCAGGGCCTCCACGACGGCGAAGGAGTTGTTCACCGACAGGCCGATGCCCAGGCCCATGAGCAGGGGCAGGTATTTGAACGTGCTGGTCCAATTGGAATAGAGTTCCTTCTGCGAAACGATGTAGAAAGCCCCGACCGAAGCCGTAGCCATGAGAAAGAGGGGGACGTCGTAAATGAACATCTGCCCCCAGTTCATGTCCCGGCGCATCAGGACCACAGGCAGAATGGAGACCGACAGCGGCACCATCAATAGGTAGGCAAAGTTGGCCGCCAGGTGAAAAAATGCTTCTACCTTCACATCCAGCGGCAGCTTGGCCCGGAAGATCTTGGGCAGGAGCTTCTTGGCTGTCTGGATCGATCCCTTGGCCCAGCGGTGCTGCTGAGCCTTGAAAGCCACCACGTCCGCGGGCAGTTCGGCCGGAACCGAAAAATCTGGGAGGTAGATGAACTGCCAACCCTTCATCTGGGCGCGGTAGCTCAGGTCCAGGTCCTCGGTCAGAGTATCGTGCTGCCAGCCGCCGCCGTCGATGATGGCGTTCTTGCGCCAGATGCCGGCCGTGCCGTTGAAATTGAAGAAGCGGCCCGAACGGTTGCGGGCCGTATGCTCGATCACGAAATGGCCGTCGAGGAAGATCGATTGCAGGTTGGTGATCAACGAAAAATTGCGGTTCAAATGGCTCCAGCGCATCTGCACCATGCCAACATTGGCCGCGGTGAAAAAATGGATGGTATTTTCCAGGAAATGCTTATGGGGAATGAAGTCGGCGTCAAAGACGGCGATGAACTCGCCCTTGGCCACTTTCATGCCTTCTTCCAGGGCACCGGCCTTATAGCCCTTGCGATTCTGGCGGTGCAGATAGGTGATGTCCATGCCCTGCGCCTTGTAGTTCTCGACGCAGCGCGAGGCGATGGCTACGGTCTCGTCGGTGGAGTCGTCCAGGACCTGTATTTCCAGCAACTCTCTGGGATACTCCATTTTCACGACCGCGTCGATCAGGCGCTTGGCCACGTACATCTCGTTGTACATGGGCAACTGGATGGTCACCCGCGGGAGTTCCTCGAAACGGCCTTCGGGCTTGCGTACGGCTTTCTTGTTTTTATAATACAAATAGATCATGAAATACCGGTGCGCGCCGAAAACGGCCAGGATCGAAAGCACCACAAAATAAAGCACGACCACAAATTCGTTTAGGTTTTCCATTGACTCCCCACTAGGTCACAACCGAAGTAGGAATTATACAACAAATTTTCGCTTAATTCAAGTGGCCAGGAGCAAGGAGAAAGAAAATCGGGGTGAGAGGATTTGAACCTCCGGCCTTTCCGACCCGAACGGAACGCGCTAGCCAGTCTGCGCTACACCCCGGGACTCACGAAAATTTATTGTATCACAAAAATGGAATTTGCGAAATCCCCCTAAAAAGGACATCGGCCCCGCTGGGGGTATGCCGGAGCCGACTTTGCTTTTGGCACTTTTAAAGATATAATGGGACCTAGCGGGGGTGCACCATGAAACGGGCATTGATCAGCGTCTTCCACAAAGAAAACATCGAAAAAATCGCCGCGGCCTTGATCAAGGCGAACTGGGAAATCATCTCCACCGGCGGCACCGCGGCCCATTTGCGGTCAAAAGGCATTCCGGTCACCGAAGTTTCCCGGGTCACAAATTTCCCGGAAATTCTCGACGGCAGGGTAAAGACGCTGCATCCGCTGATATTCGGACCGATCCTGGCCAAAAAAACAGCGGACCATTTGCGGCAACTGGAGGAATTCCAAACCGCGAAGATCGACCTGGTCATCATCAATTTCTACCCTTTCGAAGAAGCCCTGGAAAAAAACTCCGCTAATCAGGATGCCATGCTGGAAAACATCGATATCGGCGGTCCAGCCCTGGTGCGCGCCGCCGCCAAAAATTTCCGCGATACCATTGTGCTCATCGATGAAAAGGATTACGCGCCGGTCATCGCCGCCATGGAAAGCGACAGCGATATTCTCCTGGAGTCGCGAAAACGACTGGCGCAAAAAGCCTTCGCCTATACCTCGTTTTACGACTCGCTGATCGCCGCTTACCTGCATGCAGGCGAGGTGGGTCATCCCGATTTTTTGACCATCGGCGGCCGCCGGGTACAGTCGCTCCGTTATGGCGAGAATCCCCACCAGGCGGCCTTCCTGGCCGTAGGCGACCACCGCTCTCCTTTTTACGCCATCGACCAGCTCCACGGCAAGGAATTGTCCTTCAACAATATCCTTGACCTGGCCATGTTGTATGAACTGTTGAACCAATTCCAGGGGAAAAAGCATTTCGCGGCCATCGTCAAGCACCAGAACCCCTGCGGCGCCGCTTTGGCCGCCAACCAATTGCCGGCGTTCCAAAACGCTTTCGCCGGAGATCCTCGTTCCGCCTACGGCGGCATTGTCGGTTTCAATCACCGCTTGGATGCCGAAACAGCCGCGGCCATGAGCGAGATCTTTTTCGAGGTGGTCCTGGCCCCCGACTACGAGGAAGAAGCGTTGAAGATCCTGTACAAGAAAAAAAACCTGCGCCTGATCCGCATGCCTGCCGGCTACGTGGAAAAGGCCGATTTCAAGACCATCCCCGGGGGCTTTGTCTATCAAAGCCGTGACAACCTGGCCTTTGACGTCGAATCCTTTGAACTCAAGGCCGGGAAGCCCTTGGGCAAGAAAGAAAAAGCGGACGTGGATTTCGGCTGGAAGCTCATCAAGTTCGTGAAATCGAATGGCATCATCATCGTCAAGAATCTCCGGCTCATCGGCGTTGGCGCCGGCCAGGCCAGCCGCATCGACTCCGTGGAACTGGCCATCGGCAAAAGCCAATCGCCGATGGCCGGGGCCGTGCTCCTTTCCGACGCCTTCTTCCCCTTTCCCGACTCGGTGGAACTGGCCGCCAAGCACAAGATCACCGTGGTGGTCGAGACCGGCGGCTCGGTCAAGGACCCCGAAGTGATCCTGGTCGCTCAAAAACTCGGTGTTACGTTGCTGTTCACCGGCATCCGCCACTTTCGTCACTGAGCGTCGGTAGCCTCATAACTTCTGACCGCCCGTGACCTGGTTTGCGTTGACAAAAGACCCAAGTTCCGGTATTTTTCTCCCATGGAACCACGCAGCCAGGGCATGAAGATCTCCGCAGTCATCATCACCTTCAACGAAGAAGACCGTTTGCCCGATGCTCTGGCCAGCCTGCACGGAGTGGCCGATGAGATCGTGGTGGTGGATTCTTACTCCACAGACCAAACGGCCGAGATCGCCAGGCAAGCCCGGGCAGCGGTCTATCAAAACCGCTTTGAGGATTACGGCCAACAGAAAAATTTTGCCCTGCAAAAAGCCGGCAATGACTGGATACTCAACTTGGACGCCGATGAAAGGGTTTCCTCCGAATTGAAAGACGCCATCAAGGAATTGAGAGAAAAGGAACTACCGGAAAATGTGGCAGCCTTTGCCATCAAAAGAAAAACCTTTTACCTGGGGCGCTGGATCCGCCATTCTGGCTGGTACCCGGACAGGAAGGTCCGGCTTTTCCGAAAAATCGGAGCGTCCTGGCAGGGCCGGATCCACGAAAAGCTACAGGTGACCGGCGACATCATCCCTTTGTCCGGCGCTATTTTGCACTTCACCTACCGCGATATCGGTGACCATGTTCGCCGCTTGAATCGCTATTCCGCGTTCCAGGCCGAGGAGATCGTTCGCCAAAACAAGAAATTCCTTTTCCTGCGACTGCTTGTATTGCCACCGGTCACTTTTCTGCGGCATTATATCTGGAAACTGGGTTTGCTCGACGGCTTCCCCGGTTTTGTCATCGCCACGATCTCCTCTTGGGGAACCGTAATGAAATATTTCAAAGCCATCGCCATTAAACGATCATCTCCGGGCCGACAGTAATTGAAAAACCCGCCGCTTTGCGATATAATAAGCGCATGACCCAAACTCAAAAATGCAACACCAACCAAACGGCCAAGTGGATCCGTGTCATCGTTTCGCTTGGCGTCATCGGCGCCGGGATTTATTATAAAAATTGGATCGGGCTGCTGGGCTTCGTCACTTTGTTCAGCGCTTTTACCGGTTCCTGCCCCCTTTCCCTGCAATTCAGGGGCCTGCACGAGTTCAAGATCAAACGCAACGATTCAGACGACAAATAACTCCCGCCATTTTTCCCCCAATCGGCAGTCAGTGAAACATCCGGCTCTTGACAGCTTTTAAGAAAAGTGCTATAATTTTTTTACCTTATTAAAATCCCAAGGAAAAAAATGAATCCCTCCCAAAAAATGCATGGTATTTTATTGTTTTTAATGGTTTTATCAGGCATCTCACCGGTATGCTCCATAATATTAGCGGCCAAGCAGGTCGAAAACCAGAAAACCATCCTGTCGCTGCAAAAAACTGTCATTAAACTTAACAATACGATAAATTCTCACGATGAAGCCATCGCCAAAACTGATTTTTACCGTTTTCAAGAAAATATATTTCACATGCAGGCTCCCGAATTCGCGAAAATAACCAATTCGGTTTTCAACCAGAGCCGGATCCACGGCTTCAACCCCTATCTGGTCATGGCCGTTATTTTCGTGGAAAGCCGCTTCGACCGCCATGCCGTATCCAAGGCTGGCGCCTACGGATTAATGCAGGTGAATTACCCGGTATGGAAAAACCAATTGAATATCGATTTTAAAAAAATCACCCAGGTCGACTACAACATTGAGCTTGGACTCACCATCCTCAAGGGCTACCTGCGGGAGACTTCGGGGGATATTTTGAGAGCCTTGGTCCTCTACAACAACGGCTACAAAAACGCAGACAGCAACTACCAAGAAAAAATCATCGCCACCAACTTTTACAGACACGCCAGGGTCGGCTGAGCCGCTCCGTTTCATCCCCAGGCAAGGGTTGTAATAAAAAGCAGACTTCAGCATAATCAGCCCGTGAGAAGCGGCACCAACAAAATCAATTTATTCTAATTTTCAATTCAAAGCCGTCTAACCCGACTTGAACTAGAACAAACAGGAGGCGGGCATGAAAATATTTTTGGCGCTTTTGGCGGTCACCCTGACGACGTTCCTGGCCACGGTTCCGGCCGGGAGCCCACAGGAAGAAGATCTGAAAATCATATACAATTTGTCCGGGATCCTGCAGGGCCTGGAAAACAAGGAGCTGGCCGTCACCTTTTCCGATGACATGCTCCCCCTGGGCGGAAAAAGAGAGGGCAACGCCATCATCAGGATCACGCCGCAGGTCAAGGGCGAATTCACCTGGCGCGGCAACCGCACCCTGGCCTTCAAGCCCGAGACCCGTTTCCTTTATTCGACTACCTACACGGCGATCATTCCGGCCGGGACGCATTCACTTTCAGGCAAGGTGCTGCCCAGGGAAATGAGCTGGCAATGGAGCACCCCACAAGCCATTCCTGTCGAGATCAAGGTCGGCGCCCAGGAATATTTTTCGCAGTTGACAGCCGGGGAAAAACTCGATAATGAGATCTGGGTAAAGGACGCCATCACCCTGCGCTTCAACCAGCCGGTTCCCGCCGCCAGCGCCAAGAGCTTTTTTGTCCTTAAGGAGGCGACGAGCGGCGAGCCGGCAGCGATCCTGATTTTACAAAAAGCACCCGCAGAACTCGAGATCAGCTGCCCCAGGAGCCTGAAGCGGGGCCTACTCTATCAGTTGCTTATCAAAAAAGGCTTTTGCGGCAGCGAAGGGAACACCGGCACGGCCAAGGACTTCTCCTTCACCTTTGACACGGTGCCGTCTTTCCACTACATGGGAGAGCGCCCTCTGGTCCTTTATCCCGATTCGCCCAATTGCTGGTTGCCTTTCTCCAACTCGCTGGCTGAAGAGGATCCTGCTCTCATCAAGATATATAAAATATCGGGCAAGGAAAGAACACCCCTGATGTTCCGCCTCCAACTCCGTCACTACGAGAACCAAGCCCTGTTCATAACCGTCGACGACAAACTGGCCTCGGGCGATCGACTGAGCATCCGGGTCGACCGGAACTTGACCAACATCTACAAGGAGCGGCTCCCCGAGAACCTGGAACTTGAGGCCAATGTCTGCTCCAGCCGCTCCCCGCGTCTCGACTTTTCCCTGCGGGATCAAAAGCTGTCCATGAGCGCCAACAGCATGAAGCAGGCCAGCGTCCGCTTGCTTAAGCTAAAGCCCGAATTCTATACCCAACTGACGAACCGGGATTTCGGCATGCTGCAACAAAAGGATTTCAAGGCTGACTTCATCGAGAAAGAGATCCGGCAAAATTTCACAGAGCTGCCGGAGAAACTGAACAACCCTGCGTTGAGGGATCAGGAATTGGGATCCTCCCTGGGATTTTTCGGCATTTTGGTCCAGCGCTATGAGCCTTACAACGCCTGCCGGGACATCGCCCTGATGCGCCTGCCCGCCTATATGCCCCAGGACCTGCAAATTTTCCACCGCCGCAACATGGACATGGTGGTCAAGGCCAGTCAGGGACAGACCCTGTATTGGCTATATGACAACCGGACCGGCAAGGGCTTGGGAAAAACCCCGTTCTTCCTTAAGGGAAATGGCAAGGAGACGCAGCCTCTCGGAGAATCGGCGGGCAACGGCGTGCTGCTCAGCGACAGGGAAATTCAGGAGTCCGACCTGGTCTTGGCCAAGAATGCAAAGGACGGCGACATGGCGCTGGCCAAGATAGACCGCCGGCCTGCATCTGACCGGGAGGTCCGGATCACCGTGTTCAGCGAGCGGGACTTTTACAAGCCCGGCGATACGGTCCATATCGCCGGCATCGTCAAGGAATACGCATCGGGGAAGATCTCTTCACCAAAGGCGACAGCAGCAACTCTGCAGATCACCGGCCCCGACTGGCAACAGGTCAAAACTGATACAATGCAACTCGACCGCTGGGGCGGCTTTCACTACGAATTCAAGCCCGACCCGGCCGGCAAGAAAGGTCACCACCAGATCATTGTCAAAATCGTGGACACGCAAACCTGGCAAGGCCAGCATAGCATCACCATTGATTACTACCAGCCGAATACCCTGGAAATGAAGATCTCAGCCGTGGCGGAGCGCTACCTCCCGGAAGACACATTCCGTCCTGTTGTCAGCGGCTCCTACCTGGCAGGCAACCCCATGGCCGGCGATGCTTTCGACTATATCCTTGGACTGAACCCGGCCGATTCCAAGGTGTTCACTTCGAATGGGCTGGAACGGTACGATTTCTGGCTCGACCGCGACCTGGCAAAGAGAGACCCGCCGCTCAAAGGAAGCGACAAGCTGAATGCGAACGGCAAATACACCCTTGGCATCTCCATGACCAAATTCAAAGAAACCAATTTCCTGACCGATCTCGGCTTTTATGCGATAGGGAAATCAGTTGAGGGCAAGGAATTCACCGCCCGGGCCCAGTCGTTGTTTTTCCCGGGAAAACTCCTGACCGGCATCCATGTCGGCTATTACCAGAACCTGAAAGATCAGGTCAAAGCCGAGTTGGCCCTGGTCGATTCCCAGGGAAAGCCCGCTTCCGGTGAGGTCCGCGTCACACTTTACAGGGAATATTATGAAAAATCCCGGCGCAAGCTAAAAAAAGTAGCCGGTCCCGACGATGTTTACATAGAAAAGACCAAGACCCACACTTTCCACGTTCCGGAAGCAGGCCAATATATCCTGCGTTGCGACACCCCCGATGCGAACGGCCGCGTGGTTTCAACCTCGGGTAGTTTCTTTGCCTGGGGGAGCGGCTATTCCGAGGGGACCGACAAGCTGCGGATCGAATCCATTCAACATATTCTGCATGGCGGTGAGACGCTGAAGTGCTTCATTCATTCCACCCGGGCGGGGCAGGCGCTGGTGACAGTCGAAAGGGGAAAAGTGCTCGATTCCCGGGTCATCACGCTGCAAAAGATGACACCGTTGGATATCCCTATCAAGAAAGAATATTTCCCGGCCATCCACGTCAGCGTCGTCGCCATGTACGGCAACAACGTTTCCGAGGAAGCCTCCAGGGAGTTTCAAGTAGATGATGACAGCAGGATCCTGAGGGTGGACTTGGAAAGCCCGGATGAGATCAAGCCGGCCAGCAAAACCCAATTGAAAATCAAGATACGCGACAGCCAAAACAGGGGTGTAAGGGCGAAGCTTTTCATATACGCCGTGGACGAAGGCAACCTTTCCCTGCTTCGCTACCGGACGCCTGACCCCCACGAGTATTTTTCTTTTTTCGGCCTGTTTGGCCTGTTTAGAAAAAATCCAATCCATACCTATTATTCAAAGAATTACACGCAATGGACCTTCGAACGCCCCATGATGGACATCGACCTGAAGGAGCCGGCTATTTTCGGTTGCATCTTCAGTCCCGACTCCACGCCGCTGGCCGGGGCGATAGTCACCCTCGAGGATGAAAAGCACAACAAGCTGAAAACAGCCACGACCAGCGCCCAGGGATACTACAGCTTTCCCGGCCTGCCCGGCGGCCGCTACGCAATCAAGGCCGAGGCCAATGGTTTTCATCCGTTCCTCTGGTCCGATATCTATTTTGACGGCAGCAACAACCGCCCCTGCGACCTGGCGTTGATCCCGGTCTCGGTAGACAAATATTGGAACTCCGCAGGGGAATCCGGCGCGGAGGACGGAGTCGTGGCAGGGGTCATGCCTGCGCCCATGGCTGTGGAAATGAAAAGCATGGCCCGCCAGAAAGGAGAGGGAGGGGTCGAAGGCGGCGCCATTGGCGGAGTTCTCGGCGGAGTCCCGGTCGTTGCCGGCATCCGCGTGCGCAGCGATTTTAAAGAGGTCCTGTTCTTTAAGACCGTGGAGACCGACGAAGCGGGAAATGTCACGGTCAATTTCATGAGCTCGGACCAGCTCTCCACCTACCGCATCATGGCCGTGGCTTACAGCGAGGATCGTTTCGGCAATGCTGCCAAAAAGATCCTCGTCAGCAAGGACCTGCTCATTTCCGAGGCCATGCCCGAATTCGCCCGCCAGGACGACGAGTTCAACGCCGGAGTCCAGCTCAGCAACCGCACCGCGCAAAAGCTCCCGGTCACACTGCTGGCCAAGCCCAAAGGGATCCGCATCAACGGCAGTCCCCAGGTCGAACGCTCCCTGGACCCTCACGGCAACAGCCTGTTCCAGTTCCCCTTCCTGGCCGACCGCATCGGCGAGGCCAGGATCGATTTTTACGCCGTCTCCGCCGCGGACAAGGACGGCTTGGAGAAGAAATTTTTCGTCAGCGACCGCCTGGTCACCGAGACGCTCATCGATTTCGCCAGCGGCAAGACCATGAAGAAAATGTTCGAGCCCCAAGCCGACGCTGAAAACCAGGTCATCACCATCAAGGTCGCCCCTTCCCTGCTGCGGCCCGCGGTCAACATCGCCAAAAAACTTGTTTTCTATCCCTATGAATGCCTGGAACAAAGAGCCTCAAAAGTGATGCCCTTTCTGGCCCTCAGCCCGCAACTGGCCGAGCGCCTGGAATTGGGCCTGGACCAGGGGCAGATCCGCGAGGCCGTGAACGGCTACCTGAAGATCATCCCCGAGTTCATGAACAGCGACGGCGCCCTCTCCTACTATCGCGGCGGCCAGTATACGTCCGACTACCTGACCGCCTACGTCCTGTGGAGCCTGCAACTGGCCCGGGCGCGCGACTATAAAGTGGATCCGCAGCTGGTGCAGAAACTGTCGGCATACCTGCAGCGGGCCAACCTGGACAAGACCTGTGAAAGTTTCTACCAATTCGTGTTGAGCCTGAACAAGGGGGCCGACGGCAAGAAGCTGAAAAAGCTGGCCGCCGAAAGGGATGCCCTGTCACTGCCGGCCCGGGTCTTCCTCTACCGCGCCCTGAATAACCAGGGAACCGGGAAAGAACTTCTATCCGCCATGCTGGCGGAGTTCAACAACAGCCTGCAGATCGAAGCCGATTTCGCTTATTTCGACGTCCGCGAATTCAGCTACAACCGCGACTTCCCGTTCTATTCGTCGCGTTTTGCCACCGCCCTGCTGCTGCAGGCGATCCTGGAAGTGGAGCACGGATACGTACTGGCCGAAAAGATCATCAACTGGCTGCTCGAGGGCGATCCCTACTGCTGGAACACCACGCAAACCAATTTCTGGATCCTGTGCGCCATGGACGAGTACCTGGCGCAAGTGGAAAAAAACACGGCCCGCAGGGTGGAGATCGTTTTGCTGGGCGAAAAAACGACCAAAGAGTTCGCCAATAGCCGGGATACGCTGCGGGTCAGCCAAAAACTCGAAGGCCGCAAAGAGATTGTCGATGTTACGATCACGGCCGACCAGCCGGTGTACGTCACCAGCGAATTGACCTATCAGCTGGCCCGGGCCGGGAAGAAAAGCCGCGGCATCGACATCCAGCGCCTGGTTTACGATGAGAACGGACGGACAATGGAAGATCTCAAGCGCGGGAAAATCTACCAGGTGGAATTGCTCTTCAAAACCGACAAGGAGATCCCTTACGGCGTCATCGACGAGCCCTTGGTGGCAGGCTGCGAACTGTTGCGCCAGGATATCGGCACCACCCGTTCATTGCAGGAATTCAATACGACAAACCAGAGAAAATACAACACGCCCTGGCTGCGCCAGGAGAACGCAGCCGACCGCCTGGTTTTCTATACGTACTCCATGCAGGGCAACCTGCGCATCGTATATTTTATCAAGGCCATGTACAGCGGCCGCTTCACCTGGCTGCCCACGGTCGCCCAGGGCATGTACCACCCGCAGTATTTCGGCAGGACGGACACAAAAACAATTGCCATAAGCGAATAAGGCCTGGAACGGCCTGAAAGTTAATTCGTTTTTTCGTTCAACAGAGCCAAGGCCGGAACCAGGGAGTCAATTTTTATGCAAAGATCCGGGTCCGGGGTTTTGCCGCGGGTCTCGGCCAACAGCGCGCCGCTCATGCCGGCCAGGACAAAAGGGATGACAAATGCCTGGTGCAGCAGCCAGGCGATGGCCGCGGCCAGGATGATCCCGATCCCGACCGGCGCCCCGGCGCTCCGGAAGAAGAACCAGTTGGGCAGGGCGAGACAAAGGAACAGCAAAGCCAGGCCCGCTGCCGAGAACCACAACCACTGGCGTGCCAACCGCCGACTCTCCAAGCCATGCCGGAAATATAGGGCCAGGGCCTCCCGCGCCGAGCGCCCCGGATCGGTGTTGCCGCGAGAAAAGGCCAGGGCCAGAATGGCCTGGCTGAGCGGCCCGGAAGCCAAGAGGTCAAGAGTTCTCGAAAAGCGCATGTCCGCATCCGCAGCGGATCGCAGGGAGGATTCCCCATCCACTCGATAAAAAACCGACAGGGCCCGACGCAGGCCGCGATTCAGAACCGCCCAGCGGGAATGATCGGGGAAAAAGAGCCTGGTCTCTTGAATCGCCGCAGGCAGGCCGAGAGCAGCGGTGGGGCATCCGGAAAAAAGGAACAGCAGCGCGGCCCGGTGACGATACAGGAAAAACCGCTGCAAAACCAGGATGCTGCCCAACCAGCCCAGGACAGCCATCACGGTAATACCCATGG
>Ga0209540_10003102_pt1 | contig 11538 bp, 11 predicted proteins | sample BarGraIncu01121A_FD_184501 | JGI IMG/M metagenome (GOLD analysis project Ga0209540, IMG submission 184501) | Arctic peat soil microbial communities from Barrow, Alaska - Barrow Graham LP Incubations 011-21A (SPAdes) (version 2) | ecosystem: Environmental > Terrestrial > Soil > Wetlands > Peat... | reverse complement strand
TACCATATCACGAAGGAAATGTGATGTGGAGCACGCTATGATGAGCGAGCTAGAAATCGGCAGAAAAGCCATATTGGAAATAGAATTAAAATTTCCAAGTTTCCCGGGTGTAATGACCCTGTGACCATACAAGGTCTAAAAGGAAGTGACTTGACTGGGATTTCTCCTAAAATGGGTGCTTAAAGAAAGCGCGGGGAGCGCAATTTGCAGCAAAGACAGTACACATTATGTGCTGCGAGGGTGCTGCAAGCCCTCGGTCGGGGTAAAGATCAAGGGTCAGCTCATCAACCCCCCCTCTTATTTACAAATATTAATAAAGATATTTATCCATAACAGATAGCGTTTGACGTGTTGAAAAAAAAACGCTTTTTATATTATATGCAGTTTCAAGCACCTGAATAAAATCTCATTGGATCATCTCGGCAGGTCAAGACAATACTACAATTTTATCCATTATTGTAGCATCAAAAAGATCTTCGATTCGTTCGTAAACTATAAGTAACAGTTGTAAACTAAATATAACATGTGTTAACTGAAGATAACAAGATTCGTATCCTCAGACTTTTCTTTGAGGGACCAAACGAGCGTCTCCACTTAAGAGAAGTGGCGCGCAGAGTTGGATTATCAGCAACAGGCGCAATGAAGATTTTAAGGGCGCTTGAGAAGGAGAGCCTGTTGGAAAAAGAGCAAACTATAGTCACAGTAGTTTATCGCGGGAATTATGACAATGAAAAGTTCAGAGCCCTGAAAAGATCTCTTAACCTCTATTCTCTCAATTCCAGCGGACTGGTTTCTGAATTAGTTGATTTTTTCAAGATCCCGGAATGCATAGTCATTTTTGGAAGTTATGCAAAGGGTGAAGATACCAGAGAAAGCGATATAGATATTGCCGTTATGACAAATATGAAAGAATATCCACAGCTTGATGTTTATGAAGACGATCTGAAAAGAAAAATAAGTCTGCATCTAATCGACAATATAAAAAATGAAGAGAAGGATTTTATCAATACGCTTGCTAATGGAATCGTAATTTATGGTTATTTGGAAGTGCTGTAATTGAAGCCCTTTAAGTTTTATATCGAATCTGGTCTTGTCAGGCAGGGTTCAAAAGATCCCGGAGAATCAAAAGCCATGATCGGACGAGCTTCCAAAAGACTTGAATATGTAAGAACACAATCAATTACTGAGGATAATTCTTCTTTTTTGTTCGAGGATATCTATGAAATCATGAGGGAATGCATCCATTGTCTCATGGCTGCAAATGGATACAAACCTTACTCTCATGAAGCCACAGTTGCTTTTCTTGAGGAATACTACAAATCGTATTTCGGAGAGAAATTAGTTGAGGCGTTCAACAGGTACAGGATAATCCGAAACAATATCATGTACCGTGCTAATTCAATAAATAAAGAAGAGACCATAAAAGCACTTGATGTCGCTGAAATTTTTGTCAGGAAAACAACAGAATTGATATAAATTGCAGGTGAGAGGTTGGGGGTCCGGGCCTCTATGTAAGATATGCAACTGAAGAAAGATTTTCCTTTATACCATGTGGAGTGCACCCCTCCTGAACAACAAAAATTGCGTCTATGCACAACTAAATCAACTTTCAGGGTATCACCACGATTCGCCGTAAAGCACTAATAATACAATAATTAAATAATTATCTAATAATATGTATTGAGTTCCAAGCAATAAATTGCAGCTAAGCTTAGCGATATTCCCTACTGACTTTCTATCTTGAGAGATTTCCGCTTCAAACTCATAAGCACGCCCCTTGTCTATGGGGTTTCCCTCCAGAGACCTATTTATGATTGTGTGCGGTTAAATATCACATAAACAAAAAATAAAATGATGGGCCGATGGCATTTTTGAAAGAAGCTTTTGCCAAAAATAAATGCCTGAGAGAATATAACCCGACAGCCTTCCCGCAAGCGTTTATTCCTCATAAAATGCAAAGTTGCGCTGATGCATTTCAGTAGCCTTTACATAAATCGCATCGTAGCGGACTGCCAGATAGTTCAGGGCACGATGCTCATCAGTCGCACCAGCATTATCAGACAGTTGCATAATCCTATCAAGCAGTTCCTTGGCGGTTCCTGTGAACTCCTCTTCAGACATCGCCTCCGTGCGTTTTTCTTTGAGGGCCTCCAAAAGGGAATGTCTGTCAAAGGAATATATCTGATCAAATGCGACAACAGGAACCATGAGTCCGTTACACATCTGGGACGGAGCAATCGGCCCTCGCACGCCTATGACTATATCAATATCCATAGGACTGGGAGCAGGACGTATAACTTTCACCAGGAGATCGAATTCCGCAGGGTCACGCGGTTGCAAGATATAGGTATCCATACCTTCAATTGTCAGTACCCAGCATAACTGACGGACTAAATAGCGATTATCCTTATCTGATAGAACTGAGAGGAATGCTTTCTGGTTTGTAAGTCCAGCCATTTCTTTTCCTGCTCGTCCAGTGGCCTGAACGAATTCTTTTTCCACTCCTTGGGAGGGAAATCGAGAATTAATTCTACCCAGAACGTAGACTGGGGGATAAGTCCCTGTGCCATTAAGCTTAGCGCCTCCGCAGTTACCTTTTACGGACGAATCGTGGTGGTGCCCTAACAGGGATTTAGTGAGGCTCTAATTCCTTAGCGTGTGTGTACGTAGAAATACTGGTTGATACCCTTAGACAGTACCCCTTTTCATTGCGTTGAGCAAAAATAACCATGGGAAGACCTCACTCACCAACGCGGATAACTCTTCCCTTTAATCTTGTAATCGAGTAAATAGTCCGCCGGGGAGTCAGGAGTATTTGAATTACCCTGGTCTTGTCGATACTTCAAATAGCTGTCGTTATACATCCATTTGCACAACCAGTATGTGTTTTCAGGTCCGGCGCTGAAGAATTTTTGGCCCGTGATGGGGTTAACCAGAGTAAATTCAATTTTCACATTGAGTTCAGGGAAAGGCCACCACACGTCGTTATCGGTTAAACTGCCAATATTGTTGTGAATGAGGTCAGCTAAATTCTTGGGAAGGAAGGAAAGTAAAGTTTGCAGCAACGGTAAAGTTTGTGCCAGCCGTCCTGGAATCTGGCGATACACTCCTACTTCTGCGCCGATACCGCCTGGGAAGTTCGCAACTTTCTCACTACACCACCCTTTCCATAGCTGAATTACCACAGGTTGGCCATCTATCTTCGTTTTGATGACATTTGTTGCATAACCTGGCCATTGCAGCGCAGCAAAACATGGAAACGCACTACACATCTGCTTCCACGATTCAGAGGTCTCGTCGTACTTGTATCCAGTGTTATCGACGTACTCGATAGTTGGCGTTAAGGCAATCGATGAGATATCCTTCACTGTTGTCTTCGACTGCCATGGTTGGTTATTGGCGCTATCGTAGATGACGAGGTTGCCGTCGTCCTTCAGCACCAGTTGAGCATCCGGATACCCGGAAGTCTGTGTATTATAGTAGGTTGAACCCTGGGATGAGCAAACGACCAGATTGCCGTCCCCCTCCATGATGGTGTGGTCCGCCGGCAAACCAGCAGTGTTCGACGCCCATAGTGGCTGGCCGATTTGCGTGCGGTAGAGCACCAGGTTGCCGTCACCTTGCATGACGAGATTGAACCAGCCGTTATTCGACACCAGTTGGTCATTGACATTGAGCCGTTGGCCCGGTTGTAGACGGTCCATATCATACTTCAGGGGAGATTTATTTCCGTCGACATCAAGAATGTATGGGGTGGAGATTTTGCCAGTGTTGAGATTTATAGTAAGTTCGAGCCATATTTGATGTGCTTTCAGTTCATAATCATCGTTCCAGTCAACAGGATCAGGAAAAGTCGATCCCGCTCTGCTATAATAGGCGAGAGAGTTCTGCTTGGTAGATGCCTGGAAAGTATGAATACGACCATATGAATTTTCATGGATGTGCCCGACAAGAAGCAGATGGCAAATATCAAAAACCAGGTTGAACAGAGACGGGGTCTCATTGACAAGCGTATTATTAGGATCCTCCCCGGGATTATTAGTATTATACTGGGTATCCATTTTAGGATAATTCAGCCAGTAATGAATGCAGACGATGGGCAGTGTCTGTGTGAGGTGGTCTTTATTAACTCTGTCTAATAAAAATCGGGATTGATGGTCGTCCAGAAAGCCGTGAGCTAGGCGAAAATTGCCGTCATGGAGGAAAAACTTGTCATCCAACGGTGGTACGGTTACCCAGGCTGCTGCGACACTTGCCACAGCTACTGCAAGCCCGCAATCCAGCAAATTAAAAATGACGTCTCCTGTAGTTGCCGCTGTTATCAAAAGGGGGTCCCCAGAAGCTATGGCTACAGTAAAGGCTACGGCCTCAAACGGTTTGAAGAATATATCCTCCACCGACTGAACTGTAACAAGTGTAGCGCTAAAAATTGTTACAGGATCGAGAGTGAGATTCGCCACAGCGTCCGCTATCGTGTCTGCCAAAGTGTTCCTATCAATATTAACTACCTGAGAATATAACCAAGAATAGTTGTTGAAGGCCAGGACGGCATCATGCACCTTTTCCCGCACAAATCGTTTCGGATCATCCCAATCCGGCCGGTGAGCCTCCTTATCCTGCCCATCTAGAAGTATAAAGTCCAGGTCGTAGACAGCTCCCTTATCCTTCCAAGTTTCAGAGTATGAGCCGTTATGCAGATAGGGGGTCATCTTTGCTTTGAAATTGCTGGCTGCATCGGGATTGAAGATCATCCCGGACACGAGGTCGGGCTTCTGCCCCTTTCCGATAAATTCGTTGGCTGCTCTCGCAACAAACTTCATCATATCTCCGACCACCGGTATGTCTTCCAATGGAGTAAAAGAATCTGTGCTAAAGCTGTCGCTGTAGTCATGATTGCCGGGGACAACCAGCACAGTAAAGCCATCTTGGGTAAGTTGATCCAGCAGAGAAAAAGCGGTGTCTAGATGGTTTGGGGAATAGTAATCCACTATATCCCCCGTGATCACTACAATTGGTCTGGGATACTCATACGACTCATCCTGTTTTGGATATGTTCTTATTATGGCATTTATGATATTTTGAACTTGGATCGCAGGAATCGTACTGTTGTTCAGTCCGATGTGCAAATCAGTCAAGTGAAGAATTCGGCGGTTGATGCCGAGCAAGAGAGATCTCAAACTAATTTTACTCTGGCTGGGAGCACACGACCGAACCCCTTGATTCAGGATGGCCCCTTTCAGTTGTAAATACTGGCTCAAACTCAAGTCTGCCATTTTATACCCCCTATACTGCTCATAATGAAAATTCCTTCATTGCAAAGCTATTATAATCGGGACTATTCCTTGTCCTGTGTTGCACAGAAAAAGGAATTTGTATATCTAGCTTTCCCGCCAGTTGCACCACACTTATTGAAGAATCAGTAACGCCTTGGATTTGAGCGACCTCTCTTAGTGATTTCATATTGGTTATTCCCTCACTTGATCTAAAAGTTCCTCAGATTGCATAACTTGTCGTAAAGTTTTCATGATTTCTCCTTTTCAAGCATCCGGATGCAGTAAAATTGACGTACTATTCATTCCAAATCCGGCGGTATCGGCAACTTAGCATTGTTATACAGATCTTTGACATACTCGCGGAGGTTCAATATTTCTTCAACTAAATCACGTGTTAAATCGAGAGGTTTTTTACTTACTGGGTCTGCTGGTTTTTTTTGGCGACCTTTAGCAGGGGCCGGAAAGTAAACTAAGATTTTGCCTTTTTCACCATCAATAGAAATCCGACCAGCTTTAATCAGTTCATTATCACCATCAATGATAACATTTCCTGGACCACTACCTTTTATTTTAACAAACTTATCCTCAAGATAAATATCTGCACCCATATTTAATATCCTCCTCATAGGTTCTGCGCTTATTGCTGGATTTACCACAGTAAATCTCATTTTAATACGATTGATTCTACCACGGTTTCCCAATTGAGTTTTCCTTTTTATTTTATCACTATATATAATTTTTCTTTTTATGTGACCGTTACATCTATGGCGTCAATAAAGCTTCTGCATTCAAGATATAAAAATTTGCGTTGATTCAGGCAGATAAGCCCAGTAGCTGAACAGGTAATCGAAGGCCGTGAAGATGGGATATTAAATCCTCAGCCAGAAGGCACAGAATCAGGCAGTAAAGTACCAGATGGTATCGGGTTAGGATCGAAAAAGCATATTAATGATGATGAAAATTAAGTTATCGGTGGTAATCCGATGAATGAAATAGCCTCTAAAATACAAGAAATAAATTTTAAGAATATCTCCTCTGTCAAGACAGGATTGAAGAGAGTTAATATTCCTTCTGCCAGCTACAAAAATGCTCTATTAGCTGTTTTTTCAGAGAGTCCGGTAAAAGGTCGCATGATGGTCAAAGGTCTTCTGGAAGTAGCACCCAATTTCGAAGACAGACATCAGATCCTTATGGCTTGCAGGGGAAAGGATGGCTCAGAGATGCGGCGCGAGGTAGTCATATCGTATAAGGAGGCAAGATACGATTATGAACTGGTAACTGGTCTTTCTCTCATGACCACTAAAGATGCTGCTTTGTTTTTTAGGGACTATTTTGATGTGGGCGGCAAGATGAAAAACATTTCAGAATGGCTTGCAAATATTTCACAAATATATATCAGAGAGAAACGCAAAGGCAAAATAAAACCTGAATACGATGGTTTCTGGGATGACCTCTGGGATGGGGTTGTTAGTGCGGGTAAATCTATTGGTGAAGCGATAACAACGGTTGCCGACGCCGTGGTTGACGCCGGTAAGAAGTTTGTAGAAATTGTCAATGATGTGATTGATTACACTCAAAGCAGATTCAATGATATAGTTGAGGCGCTTCTTGACGCCGGCAAGGATATTGGCGAGTTCCTTTCAGCTGCAATAGACAAAGGGGTGGAAGCTGTGACAAAAGTATTTAAAGCGATAATTGAAGCGGGACGCAAGGCCATAGATATTCTCAAATGGATATACGACAATGCAGTTGATTTTGTCAAGGATGGCATTGATGTTTTGATAAAAATCGGGGTTAGAATCAAAGAAATTCTTAAATCTGCGGTTAATCTAGGATTGAATACTTTGAAAGAAGTAATTGGTCACCTGGTGGACCTTGGACATTCAGTGTGGTATATACTTGTGTGGGCTGCAAAAAACTCTTTTGAAATACTAACCTTTGTGTTTGAAAAAATGATCGAAATAGGGAAAACACTGGGCAACCTTGTTGCATGGTGCATCCGCAGAACTTTCGATATTATGAAGAAAGGTTTTGAGGTTTTGATGGCTATGGGAAATACAGCTTATACAATAATTAAGACCCTTATAACAGACCCCAAAAACATCCTGTCTAAATCTTTCGAGGCTCTCAAGCAGCTCGGAGCCACTGCTTATGACTTTTTGAAAGCAGCAGCTGATCTAGGTATTGATTTTGTGAAAAAGGTATATGAAACGCTTGAGAAGATCGGAATAGTACTTGTCGATATCCTTGAATACGCTGTAAAAGAGGGATTTGATATCTTCAAGGAAATAGCAATATGCCTTTTGCAGGTAGGGTTGAAAATCTTTGATATTTTGCTATGGGCAGTAAACAAGTCAGTCCTCGTATTTACATGGGTGCTGGAAGTTGCGGACGCAGTTATGGATTCATTTTTTGATATTGTGGAATGGGTATTTTCTATCGGTGGTAATTGGCTAAAAAATCTGGCGCACTGGCTTGCAGAAAAAGCTCGCTTTGCTGTGGACTGGTTCAAAGACAAAGTCATACTGCCAATTATATCTGTAGGAAAACTGGTTTTTGTAGTGGCGCTGGCGCTGACTGATATTCTGTTCTTGGCCATCGCATTCTTCGTCCTTAAGTCCCTTGTTGATGTCAGCAAAACGGATTATAAGAACTGGCCTTCAACGCTGGAAGAGTTCAAGAATACTTTTGCCGATAAGCTTGCCGCGAATCTTCCCGAAGTGGATTCTACCCATAAATACGTGATCTTAAGCGATGTTCACAAAGAATCAAAGAAGGATATTGATGCGGGGATCGGGCATTTCTATCAAAATAAGACCCTTTTCAAGAATGTATTGAATCACTATGGACAGGATGACACATGGACCCTTGTTTCTGTAGGAGATGATGAAGAATTCTGGTATTGCAACGATCTGAGTACCGAGGAAAATCCTGTTAACAAGATCATTCCAATAGTGAATAATAATAAAGATGTTTACGAAATTCTCTCCAACAGTTACTATAAATACATGGCAACAAGGAGGTTTATTAAGATACGAGGCAATCACGATGACATATGGACAAAAGAAACAGCTGTCAATAAACTTGAAGGAGAAGGATTCCCGGATCTTAAAATATACGACTATGCATTAATCAAACGCAATGGAAAGGATATCTTGATTATGCACGGACAGCAGTTCGACCCCTATAATTGTGATGCCAACAACTTTTTCGGCAAGTTCTCAAGTAATTTCGTGGGGGAATCACTTGATTCAATAAACGAAACTCTAATCGATATTTTCGGTGATGGTGCGAGAATAGAAGGATGGTCGCTTGCTCCATTTTATACGCGGAGCGAGTGGGAGAACGAACCAATATTTGGTGAACCCGGTGTGGAACCTCCTAGAATTACGGATGACGTTATGTTTTCTGAGAAGCCAATCGTGGAACTACTGCGAAAGTACGATTGTAGTGTTATAATTGGTCACACTCATAATCCGAAAATTATGAAAGACAAACAAGATAATACGCGTTATTACATAAATTCCGGGACTTCGGGCTGGTGGGAGAATTGTGTATGGACAATAGAGATTACACAAGATGAGATCACCCTTAATGCTTGGACGTCTGATAATGACCAGATGCCTTATAGATTCTTCAAGTTAAGCGAGGCATCGACTTTCTAATATGCACATTCTCCTGCTGGCGTATTACCATCCAAGATATATTAAGCCGCTGAAACAGTGGGGTGAGCTTTTGCACGAGAAAGGGTGGAACGTGACGGAGATGTATCCGAATGCATTCTATAAGGAGGATGTGCTTGAAGAGTTTTCAAAAGATTATGATGTGATTGTTTACTTCGGTCACGGCATGCCAGGTGCATGGTGTGGGTTTGGTTTTATAAGTGCGATGGATTTTATAAAAGTCAAGCCAAAGAGTTCATCCCGGATAATATTCTGTTTCTGCTGCCACAGCATGAGCAGTAAAAATGGAAATTGTCTCGGTAAAGTATTCATTGAAAATTCTCTTGCGACACTTGTTCTTGGTTATAATGGATGGATTAAATACGAAAAGAATTTGGAAATCCTTGAGAGGACATTAGCAATTCTATTAAGCATTAATATTAATGATTGCGATTTCGATTCTCTAAAATCCGCAGTTAGTAATATCAATAAGAGCTCTGTAAAAGCATATTTAAAAATAGCAGGCGTTAATTCATGACCGATTCAACCTTGATTTACCATCTTTGTATCGATGACGACAATCGGAATATGATGGCTCTTCCCCAGGTTTGCAACCCTCAATCATCGACGGTCCCATACTTTTCCAATCCACGCATGAGCGACTGGCAGGTGCTATTGGTGCGTGCTTCTAAACATGTAACATATTTTTGAAAAATCAGAAAGGATAAACTATGAAACACAAAGAGTATATAATTAATCACCCTTCACAACTAAATAGCCTTTCAGTCATGCCAATTATGCGGACAAAAGCTTTGGGAAGCTTACGTTTAGGAGGTAATATAACTACCCACCCCAAAAAAGCACTTTGGGAAGCAGAACTCAACAAGTACTATTATGCATGTGGGTGCGATACTGGTGCAGTAGGCCTGATAATTGGTCTCTTCTGTGGGGGTGCTTTCGCAATTTTTAAATATTATCAACAAGATTGGAAACTGGGGAGTGCTATATCAGCTATTTTTATAACTACAATTCTCTTAACTGGACTCGGCAAATTGTTTGGCTTAATGAAAGCCCGTCAAGAATTACAGAAAACTATTAGGGTAATTCAACAAAAATGGATACCCGAACAACCACCAAAACACGATCAATTGAGTTGCGGTTGATTTTGAGAACAGAGAAAAGGTTATACTCCCGACTGCACCTTCAAAAATCATTTTTACATTAACACCGATTTTCGCAAGTACCTAAATCGTCATAATTCAATGTAGATTATCCAGGGTTTTCGGCTCTTTTTTTTATATTTATATACCCATATCGGCTGTTAGTATCAACCATCCGCCGAGATTCGTCCGAAAATATACTCTAAGGAAACTTATCTCACCAAATCTTTATTCAGCTTGTACTCACCATACAAAAATAATTATGCTCAAGTAGAGAAAAATCAATATCATCTTCAAGGATTGTCAGTTTAAAATTCTAAAATTTGCTGATGAAAAAAAAAAGTATGTGATTGATACGTAGATTGAAGAAACTGTCAGCATCACAAAAAAAAGTTGAGACAGAAAACTTGGCAAAAAAACGGAATGCCTAATGTTAGAAAAGCAACCGAAGTACTCACGTTCTATGAATTCCTCGATAGCATAGTACAAGGGTGTAAAACCTTTCTTGGCAAAGTTACAGCCATTGTAACAAACAACATCTTAAAATCGATTTAGTTATGCATAGACAGAATTCTTGTGTTATGGGGGAAAGGATTTACAAGTACTGATTCTCAAATCTACCGATAGATGAAAGATTTAAAATAAGTTTTAAGTTTCCAGAGATGCAGTGATGCAGTGCAAATATATATATAATAAATATCGCACTATGCGTAGATTAATGTATGGAAATGTTAGACATTTCCTAGCACGGTGGCTATAATAGGATGAAAACGATGAGGAATATAATGTTTTTAAGAACGTCAGAAACTTGTTTTACTTTAAGTAAATGTGAATCACAAATACCACATTATGCTATGCTCGTCGAAATCCATCTTAAACTTAGAAAAGTTGTAATAGGTTCTTATGGCATGTGACGACTGGAAACGTAATCAAGATGCAGCCCGCGGGCAATGGGTGGGAACCCGCATGCAGAGATGTGCTGAAGAAAGAGATCAAGGCTACAGTCAGTGTACAGAGGAAAGGGATCAAGGCTACAGTCAGTGTACAGAGGAAAGAGATCAGGGATACAGTAAATGCACTGAAGAAAGAGATCAAGGCTACAGTAACTGTTGTGAATGGTGGCCATGCTCTTGGGGATGCAAAGCATTAGTGTGGGTTTCTAATATAATTTGCGTTGCATGGACATGGTTCAAAAATATGGTCTGCGTTGCATGGACATGGTTCAAAAATATGGTCTGCGTTGCATGGACATGGTTCAAAAATATGGTCTGCGTTGCATGGACATGGGTTGTTGACAAAGTCTGGGTCGCAGGAACAGCAATTGGATGGGGAGCCTGCAAAGTGTATGAGATCGTCATTGAACCGATTATAGAATTCTTCGGAGGCGAAACAGAAAAACTTCCTGAGGTTCCAAAAGTTCCTCGCTCTGAGCTACCACCGCTC
>Ga0209540_10003101_pt1 | contig 11540 bp, 9 predicted proteins | sample BarGraIncu01121A_FD_184501 | JGI IMG/M metagenome (GOLD analysis project Ga0209540, IMG submission 184501) | Arctic peat soil microbial communities from Barrow, Alaska - Barrow Graham LP Incubations 011-21A (SPAdes) (version 2) | ecosystem: Environmental > Terrestrial > Soil > Wetlands > Peat... | reverse complement strand
CGTACAGGTTTCGAACCTGTGACCTTGGGATTAAAAGTCCCCTGCTCTACCAACTGAGCTAACGGCCCGGCTTGGTGACACGGGTACGGATTATACGCAGGCGCTTCGAGCCGCGTCCACACGAAGCCGTATCCAGAGTCTGCTAGTGCCGGAAGTGCCTGCGCCCGGTGAACACCATCGCCACGCCGAGCTCGTCGGCCTTGGCGATGCATTCGGCGTCGCGCACCGAGCCACCGGGCTGGATCACCGCGGTGACGCCGGCCGCGGCGCACACCTCGAGGGAGTCCGGGAAGGGCATGAAGGCGTCGGACGCCGCGACGGCGCCCACCGCCTTCTCCCCCGCCTTCTCGACGGCGATCCTGGCGGAGTCGACCCGGCTCATCTGGCCGGCGCCCACGCCCACCGATGCGAAGTCCTTCGCCAGCAGGATGGCGTTGGACTTCACCGTCTTGGCGACCTTCCAAGCGAAGAGCAGCTGCTCGAGCTCATCGGGCGTCGGCTGGCGCTTGGTGGGGACGGTGAAGGTGGCGGGGTCCTCGGTGACCGCGTCGGAGGTCTGGACGAGCATGCCGCCCTCGACCGCCCGCGACTCGTAGTGCCCCTCGATGGGCCGGAGTCCGCCGGTGCGCAGTAGGCGGATGTTCTTCTTCTCCTGCAGCAGCGTCAGCGCCTCGGGCTCGAACTCCGGGGCGATCATGACCTCCACGAACTGACCGTTGGCCGCGATATGCTCGGCGACCGCCGCGGGGACCGTGCGGTTGAAGGCCATCACGCCGCCGTACGCGGAGATCGGGTCGGAGGCATGCGCCTTGTCGTAGGCCTCGACGACATCGACGCCGATGGCGGTGCCGCACGGGTTCATGTGCTTGACGATGACACAGGCCGGCTCGTCGAACTCGCGAACGGCGGTCCAGCAGGCGTCGGTGTCGAGGATGTTGTTGTAGGAGAGCTCCTTGCCGTGCAGCTGCTCGGAGCGCGCCAGCGTGTGCTCCTTGGCGTCGATGAAGCGGTAGAAGGCGGCCTGCTGGTGGGGGTTCTCCCCGTAGCGGAGGTCCTGGACCTTCTCGAGGCGGAAGCGGACCTCCTCAGGGAACGCGGTCTGCTTGTAGCCGGACAGGTACATCCAGATGGCGCTGTCGTAGGCGCTCGTCTTGGCAAAGACCTGCGTGGCCAGCGCGCGGCGGGTCTCGCGGGTGGTCGCACCGTCGTTGGCGGCCATCTCCTCGAGGATCGCGTGGTAGGAGTCCGGCTCTGTGACCACCGTGACGCTCTCGAAGTTCTTCGCGGCGCTGCGCAGCATGCTCGGGCCGCCGATGTCGATGTTCTCGATGGCGTCGGCCTCGGTCACGCCCTCCTTGGCCACGGTGGCCTCGAAGGCGTAGAGGTTGACCACGACCATGTCGATCATGCCGATGCCGTGCTCCTCGGCCGCCGCCATGTGCGCGGGGACGTCGCGCCGCGCGAGCAGGCCGCCGTGGACCCGCGGGTGCAGCGTCTTCACACGGCCGTCCATCATCTCGGGGAATCCGGTGAGGTCGTCGATCGGACGGACCGGCACGCCGGCGTCAGACAGGGCCTTGGCGGTTCCCCCGGTGGAGACGATCTCGACGCCGAAGCCGACGAGTGCGGCGCAGAAGTCGACGATCCCGGTCTTGTCGGTCACGGACACGAGAGCGCGGCGGATCTTCATCTGATCGATCACTTCGAGGACGACCCTTCACTCGAGGAACGGACGGCAGCGCCGCAAGAGCGCCGGGCCTTATGGATTCGGTCATTGTAGCTGACGAGCGGAACGCAAAGAGCGGACCCGGATCTCCCGAGCCCGCTCCTCGCCGACCTGCGTCCCACCGATCTACAGCGGTCTGTAGCTCATGCAGTCCGCATGGTCTGTGTGGTTACCAACGGTAACCCCGCTCGCCTTTCAAGTGCTGGCGGCGTTGAACGCTCAACCGTCCACGAGGCAGCTTCTTACAGCGCCCTCACTCATCGAGACCTTGACCGGTCCCATCGTGAACGTGTCTCAACGGGGATGTGCGTCGCCCACGGCGACGCTTCCGGCCACTCAAGCCTCGCGACGATTGAACGAGCACGACGTGGCCATGCAGGTGACCACTGAACCGAGCTCGATCGTCGCTTGCATCGGACATCACCTCCCTCATCCACGGACGGTTGTTCCCGCTTTCGTGGACACGGGTACCTGCCCGACCGCCGGTCCCGACGCTCGGTGGCCGATTGTGATGCGACCTATAAGCGCTGCTTGGGTTGTTGACGACCGCGAAGGCCGTGCGACGCGCCGGTCCGGACCCCTAGGAGCACCACAACTCGGCGAAGATGGCGGCAACACGTTCGAAGAAGGGGCCGCCCCGCTCGCGCACCGCCACCGCGCCGCCGAAGGCGTTGGTGAGGAAGGCCTCGTCGGCGGCGAGGAACGCGTGCGGGGAGAGCGGCTCGACGCGCGCGGGGACGCCGCTGCGCGCGAGCTCGTCGAGCAGGAAGGCGCGCGCGACGCCCGCCACGGCGTCGGGGGCCGGCGGCGTGATCGCAACGCCGTCCGCGACGGCCCACACGTTCGCGGTCCCGCCGTCGACGATGGTGCCGTTGCAGACGATGATCGCCTGGTGGCCGCCGGCCCAGCGCGCGCGGCGCTGGGCGTCGTCCCACCACGAGCGGTCCGCGGGCTTGGCAGCGCCGGGCGGCAGCCAGGGCGGCATCGGGACCTGCACGAACGCGGTGGTCGGACCGCCGGGGACGTCGAGCGAGGAGAGCCGCTGCTGCACGGTCGCCTCGGCGATGCCGTCGGGGGTGACGACGAGCGTCAGTCGGAGACGGCTGGATGCCTGCCCGGCCCAGGACGCCGCGGCCTCCTCGACGACGCGAGCGGCCTCATCGAGCAGCTCGGAGCCGCAGCCGCCTGTGGCGAGCCGGGCCCGGTGGTACTCCCACAGCGGCACGCGACCCGCGACCAGCCGGCACGTCTCGCGCAGCGGCATCGGCGGCCGCGTCTCCGCGGGCAGGATCAGCCCGTTGCTCAACGGCGTACCGGGGCGACGCGGACCTTGCGTCCGCTGACGGTGACGCGCCCGTCGGCCAGCGCCGCCAGCGCGGCGGGGTAGAGGCGGTGCTCCACGTCGTGGATCCGCGCCTCGAGACTCTCGAGCGTGTCGTCCTCGAGGACCTCCACCGCCTCCTGGGCGATGATCGGTCCCTGGTCGAAGACCTCGTTCGCGAAGTGCACAGTGACACCGGTGATCTTCACGCCGTAGTCGAAGGCCTCGCCGATGCCGTGCGCACCGGCGAACGACGGCAGGAGCGCGGGGTGGATGTTGACCACGCGCAGAGGCCAGGCGTTGAGCACCTCTGCGCCGAGCAGCTTCATGTAGCCGGCCATCACCACGCACTCCACGCTCTCGAGCTCGAGCGCCTCGCGCAGCCAGTGGTTGTACTCATCGGCACTGTCGCACGCCCGCGGGTCGATGAAGATCGCCGGGATGCCGGCCATGCGGGCGCGCTCCAGCCCGTAGGCGTCCTCGCGGTTCGAGATGACGACGGCCACCTCGCCCACGATCAGGCCCGCGGCGCACGCGTCGATGATCGACTGCAGGTTCGTCCCGCTCCCGGATATCAGTACGCCGAACCTCACGAGCGCCGCCTCCCTGGGGTCACGCGTAGCGAACGGTGCGGCTGCCCTCGACGATCTCGCCGATCTCCCACACCGTCTCGCCCGACACGCGCAACGCGACCGCGGCCTTGGCCGCGTCCTTCGCGCCGAGCACCAGGCACAGCCCGACGCCCATGTTGAACGTGCGGAAGAGTTCGTCGTCGTCGAGGTGGGTGGCCTCGGCGAGCAGCTCGAAGATGCGCGGGCGCGGCCAGGCCGTGCGGTGCAGGACCGCGTCCACGCCTTCGGGCAGGCAGCGGTCGAGGTTCTCGGTCAGTCCTCCGCCGGTGATGTGCGCCATGCCCTTCACGCGAACGCCCGAGGCAAGCAGCGCGCGCACCGACTTCACGTAGATACGGGTCGGCTCGAGGAGCGCCGCGCCGAGCGTCGTGCCCCCGAGGTCGAGGCGCGGGAGTGCGAGCTCGTCCTCATGCCCGTCGACCAGCACGCGCCGGATGAGCGAGTAACCGTTGGAGTGCGCGCCGCTCGAGGCGAGACCGAGCACGGTGTCGCCCGGCTCGATCGTCGAGCCATCGATCATCTTCGGGCGGTCGACCACGCCCACGCAGAAGCCGGACAGGTCGTAGTCGTCGGGCTCCATGGTGCCGGGGTGCTCGGCCATCTCGCCGCCGATCAGCGAACAGCCGGCCTGACGGCAACCTTCGGCGATGCCTTCCACGATCGGGGCGATTCGAGAGGACTCGACGTGGCCGGTCGCGATGTAGTCGAGGAAGAAGAGCGGCTCGGCCCCGGTGACGAGGATGTCATTCACGCACATCGCCACGAGGTCGATGCCCACGGTGTCGTGCTTTCCGAGCGCCTGGGCCAGCTTCACCTTGGTGCCGACGCCGTCGGTGCCGGAGACCATGACCGGGTCGGCCATCTCCTTGAACGCGGCCGCGGAGAACAGCCCGCCGAACCCGCCGATGTCGCCGATGACCTCGCTGCGGTAGGTGGAGCGCACGGCGGCGCGGATCGCGTCGACCGCGCGCGCACCCTCACCGATGTCGACGCCGGCGTCGCGGTAGGAGACCGGGGTCGTGTCGTCACGGTCTGGCATCTGAGGGCGGCTCCTCATCGTGTTAGCGGACACTCTCGATGGGCAGCATTGTCGCACAGGGCCACTGTCCCGCGCCGACGCGTCCGGGGGCGCGGGTGCGCGTATGCTCAGTGCCGAACCGTCGGCGAAAGGCAGACCGCAATGACGCGAATGATGAAAGCACTCGTCAAGACCACGGCCGCCCCGGGCGTCTCTCTCGTACAGGTGCCGGTGCCGTCCATCGGAGCCGGCGAGATGCTGATCCGCATCGAGAAGGTCGCCATCTGCGGCACGGACGTGCACATCTACGAATGGAACGAGTGGGCGCAGCGCACGATCGTCCCGCCGCAGATACTCGGACACGAGTTCGTGGGGACCGTGGCGGAGCTCGGGGAGGGCGTCAGCGGCTTCCACGTGGGCGAACGCGTGTCCGGGGAAGGGCACATCGTCTGCGGCGTGTGCCGCAGCTGCCGCGCGGGTCGACGGCATCTGTGCACGAACACGGTGGGCGTCGGCGTGAACCGCGACGGCTGCTTCGCCGAGTACCTGTGTCTGCCCGCCACGAACGCCTGGCACGTCGCGGACTCGATCCCCTCGCGCGTCGCCGCGATCTTCGATCCGTTCGGCAACGCGACGCACGCCGCGCTCTCCTTCGACCTCGTCGGCGAGGACGTCCTCATCACGGGCGCCGGCCCCATCGGGATCATGGCCGTCGCCATCGCCAAGCACGTCGGGGCGCGCAACGTCGTGATCACCGACATCAACGACTACCGGCTCGACCTGGCGACCCGCATGGGCGCCACGCGGACCGTCAACGTGAAGAACACGACCATCCGGGACGTCATGGCGGAGCTCGGGATGATCGGGTTCGACGTCGGACTCGAGATGAGCGGCAACGGGCACGCGTTCGAGTCGATGCTGGAGAACATGCACAACGGCGGTCGGATCGCCCTGCTGGGCATCGCGCCGGGCCCCGTCAGCATCGATTGGGACGAGGTCGTGTTCCGCGGGCTGACGATCAAGGGCATCTACGGCCGGGAGATCTGGGAGACCTGGTACAAGATGCAGACGATGCTGCAGAGCGGCCTCGACATCGCTCCGGTGATCACGCACGAGCTGCCCTTCGAGGACTACGAGGAAGCCTTCCGCGCCATGATCAGCGGGCAGAGCGGCAAGGTCGTACTCGACGTGGCGCCACCTCTGGAGGGATGAGCGATGTACGGGAGCATCAGGGACGCGCTGCGCGCCGATCTCGAGGCGCTGCGCGAAGCGAGCACGTTCAAGAGCGAGCGGGTCATCGTCTCGCCGCAGGGCACCGTCATCGAGGTGGCCGGGCCGGCGGAAGCCGGCGGCGAGGGACTCCCCCGCCCCGTCACGAACTTCTGCGCCAACAACTACCTCGGACTGGCGAACGACCGCCGCGTGGTCGAAGCGGCGCACGCCGCCCTCGAGCGCTGGGGCTTCGGCACCTCCTCCGTGCGGTTCATCTGCGGCACCTTCGCCGTCCACAAGGAGCTCGAGGACCGTCTCAGCGAATTCCTCGGGACGGAGAGCACCATCCTGTTCTCGTCCTGCTTCGACGCGAACGGCGGCCTCTTCGGACCGTTCTTCGGACCCGAGGACGCGATCATCGCGGACGCGCTCAACCACGCGTCCGTCATCGACGGCGTGCGTCTCACCAAGGCCCGGCGCCTCGTCTACGCCCACTCGGACATGAAGGACCTCGAGACGAAGCTCGAGCAGGCCGCCGATGCGCGGTATCGCATCATCGCAACCGACGGCGTCTTCTCGATGGACGGGGACATCGCCGACCTGGCGGCCATCTGCGACCTCGCCGACCGCTACGACGCGCTCGTGATGGTCGACGACTCGCACGCCACCGGCTTCGTGGGCGCCACCGGGCGCGGGACGCCCGAGTACTGCGGGGTCCAGGGGCGCGTCGACGTGATCACGACGACGTTCGGCAAGGCGCTCGGCGGGGCGTCGGGCGGGTGCGTCAGCGGACACGCGGAGATCGTCGAGTGGCTGCGCCAGAAGAGCCGTCCGTACCTGTTCTCCAACACGCTCGCGCCCGTCGTGGCCGCGACCACGGTCGCCGTGCTCGCCATGCTCTCGGAGACCACCGAGTTGCGGGACCGCCTCGAGCGCAACGCGCGCACCTTCCGCGAGCGTATGACGGCTGCGGGCTTCGACATCCGCCCCGGAGAGCATCCCATCGTGCCGATCATGCTGGGCGACGAGGCGCTCGCCCACCGCATGGCCGACGAGCTGCTCGAAGACGGCATCTACGTGATCGGATTCAGCTTCCCCGTCGTACCGAAGGGCGCCGCGCGCATCCGCGTCCAGCTCTCCGCGGCCCACACGGACCAGCAGATTGACGCGGCCATCGAGGCGTTCGTCAAGGTCGGGACGCGGCTGGGAGTGATCGGCGCGTAGCGCAGGACGCCTAGCGCGCCACGGCCCACACAGCACCGGAGACACGCTCCGCGAGCACCCAGACCGCGGGGGTCACCATCAGCGTGACCGCCGCGGCCGTGAGCCAGCCCGTGCCGTGGAAGACCGCGCGGCCGACCGCCGCGCCGGCGAGCGCCGGGAGCAGGTAGCCGACTCCGAGACCGGTGAGCGACCACATCGTCCCGTAGACGAGAGCGGCGCCCCCCGATCCGACGCCTCCCGCGACCCGGATGCCGTCTCCGACCGCCCAGCCCGCGAGCAGCGCGGCGGCGGCCCAGAGGCGGCGCGACGACGGAGCGCGAGGGTAGCCGACGAGCGCGGCCGCCACGGCGGCCGACACGGTGGCGGTCAGTGGATCGAACTGGAGGCCCATCGCGGCACCGGCGAGCGCGGGATTCAGAGCGGACAGCTGTCCGGTCAGCATGCCGGCTTTTCGAGCACCATCTTGCCTTTGCGGACCGCGTCGGGGATGTCGATGGGGTAGTCGCCGTCGAAGCACGCCATGCAGTAGCGGTCGGCGCTCTGGCCCGTGGACGCGACCATGTCCTCGATGGACAGGTACGCGAGCGAGTCGGCGCCGATGTGCTCGCGGATCTCCTCGACGGACTTCATCGCGCCGATGAGCTGCTCCTGGGTGTCGGTGTCGATGCCGTAGAAGCACGGCCACTTCACCGGAGGGCTCGTGATGCGCATGTGCACCTCGGTGGCGCCCGACTCGCGCAGCAGCGCGACCAGCTTGCGCGTGGTGTTGCCGCGGACGATCGAGTCGTCCACGACGATGATCCGCTTGCCCTCGAGGGCGTGACGCATGGGATTGAGCTTCAGCTTGATGCCCTGCTGCCGCAGCATCTCGCTCGGGGCGATGAAGGTCCGGCCGACGTAGCGGTTCTTCGCCAGGCCCTCCCCGAACGGGATGCCGCTCTCGATCGCGTAGCCGGTGGCCGCAGGCGTGCCCGAGTCGGGAACGCCGATGACCAGGTCGGCCTCCACCGGCGCGGAGCGGGCGATCGCCGCGCCCATGCGCTGCCGCGCCACGTACAGCGTGCAGTCGTACATGGACGAGTCGGGCCGCGCGAAGTAGACGAACTCGAAGATGCACAGCGCCTCGCGCCCGCGCGGTACGGCCTGCTCGGACTCCAACCCGGTGGACGATATCTTGATCAGCTCGCCGGGCTCGACGTCGCGCACGAAGGTCGCGCCGATGATGTCGAGCGCGCAGGTCTCGGAGGCGACGACCCAGTGCCCGCCGGGCAGTTGCCCGAGCACGAGCGGGCGCACGCCGTTGGGGTCGCGGAAGGCGTAGAGGGCCTCCTCGGTCATCATCACGACCGCATAGGCGCCGGTGATGAGCTTCATCGCCTCGCGGATGCCGCCGCGGATCGAGTGGTGCTCCTGCGTGAAGTGGTTGACGAGCGTGACCATGACCTCGGAGTCGGTCGTGGAGCGGAAGCGTATCCCGTGGGTCTTGAGCTTGTCGCGCAGAACGACCGTGTTCACGAGGTTGCCGTTGTGAGCGAGCGCGATGGTGTTGGGCCCGATCGACGACAGCATCGGCTGCGCGTTCTCCCAGCTGGAGGAGGCGCCGGTGGTCGAATAGCGCGTGTGGCCGATCCCGACGTGGCCGTCCAAGGTCGAGAGGTCCGACTCCTTGAACACCTGCGGGACGAGGCCGAGCTCCTTGCGGAGCGTCATGGTGTGGCCGTCGGCGACGGCGATCCCCGCGGACTCCTGCCCGCGATGCTGCAGCGCGTGGAGGCCGAAGTAGATGAGCCGGCCGACCTGCTCGCCGGGCGCATAGACACCGAACACCCCGCACGCTTCCTCGGGGGCGTCCGGACGTTCCGACAAGATCCAAGGTTCCATGGGGATGAGAGACTTCCTTTGTGCGCACCCGTCAGGGAGTCCGCATTCTAGCATGGGCACGAGTGCTCCTCCGCAAGCCCTACCCCTCGCGAAGCTCTTCGGACTGCATCTCGCCTTGCACGAGCCGCTCGAGTGTCGGTTTCCATGCGGCCTCGAGCTCCTGCAGCGACACGTCGACCATGTCCTCGATGTCGAGCCGGTCGCCGCCGACCTCGCCGATGACGCTGAATGCCACGCTCCGCGCCACGAACAGGTCGGTGAGGGCCTCGGCGTCGGCCTCGGCACACGTCACGACGATGCGACCCTGCGTCTCGGAAAACAGCGACGACACGGGCGCGAGGTCGTCGTCGAGCGTCACGGTCGCGCCCAGCCCACCCGCGATCGCACACTCGGCGAGCGCGACGGCTACGCCGCCTTCCGAGCAGTCGTGGGCGCTGCGGACGAGGCCGGCCTCGATGGCCGCGAGCAGCGCCTCGTGGATCGCGCGCTCCTCGACGACGTCCATCGCGGGCGGCACGCCGGCGATGACGCCGTGCACCGTCGAGAGGTACTCGCTGCCGCCGAGTTCGTCGGCGGTCTCGCCGAGCAGGACGACGACGTCGCCCGCGCTCTTGAAGTACATCGTCATGCGCTTGGAGGCGTCCTGCAGGACGCCCACGAGCCCGACCGTCGGTGTCGGATAGATCGGGCTGCCGAACGATTCGTTGTAGAAGCTCACGTTACCGGAGATGACGGGCACCTCGAACGCCGTGCAGGCGTCGGACATGCCGCGCACGGACTCGTGGAAGGTCCAGAACACCTCGGGCTTCTCGGGAGAGCCGAAGTTGAGGCAGTCGGTGATCGCGGCGGGGCGGCCACCGGCGCACGCCACGTTGCGGGCCGCCTCGGCGAACGCGATCTGCGCGCCGACGTACGGGTCGAGGTAGCAGTAGCGGCCGTTGCAGTCCGAGGACACCGCGATCGCGCGCTTCGTGCCCGCGATCCGGATGACCGCCGCGTCGCCGCCCGGCAGCACGAGGGTGTTGAGCAGGACCTGCTGGTCGTACTGGCGGTAGATCCAGGCGCGCGAACACACGTTGGGGCTGGCGAGCACCCGCAGGAGCGTGGCGCCGAGCTCCGCGGGCGTCTCGGGACGCGCGAGGGACAGCGGGTCGAAGGACTGCACCGCGTCGAGGTAGGCCGGGCGCATCATCTCGGGATCGTACACGGGCGCGTCCGAGGCCAGGGTGTCGGCCGGCATGTCGGCGACGATCTCGTCACCCTCGCGGACGACGAAGCGTCGCGTGTCGGTGACCGTGCCGATCACCGTCGAGCGCAGGCCCCACTTCTCGCACACGGCCTGCGCCGCGGCCAGGTTCTGCGGCGTGACGACAGCGAGCATGCGCTCCTGGGACTCGGAGACCATGAACTCGAACGGCTTCATCCCGTCTTCGCGCGCGGGGATCTTCGAGACGTCGATGTCGAGGCCCACCTCGCCGCGCGAGGCCATCTCGGAGGCCGACGAGGTGAGCCCGGCCGCTCCGAGGTCGCCGAGGCCGACCAGCAGCTTCGCCTCGAGCAGCTCGAGGCACGCCTCGATGAGCAGTTTCTCCTCGAAGGGGTCGCCCACCTGCACGGACGGGCGCTTGTCCTCTGCCCGCTCGTCGAACTCCTGGCTCGCCAGTGTCGAGGCGCCGCCGATGCCGTCGCGGCCGGTCGTCGAGCCGATCAGCAGCACGAGGTTGCCCGCGCCCGAGGCCACGGCGCTCGTGAGGTTCTCCTCGCGCATAAGACCGATCGACATCGCGTTGATGAGGCAGTTGCCCTCGTACGCCGCGTCGAAGTAGACCTCGCCGCCGACGGTGGGCACGCCGATGCAGTTGCCGTAGCCGCCGATGCCCGCGACCGCGCCCTCGAACAGATAGCGCTGGCGCGCCTTGTCGAGCGTGCCGAAGCGCAGGGAGTTCAGGCTCGCGATCGGGCGTGCGCCCATCGTGAAGATGTCGCGGATGATGCCGCCGACGCCGGTCGCCGCGCCCTGGTACGGCTCGATCGCGCTCGGGTGGTTGTGCGACTCCATCTTGAAGGCGACCGCCCAGCCGTCGCCGACCGAGATGACACCGGCGTTCTCGCCCGGGCCCTGCAGGACGTAGGGGCCCGTGGTCGGGAACATCCGCAGCGCCTTCTTGGAGTGCTTGTACGAGCAGTGCTCGCTCCACATCAGCGAGTACATGTAGAGCTCGGTCACCGTCGGCGTCCTGCCGAGGATGACGACGATCTTGTCGTACTCGGCGGGCTTGAGGCCGAGCTCGACGGCGAGCTGCGGAGCGAGTTCTGCGGTCAGGTCGTCACGCATTCGTGGCGCTCCTCGCGATCGTGGTTTCGTCATCGGGGTCGGTGAGCCCCGCAGGGGCCATTCCCGCGTACCGCGCCTCGAGACGTGCCTCGAGGCGTCCGTGCGTGGGGAAGACCACCCTCAGCAGGTAGGCGAACTGCTGGGCGACCGCGAGCGGCCCGACCAGCGCGTACACGACCGCCCACGGCATG
>Ga0209540_10003100_pt1 | contig 11542 bp, 9 predicted proteins | sample BarGraIncu01121A_FD_184501 | JGI IMG/M metagenome (GOLD analysis project Ga0209540, IMG submission 184501) | Arctic peat soil microbial communities from Barrow, Alaska - Barrow Graham LP Incubations 011-21A (SPAdes) (version 2) | ecosystem: Environmental > Terrestrial > Soil > Wetlands > Peat... | reverse complement strand
GATCCGCTCGCGGTCCTCCCAGAGGAGTCGCGGGTGATCGAGGAAGAAGTGAGGGAGGAGCCCCGAAAGACCGACGGCCACGGCGGGAAACGACACCACGGAGGTACAACCTGCGATGCCCAGAAGGTGGGCGGACTGCTGAAAGGAATGCCCGTGTGGATTCCACACAGCTACGATGGCACAACACCCTGGACCCGCGGCGCGCACGGCATCGGGTGGGCTGAGTACGCGGATGCCGTCCACGAGACTGCCGTGTTTGCACTCGTCGGCATCGGCGAAGGCCACCGGCGCCGCCCCTCGATCAACGAACTCGGCGGCCACCCGACGGCCCAGGGTGCCGGCGCCGTAGATGACCAGCGGCTTGTCGCGAAGCGCCGCAACGAGGCTCTTACCCCGCTTCACCGCATCCCGGCTCGCGATGACCGCGGCAGAGACGTCATGATCCATGCGCCACTGGCCCCGACTCTCGGGTTTTTCAGATTCCACGTTCCTCGATCACTCGCCGCAGGTCTGGATTCGTGGCGTAGGGACTGTCGATAGCGCCAATGTCGATAGGAGCATCGGCGCGAACGTCGTGCAGGAGCACTTCTCCGCGCATCAATTCGCGGCAAGAGATTTGACCCTTCTGCAAGGGGATGGCAAGGAACACGTCCTCGTCGGTCAGCGCATGGCCGGCCGGCAAGTCACGAGCTGCGTAGACGCCGCGCACCAGTGCGTTGAGGTATTCGATCTCGGGACGTGAGCAACTCCGCCAGCCATCGCCCGGCGGCCCGCACATCTCCTTGGCCTTCTTCCACGTTTTGAACCACGTGTCGATCTGTTCCGGAAGCGAGCAGTAGGCTGCTACCGGCATCCCATTCGCCTCGATGTCGATGTGGCGCTCGAACGTGCGGGCGCCCTTCGCATACGCGATGGCGATTGAGTTCGTCCAGTCGCGACACTCGTGCGACGAGAAGCCGATGATGTGGTTGGGGTAGCGCTCCCGAAGAAAGTCGATCTGGTTGAGGCGCAGATCCTCATCCTCACTCGGGTAGAGCGAAATGCAGTGATTGATGGCCAGCGGTGTGTTGCGGTTCTCGAAGAACGTGACGAGATCGTCGAGGTCCTTCAGGGAGCACCCCCCGGTCGAGACCATCACCGGTTTGCGCAGGGTGGCGATCTTCTCGATGAGCACCCAGTCGTTGCCATCACTGCTGGCGATCTTGACGATCTGCACGCCGAGTTCCGCACAGAGGTCCACCGACGCTTCGTCGAACGGCGTCGCCATCGTGACGCAGCCAGCCTTGCGCGTCGCGTCAACGAGGACGCCGTAGTCAGCGTCGCTCATCTGAGTGTCCAAGGTCTTCTTGATGTAGCGGATGTCCTGACGCTCGCGGAAGTCCTTGTGGATGAAGTGGTCTACGTCGCGGAACTGGAGTTTGAGGGCGGCTCGCACATTGTTGAAACGGACAACCTTCGAGTACGCGTCGATCATCTTGAGACCGCGCTCGACTCTCCCCCAGTGATTGTTGGCGATCTCAAGAACGAACAGGTCTTCGAAGATGTCTCTGTTCATGGGCTCCTCCCTGACTGGTGCTGCGCACTCACCAAGGTTGTGAGATCTCGTATCGAAGCGAGGACCGTATGCATCGGCCGATGGGCCGTCTCGCTGAAGTAGTCTACGCTGGCGACGTCGGACTCGGCGAACCGAGAGGCCGCGTCCCCGTAGCCCCACGAGGCGGCGGCGAACGACAAGCCGTGCGCGGCCGCCATCGCCCGGTCCTCATCCGAGTCGCCTACGACGAGCGTGGCAGACGGCTGCAGGCCGTGTGTTTCGATACAGGCAGCCGCCATGGCGGACTTGCCGACGAACGGTGGCACTACGGAATCCACAGCGTAGACGGCCTCAATGGCTGGCGCGAGCCCTCCAGCCCGAAGGATACGCATCGCGGGGTCGCGGCGCTTGTTGGTGGCCACAAAGAGACGCACACCGTCGCCCCGCAGCGCCGAGAGAGTCTCGCCGACGCCCTCGTAGGGTAAGCTGAGACGCCAGCCCTCGACGTCGTAGTGGCGAATGAACGCAGCCTGCACAGCGGCGCGACGCTCGCTGCTGAGATCGGCGCCGATGGTGGCCACCAGGCCGTTCAGAGGCTTCCCGAGAACATCGACGATGGAAGGGACGTCGACGCCGGGCGCCTCCTCGGCAAGTGCGGCTACGCAGGCGGCCTCGATCCCCGGCCGGGAATCGACCAGAGTGCCGTCGAGGTCAAAGATGATCGCGTCGAAGGTGACCCGCCCGAACCGGGCGGCCGCGTGCACAGCTTCCTCCCGGCCCGTCATGGCAGCCGACCATCCGGCCGTACACGATTCTGCGCGAACTCGTCGCGGCTGAGGAACGGGAACAAGTCGTCGAGCGCGGGCGATTCAATTCGTCCATCAGGCAGTTCCCGACTCTTTACGCGCGGCTCAAAGCCCTGATCCGGATCGACGATGACGTGCACGAGGCACGGCCCGGGAGACACGAGGGCGGCCGCGATCTCCTCGGCCATCGCCGCGGGATGCTCGATGCGCACCGCATCGAGACCATACGCTTCGGCCAGCGCGACCCAGTCGGGGAACTCCACGCCGCTCGCTGGGCTCTCGCCGATCAGCCCCTCGAAGAAGTTCAGCTGCGAGCTGCGGATTGACAGGTAGCCGCCGTTATCCAGAACGAAGATCTTGACCGGCCACCGATGGGTCGCCAGCGTTTGGAGCTCCTGCGCATTCATCTGCAAACTCCCGTCGCCGGCGAGGCAGATCACGCGCGGTGGGCGGCTGAGCGATTCCGGATCCGCAGCCGATTCGCGGACGGCCGACTCGGCCAGGGCCACGGCGGCGCCGAGCGCTGCCGGCAAGTCGTAGCCCATCGACGCGGCGCCAGAGTTGGAGAAAAGGCGCTGCCCCTCCCTCAGACGCCCGGCCTGGAATGCCATCACGCAGGCCGCGCCGTTGCCGGTCGCCACGACGTCGTGATCCCCGACATGGTCGAAGAGGGTCTCCACGAAATGGTATGGGTTGATCGGCGGTGAAGCAGTGCGGTGACGCGCAAGCACGACCGGGTAGCGCGCCACGCGGGTCTTGCACCACGAAAGCCACTCACCGTGGCGATTCTGAGACTGGCCACGGCGCTCGATCTCGGCCTCGAGTGCTCGCAAGAACACGAGGGCATCGCTCGCGATAGCCATGTCCGGCTTCACCGTTGGCTTGCGCAGCTCTTCAGGATCGACATCGACCTGGATCTTGAACGCCGACGGCGCAAAGGAGCCCCAGTTGTAGCTGATCTGCCGGATGTTCAGCCGTGAGCCCAGCACCAGGAGCAGATCGGCGTTCTGCACGGCGAAGTTGCCTGCCCGATCGCCGATCGTGCCGGGCCGCCCGCACCAGAGAGGATCATCGTTGCCGAGCAGATCGTGCGTCCAGGCGGTCGTGACCGGCACGCCGAGGCGTCCGATCACGCGGCGGAAGGTGTCGACCGCGCCGGCAAGACGCACGCCCGTCCCGGCAAGAATCACCGGTCTCCGAGCTAACTCCAGGCGGTCGAGCATCAGCGCAGCTTGCGCCGCGACGTCGCTCTCTTCGAGTGCAATCTCCGCAGGTGGCGTGTCGAACCCGGCGGCCGACGAATCCTTCACGTCCGCACCCTGAACGTCGATCGGCACATCCAGCCACACCGGTCCCTGACGGCCGTGGGTGGCCAAGCGGACGGCCTCTTCGACGTGGCGCTCGGCCTCACGCGGATCGGTGATGGAAGCCGCGTACTTAGTGATGCCTCTCACCAAGGAGATAATGTCCGCTTCCTGGTCGCCAAGCTGGCGCACGTGCAGTCCCGGATACGAGCTCATGCAGGTCTCGCGTTTCACCTGGCCGGAGACGACGATCATGGGAATGGAGTCCGTCCAGGCGCCCCAGACACCGTTCAGCGCATTGATGCCCCCCGGCCCGGAGGTGACGCTGACCACAGCCGGGCGTCCCGCCACGCGCGCATAGCCCTCGGCCGCCATTGCGGCCGCCTGTTCGTGGTGGTGACAGGTCCAGCGGAAACGTTGCTCGCGGCGGAGTGCGTCATTCAGAAACATGGCGCCGCCGCCGGTGACCACGAACGCGTGAGAGAGCCCCGCGTCGGCGAGCCGCGCAAAGATGAGGTCGGCGACGCGAGTCACGGCCGCCGCTCCTTGTGCCAGTCAATCGTGCGTTTCACCGCATCCTCCAGCGTCGTCCACTCTTCGACACCGAGTTCCAAACGCGCGCGCTCAGTGGACGGCACGTACCAATCCCCGCCGCCCGACGAGCCACCGTGCCTGCGGATCTCGACATCTGCCTCCGCAAGACCGACACGCCTCACCAGCCGGGCAACCTCAGCGACGCTCAAGGCGAGCTCGGAGCCTACGTTATACGCGCGGCCGCCAGCCGAAGCATCGAGCAGCATAGCCCACAACCATGCGGCCATGTCCGCTGCGTAGAGATACGAGCGCACCTGGGTGCCGTCGCCGTCGACGATCACCGGGCCCCCGTTTAGGACATCCCGGATGAAGTTGCCGATGGCGAAGTGGGCGTCCAACGGCAGATACGGACCGACGAATGCGAATGGCCGGGCGATCGTCAAGGCGAAGCCGCGATCTGAGGCAGCTTCCCACGCAAGCCGTTCCGCCAGACGCTTGCCAGCGTGATAGGCAGATGCCTCTTCCGGTGCTTCCCGTCCAAATGGCGAATCCTCCGTCAACGGCACTCCCGGGCTTGCCGGCTGCCGGTACACAGCCCCGGAGCTCAGCAAGAGGAGACGTTGCACGTGCTGCCCGGCGCACAGCTCGAGGACCCGACGAGTGCCCAGCTCGATGACCTCGAACATGGATCCCGGATCAGTACGGTTCAGCGTCGCGCTGGCCGGCGTAGCTCCGTGGATCACATGCGTGACCGACGCGAAGCCGGGCAAGAGCTCGCGGACATCACCCTCATGCAGCGTGATCGACGCTTCCTGGACGAGCCCTGGGGCATCGCGCGCGAACTCCCTCGGCCGGCGCGTGAGTACAACAGCGCTGGCATCGAGCCCCCACTCGCGATTCGCGGCAACAAAGCTCTCGAGCAGCCAGCGGCCTATGAACCCGGTACCGCCGGTAACCAGGATGCAGGCGCCGCGCAGTGCTTCCCAACGCGAGCCGACGCGCTCCACGACGACACGCGTGTCAGCGCGCAGTCTCATGGATCTTCCCGATTCGGTTCGGCGGACATGTACGCCACTGGCAGTGTCGGTCGCGGCTCGAGCCGCGCGCCTGACTCTGGCTGCAAGGCGTCACCACAGGCGCTCACCTCGAGGACGAAAACTGCGTGCGCCATCGCAGTGAGGGCCAAGCCGAGCAGAACGGCGGACTTGCCGTGACAGGGTAGCGTCCGAAGGGCCGTAGCCCTTGGCGGCTGCCCAAACTCTCATGGAATCGTCGAACGCGCGAAGGCGGTCGCGCATGAAGATGGAGTATGGGGAGCGCCAGTCAACGGCACGGCTACAGGCAACGTTGCTGCGATAGGCCCACGCGAGACCGGCCACGACGCTGAGACCGAGCGTGAGGCTCGTGTGATCGCCGTCGAGCGCTTCGGGGCGCTGAACCTTGCCGCGTACGAGACCGAGACGACCTAGCACTCTTCTCACCGCCCGCAGGCCCCGGCGATTGTCTCCGCCACATGCGTCACCATCTCGTCGCTGAGGCCAGGGTACACGCCAACCCAGAAGGCATCGTTCATGATGCAGTCGGTGGCCGCCAGGTCGCCGGCTACCCGGTAGCCGGCGTCGGAGCGGCCGGCCTCGACAGCGGCGCGCATCGCATCGAAGCACGGCTGCCTGATCACGTTGCCAGCGAACAGCATGCGGGTCTGGATCTTCGCCGCCTCGAGGTGCGCGACGAGGGTTTCGCGCGTCAGCCCGGCAGCCCGTGCCTCGTCGGTCAGCATGAGGAGCAGGCCGAACCAGCTGGGCTCGCTGCCCGGCGTCGCCTCCTGGACATGCAGCAGGTCGGCCAGAGGCGCGAGAAGGCGCGACAGGGTCGCGTGGTGCTCGCGCCGCAGCCTCGTGAACTCGGGCAGCTTGGCGAGCTGGGCGCAGCCCACGGCGGCCTGCATCTCCGTGACCTTGAGGTTGTAGCCGAATTCCGAGAAGACGTACTTGTGATCGTAGCCGAACGGCAGCGTGCCGAACTGGTGGCTGAAACGGTGGCCGCACCGGTCGTCCTGACCGCTGCGACAGGTGCAATCCCGGCCCCAGTCGCGCAGCGAGGCCAGGATCTCAGCGAGCTGCGCATCGTCCGTGTACACCGCGCCGCCCTCGCCCATGGTCATGTGATGCGGGGGGTAGAAGCTCGAGGTGGCGATGTGGCCAAAGCCCCCGGTGAGCCGGCCGCCATACAGGGAGCCGAGCGCGTCGCAGTTGTCTTCGATAAGCCAGAGGCCGTGACGCTCGCAGAGCCCTACCACGGCCTCGACGTCGAACGGGTTGCCGAGCGTATGCGCCAGGAAGACCGCCTTGGTGAGCGGCCCGACAGCGGCCTCGAGTCGCTCGACGTCCACGTTGGCCGTGTCGGGGCGCACGTCCACGAACACCGGCACGGCCCCATACTGCACGATCGGCGCGACCGTTGTGGGGAAACCAGCGGCGACCGTGATGACCTCGTCCCCTCGCGTGATGCGCCGTTCCCCGAGCTTCTCGGACGTGAGCGCCATGAAGGCCAGCAGGTTCGCCGACGAGCCCGAATTGACGAGGAGGCAGTGCTTCACGCCGAGGTAGGCGCCGAGCTCGCTCTCGAACCGGTCCGAGTAGCGCCCGTACGTGAGCCAGAAGTCGAGCGAGGCGTCGACGAGCAGGTCGAGCTCCTCTTCGTCGAAGACGCGGCCGCCGTAGGCCAGCCGCGTCTCGCCGGGCACGAACGGCGCCGGCTCGCCCCAGGTGGTGCGGTAGTACTCGGCGACCAGCCTGCGGATCTGGGCGCGCAGGGCGTCGCTCTCCGTCGCGCTCACGTCGGGATCTCCGAGGCGGCCCATGCCGCGCCGCTGCGGGCCGCGGCATCGCAGTATGCCGCGATGTCCGCCCGACAGTGGGTGAGCAGGGCATCTGGACCAGCGCCGCGGTAGAACTCCGCGTACCAGCGAGCCGCCGCGCCGACCGCATCGGCGACGGACCACGCGGCGCGCCACCCGAGTTCGCGCTCGGCCTTGCCGGCGTCGAGCACGAGGAGGCCGGCTTCATGGGGCTGCTGCGCAGCCCCCGGCGCCGGCCGCCACTCTCCACCGCCCCACTCGTTGGTGAAGAGTTCCACTACCTCGCGCACCGTCACCTCGGCGTCAAGACCCGGGCCAAAGTTCCAGGCGCCGTCGAACGCGCCCGCCTCGTCGCCGACGACCGCGGCGCCACGCCACAGGTTCGCGCCCAGCCACAAGTAGCCGGAGAGAGATTCCAGCACGTGCTGCCAGGGCCGTACCGCGCCGGGATTCCGGACCTCGACGGGGACGCCGGCGCTTAGAGCGCGAGCGCAGTCTGGCAGGATGCGGTCCTCACCCCAGTCGCCGCCACCGATGACGTTACCCGCGCGCGCGGTTGCCACTCGTGGCATCCCGCGCACGCTGAAGTAGCTCCGCCGGTAGGCCGCAGTGACCAGCTCGGAGCAGCCCTTGCTGGAGCTGTAGGGGTCGAAGCCGCCGAGTGGGTCCCCCTCCACGTGGGCTCGGCCAGTCTCCGCGTTCTCGTAGCACTTGTCGCTGGTCACGTTGACGACGGCGCGCGGACCGCGGCCGGAGGCCGTCAGCGCGCGCACCTCCTCCAGCAGGTTGACCGTGCCCATCACGTTGGTCTCGTAGGTCAGGTGCGGCTCGGCGTACGAGCGCCGCACGAGCGGCTGCGCCGCAAGGTGGAAGACAATCTCGGGAGCCGCCATCTCGAGGGCCTGCCCGAGAGTCCGCCGGTCGCGCACGTCCGCACGCAGGTCCGTGAAGCGGCCGGCGCTCCTCGCCCGCCCGGCCTCGGCGACACCGACGCCGGCGGCCTCGAACAAGCTCGGCTTGGTGGGCGGGTCCATCGCGTAGCCGGTGACCTCCGCGCCCAGGTCGAGCAACCAGAGCGTGAGCCATGACCCTTTGAAACCAGTGTGGCCGGTCACAAAGACCCGCCGGCCCGCATAGACGTCGCCGAACATCACCACGTCTTCCAGGGCGCATCGCCCGCGTCCCAGAGCGCCTCGAGGGTGCGCTTGTCGCGCAGGGTGTCCATGGGCTGCCAGAAGCCGCGGTGTCTGTATGCGCACAGCTCGCCATCCGCCGCCAGACGCTCGAGCGGCTCGCGCTCGAAGAGCGTCGCGTCGCCGTCGATGTAGTCGAGCACGGCGGGTTCCAGCACGAAAAACCCGCCGTTCATCCAAGCTCCGTCCCCCCGCGGTTTCTCGACGAACGATCGCACCGTCTCCTGATCGTCGGCCAGCTCCAGCGCGCCAAAACGTCCCGGCGGCTGGACCGCGGTCACCGTGGCCAGTCTGCCGTGCGCCTCGTGGAAGGACAACAACGCCCGGAGGTCGACGTCGGCCACGCCGTCCCCGTATGTCATCATGAACCGCTCGTCACCAAGATGCGGCGCGACGCGACGCACTCTCCCGCCCGTCTGCGTGGTTGGTCCCGTGTCGACGAGCGTGACTCGCCACGGTTCGACAGCGTTCTCATGGACCTCCATGCCGCGACCCTTAAGGTCGAACGTGACGTCCGAGTTGTGCAGGAAGTAGTTGGCGAAGTACTCCTTGATCAGGTAGCCCTTGTACCCGAGGCACACGACGAACTCCTGGAAGCCCTGCTCCCCGAATATCTTCATGATGTGCCAAAGGATGGGGTGCTCTCCGATCTCCGTCATCGGCTTCGGCCGAACCTCTGTCTCTTCCGCGAGGCGAGTGCCCAGCCCGCCGGCGAGCAGGACGACTTTCATGGCTCCTCCCCCAGATCGTCCCAGCGAACTCCGCCGGGAGACGCGTCGGCAGGCTCAGTCTGCTGTAACACGATGACCTCGTTCGGCATGCCGTAGTGGTTCCTCGCCATGGCCGCGATCGCATCCTGGTGACCCGGCGAGCAGACGAGGATAGCCTCGTCGCGTGCGGTAATCTCTTCGGGCCCAACGACCGAGTGCCCTGCAACGCGCAGGCCGTGCAGGCGTGGGTTGACGTCGACCATCGCGACGATATGGGCTTGCGAAAGGGCCGTTGTCTCGAGCAGATGCAGCGTGTGCGTGCCTACCCCCCACAGGATGACTGGGGTCTGCGCGGCTACCAGATCGTCTATTCTTCGCGCCAGACTCGCCTCGCGACGCGCGCACACGTCGACGTAGCGGCGCAGCTCGACCTCCCCGACCTCATCTCGAGCCGAAGGCTCAATGGGCTCGCTCGATCTCAGGAACACGGCACAGATCGTCGGCTCGAGCGCCGCCCCCGTACTCCGCGTAGCCCGCCAGTTCTCCACGGGAGCTAGCCCCGCTCGGACAGCGGCATTTGAGAGCGACGCGACCGTGAAGTAGTTGATGTGCTCCACGCTGAACTGCTGAAAGGGCGTTACCGGGTGTTCGGCGAACCGCTGGAGGTCCGGCACCTCGACATAAAGCAGGCCGCGTGACGCGAGGGCTTCGCTGACCGCACGCAAGCCCAGTGACACGTCGCGCAGGTGTTCGAGGACCGCCGAAAGGATCACACATCCCGCGTCGCGGGCCTCGGGAGGCAGCGAGAATGCCCCTCCTTGCAAGACCCGCACCTGATGCAGCCGCGCCGCGGCCTCCGCCGACTGGGGCGCTGGGTCCACGCCGAGGAGAGACTCGAACCCAGCCGCGCGAAGCAGGCCGAGCACGTCACCGTTGCCACACCCGACGTCGACGATCTTTGCAGATCGGTCATGGAGAATTGGAGTCAGACCGCGAACGAGCTCGCGATGCGAGTCCAGCAGCCAATCCGGTGCGCGGCCCTGCTGTGCGAGATACTCGTACTTGGAGGAGTCACGGTAGTACGCGTCGAGGACCTCCTGGGGCGGGATGCCATCCGCGTACACCGCTCCGCACGGACGGCACACCACCACGTCGTACCCGGCTATCCGCCTGCCGTCATCCTCGACGGCGAAGCGCTGGCGATAGACCGGCTGTGCGTCCACTGCCCCGCACACCGGGCAGTCGCGATGGCTCGCCAAGGCGCTCACTTCGACCTCAGAACCCGAGGACCACTGTTAGCAGAAAGTACGCCGCCACCGACGCCCACATCAGCGCGTCGAACCGGTCGAGCACCCCGCCGTGGCCGGGGAGGCCGCGGCCCGAGTCCTTGATCTGCACGTCGCGCTTCACGAGGCTCTCGAAGAGGTCGCCGAACGGCCCGACGACGGCGATGACGGCGCCGAGCGCGAGCGAGTCTGCCGGCCCCAGGTCGGTGTACAGGCCCATGAAGACCACGAGGAGGACCGTGCCGATGGCGCCGCCGGCGAAGCCCTCCCAGGTCTTCCTGGGCGAAAGCTTGGGCGCCATGGGTGTGGAGCCGAAGAACTTGCCGGTGAAGTACGCCATCGTGTCGCCGGCCCACGTGCCGAAGATCACTGTGAGCACCGCGGCGGCGCCGATATCCAGCCGCCGCAGCAGAAGCAGCGCACTGAAGCCGAGACCCAGGTACATGATCCCCAGCAGCGTCACGGCCATGCGCACGCTCACCCCGTGCTTTGGCCCGATGAGCAGCCCGAGGAGCGCCACCAGCAGCACGGACAAAGCGATAGCGCCGAGCAGTCCGAAAGGGGTGCGAAACCACGCCATGTACATCATGACGGCGACGGCGATGAAGCCCGCCAGCGGCAGCGGCCTGTAGCGCCTCACGAGCCGGTAGAACTCGTTGAGGCCGATCAAGGCCAGGGCGAGCATGATGAAGAAGTACATGAGCCCGCCGTGCAGGACCAGGACGACGGCCAGCGCGGCGAGAACGGCGCCGGTGATGACGCGCGTCGTCACGGCGCGCCCTCCGCGCCGGCGCCGCCCGCGGCGCCGGCACCGCTGCGCCCCCCGAAGCGCCGCTGGCGGCGCGCGTACTCGGCCAGGGCCTCGTCGAGCGCCGCCTCGTCGAAGTCGGGCCATAGCTTGTCGCTGAAGTAGAGCTCGGAGTAGGCGCACTGCCAGAGCAGAAAGTTGCTGATGCGCAGCTCGCCCGAGGTGCGGATCAGCAGCTCGGGGTCGTGCATCTCGGGGGCGTACAGGCGCCGGCGGAAGCACTCCTCCGTCGCCGCTTCCCCGGCGCGCGCTAGCCCCGCGGCCGCGTCGAGCAACTCCCGGCGCCCGCCGTAGTTGAAGGCGATGTACAGCGTCATCCTCGTGTTGCCTGCGGTGAGCGCTTCGGCCTCCTCGATGCGGCGCACCAGCTTCTCCGGTACGCCGTGACGGCGCCCGACGAAGCGCACTCTCGCCCCGCGCTCGTGCATGTCGGGCACCTGCGAATCTATCATCTCCACGAACAGGTCCATGAGCGCCGCCACCTCTTCGGGCGGGCGGCTCCAGTTC